>WNGB01004607.1_pt1 | contig 22599 bp, 18 predicted proteins | sample 5400681 | NCBI WGS metagenome assembly WNGB01 (sample SAMN13153367, study PRJNA577476) | soil metagenome | isolation source: 115 cm soil or saprolite under grassland replicate 2 | place: USA:California | collected 2016-06-15
TTACCTCCTCAAGCCCGCTCCGATCTCCGACATCTGCCGCATCGTCGAGGACGCCACCCGTCCGCCCCGCTGAGAACCGGTTCCGAGGCGGGGCGCCAATCCGATCGCGCCAATCGGTCAGAGGCTGCCGAGAAATGCGAGGAGGGCCGCGCGGTCGTCGCCGGCGGCCCGGCGGAATCGCTCGCGTGCGGGCTCCGCCTCGCCGCCGTGCCACAGGATCGCCTCGGCCAGGCTGCGGGCGCGGCCGTCGTGCAGGTAGCTGGACCCGGGCTGGACGGTCTGCACGAGCCCGATCCCCCAGAGCGGCGCGGTGCGCCACTCGCGCGCGCCGGCCACGAAGTCCGGCCGCCCGTCGGCGAGACCGTCGCCCATGTCGTGGATCAATAGATCGGTGTACGGGCGGATGAAACGCGCGCCGCATGGTCGCCTCCTATTCCAGGATCACGCCGGTGAGGTCGCTGTCGATGGTGGTCTGCACCGTCCGGATCGCCTGCTGCGCGCCCTCGATCAGCGTGTCGTTCTCCGCGTCGGTGATCGCCTCGCGGAAGGGGGATGGGATGGCGCCGAGCGCCTCGATGGCGCCGGCCAGCTCGGACCGGAAGCGCTGATCGAGCGCCCCGTCCCGCTCTGCGACGTACTCGTCGAGACCGCGGCCCTCGGTTCCGCCGGCGGGGAAGTCGCCGGTGTATGCGTTCAGCACGCTTCGCATGTTGTCCTGGAAGTCGGGGAGCGAGTTGAAGCTGTACTGGCTCTCGACCAGGTCCGGGTCGCGCGCGTCGAACGGGGCCGCGATCTTGCCGTTCGCCACCTCGTCGCAGATGCCGCTCATGCCGTCCAGGATCTCCTGCGCCGCCGATCCGAGCGACGGGTAGAAGGCGTTGCCCGACTCCCCCGCCGTGGTGAAGACCTCGCGATAGGCGGCCTGGCCCCCCTCCCCGTCGGTCCAGCTGGTGGCGAGGTTGGCGGTGACGACGGTCAGCTCCTGGCTCAGCGCGGCCAGGTAGTCCAGCTCGCGCTCGGTCAGCTGGTCGGCCGTCTTCTCGCCCTCCTGTCCCCAGAGCAGGTACTCGACCGTGTGGAAGCCTTTCTGCGAGTCGGGAAGGTTGGCGATGAAGTCCGGCGTGAACTCGTCGCTCGACTCAAGCACGTTGTCGAGGTCGTCCTTGTTGAGCGGCCAGGTGTCCATCGCCGGGTCCCAGTTCTCCGATTCGACCGGACCGAACAGGAACGCTTCGCTCTCCTCCCACGGCACCCTCAGGTCGACCCAGGCCTGGCGCGCGGCATCCAGGTTCTCGTCGGTCGGCGCCCCGGCGAGCGCGCCGACCGCGGCGTCGAGCCCGGCCGACCGCTCGTCGAGGAGCTCGTAGGTCGGGATGACGACCTGGTCCGCGAAGTCGACGATGATCTGCCGGTCGTCGAAGCCGCCGCTGCCGTCGCCGCTGCCGCCGTCGCCGCCGCCGCCGCAGGCAGCCATGGCCGTCGCCGTGAACACGCAAGCCACTCGATGTCGCATGGTCGATCCTCCTCTCAGAAGACGAAGCCGGCGGTCGCCCGCACGGTGTTCTCGGACCGCAGATCGGACGAGCCGAACCGCCGCTGCGACACGTCGAGCTTTCCGACGATCGCGCCCGCGTGGGTCCAGGAAACGCCCAGTCCGATGATGGTGCGCTCGAAGCGCGGGTTGTCGAAGAGGCCCGCGCGCAGGTCGAACATCGTGTCCATGTAGTCGAGGCGCGCGAACGGCTCGATCCGGTCGGCCGCCTCCAGTCCCAGGACCCGCGCCACGTCGTAGCCGACCTCGGCGGCCAGCGCCACGGCGCCGTCGCCGACGGCCGTGCGGGCCACGTCGAGCTGATTGGACAGCCGGGCGTTGCGCTGGGAGATCGCGTTCGCGTGAGTGAGGTGGCCCCACATGCCCCAGGCCTGGGCGCGGAACCGATGGCCGACCCAGCGGGCGTGCAGGTCCGCGATGGCGACGGTGCCGTTGATGTAGTCGCACGCGGCGACCTCGTCCGACCGCGGCTCGGCGCAGTCCTCGATCAGATCCGGCTTGGGCCGGTTGCGCGAGCTGCCCCCGATGTAGCCGGACGCGCCCACCTCGAGCTCCGGGATGGGACGCAGGTCCACTCGCGCGACCGCCGCGAGATCGGTGGCGCGCCCGGTCTCGAATGCGCCCTGATGACCGGACGCGACCCAGAACTGCGAGCTGAACCCGGTCGAGTCCAGGCCGTTCACCACCTGTGCGGTCAGGCGAAGACGCGGCAGGCGGGCCACGAACGAGGCCCCGATCTCGTCCCACTGCGCCGGCAGGACCGTCGTCTCGGCCTCGGACCGGACCGAGCCGAGGTAGTCGGTCGGCCGGTAATAATAGGAGAGCTGGCCGACCGCGACGTAGAAGCGGCCGACCTTCAGCTCGAAGCGGCCGCCGCCGAGCTTCCTGGCGAGATAGAGCTCCTCGACCAGGACCTCGCCTCCCTTGTCGACCTCCTTCTCGAACTCGCCGAACTCGTCGTATTCGATCTCCTGTGCGGCACCGGTGCCGCCGTGCTCGAACTCCACCTCGGCCTCGACCTCGAAGCCGCCCGGCAGCTCCGACTCGAGGATCGTGACCAGCCGGGTGGTGTCGAACTCGAGCCGCCGGTCGCGGAGCGCGCCCCCCTCGCGATTCCGATCGGCGCCGTGGTCGTGGAAGGCGAAGCCGATCTCGCCGTAGCCGCTGAGCGACACCTCGAAGCGGGCGTGGACATCCTCGTGCCCCTCTTCTTCATCCTCGTCGGCGTGTGCCGGAGCCGGTGAAACGCCGGCTGCGAGCAGGACCAGGAAGCAAGCGCGGAGGCCAGGAGCGTGAGGGCGCATGGAATTTTGATATTGAAAGTGCTTTTCATTTTCATGTCAAGGTCCATGCCGATCTGGAAGAAAAGGCCCACTTGACCGGAGACTTGCGGCAGGGGATGCCTATCGGCGTGGAAGAGACGGACGACGCGGTGGTGCGCGGCCTCCGCGTGCTGGTGGTGGATGACGAGAAGAACATCCGGGCCACCCTGACCGTGTGCCTGGAGGACATCGGCTGCTCGGTCACCGCGGTCGGCTCGGCCGCGGCGGCCCGCGAGGCGCTCGAGCGCGCGCCGTACGAGCTCGCGTTCCTCGACCTGCGCATCGGGACGGCGAGCGGGCTCGACCTCCTGCCCGCGATGCTCGCGGCCCGACCCGCGCTCGCCGTGGTCGTGGTCACCGCCTACGCCACCTTCGACAACGCGGTCGAGGCGATGAGGCGCGGCGCGGTCGATTATCTACCGAAGCCGTTCACGCCGGCGCAGATCCGCCATGTGGTCGAACAGGTCGCCAGGCGCCGCGCGATCCAGCGACGCGTGGCCGAGCTCGAATCCACCCTGGCCGACGAGGTGCCGGAGCTCGACCTCACCACCGCGTCGTCGCGCATGCGCAGTACGATCGATGTCATCGAGCGCGCCGCCGCCTCTGACGCGCCGGTCCTCCTGCGCGGACCGAGCGGCACCGGCAAGGGCGTGCTCGCGCGCGCGCTCCACGTGAGGAGCCCGCGGCGCGGCCAGCCGTTCGTGACCGTCAACTGCCCGACCCTGGCCGGCGATCTCCTGGCCAGCGAGCTCTTCGGCCACGCAAAGGGCGCCTTCACCGGGGCGGTCCGCGATCAGCCCGGCCGGGTCGAGGCGGCCGAGGGGGGCACGCTCTTCCTCGACGAGATCGGAGAGATCTCGCCGGGCCTGCAGGCCAAGCTCCTGCGCTTCCTCCACGACAAGCAGTTCGAGCGCGTGGGCGAGAACCGGACCCGGCGGGCCGACGTGCGCGTGGTGGCCGCGACCAACCGCGACCTGGAGGTGGACGTGGCGGAGGGCCGCTTCCGCGAGGACCTCCTCTTCCGGCTCAACGTCATCGAGGTCTCGGTGCCGCCCTTGCGCGATCGCCCCGAGGACATCGCGCACCTGGCGCGCGGCTTCCTCTCCTTCTTCGCGCGCGCGGCCGGGCGGCGTCCACCCGATCTCTCGCCCGAGGCGGAGGCCGCGCTCCTCGCCTACGACTGGCCCGGCAACGTGCGCGAGCTGCGCAACGCGATGGAACGGGCCGTCATCCTCTGGCCGGCCCAGGTGCTGTCGCCCGAGGCGCTGCCGGAGCGGATCGCGGCCCGCGCGACCCGACGGCCGCTCCTGGGCGGCGATGTGACGCTCGAGGACATCGAGCGCGAGCACATCCTGCAGGTGGTCGGCCGCGCTCCCACGCTCGAGGACGCGGCCCGCATCCTGGGCATCGACTCGTCCACCCTGTGGCGCAAGCGGAAGAAGTACGAGAGCGAGTGAGGTCTCACTCGAACGCCTGGTGGAGCTCGGCGATCGAAGCCATCTCCTTCACGAAGCCGAACCGGCCCGCCCGCATCTCCCGGGCACCCTGCAGGAACGAGCGGAGCGCGACTCTCGACAGGCCGCCGCCGATGCTCACGCGCCGCACGCCGATCTCGCCCAGCTGCTCCAGCGTGATCGACGGGTCCGCGAAGCCCATGACGACATTGACCGGGCATCCCACCGAGGCGACCACCGTGCGCATCTCATCGAGGGTGCGGAGCCCGGGGGCGTAGAGGACGTCGGCGCCGGCCGCCTCGAACGCCTGGAGGCGCCGGATGGTGTCGTCCAGATCGAGGACGCCGTGGAGGAGGTTCTCGGCCCTGGCGGTCAGCACGAGCGGGACCGGCAGCGCGCGCGCCGTCTCGACCGCGGCGCGGACACGGTCGACGGCGAGCTCGAACTCGTAGATCGGCGCGCGGCGCTGGCCGGTCGCATCCTCGATCGACGCCCCGACCGCGCCGCACTCGCAGGCCAGCGCGATCATCGTCGCCGCCTCGGCCGGGTCATCGGCATAGCAGTTCTCGAGGTCGGCGTTGACCGGCAGGGCTGTGGCCGCCGAGATGGCGCGGCAGTTGTCGAGGACCTCCTGCCGGCTGGCCCGCTTCCGGCCGAGCATGCTGGCCAGTCCGAGGCTGGTCGTGGCGAGCGCCTCGAAGCCGAGACCGGCCAGGAGTCGGGCCGTGCCCGGGTCCCACGGGTTGGGGATGAGGAACGGCTGCGCTCGCTCGTGCAGGGCGCGGAAGCGAGATGCCCTGGCCATCTGATCGGTCATGTCGGTCATGGGCTGGGGAATCCCCTCATTTCCGCTCCGAAATCGTGCCCGAGCCCGTGCCCGACTCTCCGGTGCGGTCGGACCATCTGAACCAGCATGGCTACGATACGTCGAGTTTCTCGTCGTCGCACCCGTGCATAGCCTCGTTCTACCCCAGATCGGGCACGGGCTCGGGCACGGGCTCGGGCACGAACGAAATGAGGGGATTCCTCAGGGTCATGGGTCCAAGTTGGGTCGTGGCGACCCACTCGCGACCGCGTTCCTCGACGTCGCCGGCATGGGGGCCAACTACCCATGACGACCCTCACGTGATGATTCCTCCATGCACCGGCGCGGTCGGTGGGCATGCCGGATCGACGTCGATGGACCGCGAAACCCGCAACCGTTGCGACGCGCGACCGGGGGTTCCGCAACTCCTTCGCGGTCTCCGCCCTTTCCTCGCGGAATGGTGCCGCGCAACGGACGGATTCCCGGGCGACGATCAGGCCGGATTGTGGCACACACTTCGCTACCGTCATCCCCACGGGCTGAGGGCCGGCGAGGTCTCGACTGCCGGCCTCGGCTTTCGGCTGAGCTACATGACATGACCGAGACCGATCACGCTCCGCATCGCGAAGACACGCAGCCGCCAGACCAGCACGATCGCCCCACCCCGTGCGGCGAGCCCCCCGCCGTGGACGAGCGGCGGAGGCCGACCGCACGAATACCCGGTCGCGACGCGCGAACATTCGTCCCACTGATCGTCGAGAAGCGCGGCAACGACGTCCTGGTCGTGTGCGGCGCCTACGGCGGCAAGGGCAGGACCCTCGCCGAAGCCATGCTCGAGCTCAAGCGCCGGATGCCCGGATGAACGAGTCGCCGTCGTCCGCTCAGCGCGCGTAGACGGCGCGCGCGATGTCGGTCGGGAAGGCGCCGATCATGCCCTCGATCCCCGTGTTGGTGAACACGACCACGGACAGGCGCTGAGCCGGATCGACCCACCAGGTGTGGCCGTAGACGCCGCCCCACCGCCACGTGCCGGGCGACATCGGCACCTTCGCCGCCGCCGGGTCCTCCAGCACCGACACGCCGTAGCCGAAGCCCCAGCCCGGACCGATCCCGGACTCGGCCATGTGACCGACCTGGTTGCGCGTCATCTCGCGCAGGGTCTCCGGCTTGAGGATCGGGGCTCCGCCCTTGCGGAGCGTCTCGAGGAAGCGGAGGAAGTCGCCGGCGGTGCCGGCCATGCCCGCTCCGCCCGACGGATACGAGGCCGGGTCGAAGATGCGGGCCGGTGCGTAGCGCAGCGCGCTGGCCCCGAACGCGAGCGACTGATCGTCGGACATGCGCACCGGGCGCGGGCGGGCATCGGCATACGGCGTGGCGAGGCGCTGCGGATCGGCGATCGTGAATCCCGTGTCCCGGAGAGCGAGCGGGCCGGTCACGGTCCGCTTCACGACCTCGGGGAGCGTGCCGCCGCCGGCGCGCGCGACGACCTCGCCCAGGACGTCGGTGGCCAGCGAGTAGCCCCAGCCGGTGCCCGGCTCGTAGAGGAGCGGGACCGACGCGATACGCGCCGCGTTCTCCTCGAAGGAGAGGCCGGGCTGGTCGAATCCGTTCGACACTTCCGCGCGATGATAGGGTCCGTCCTCTTTCTCGAAGAAGGGGTAGTTGAGCCCGGCCGTGTGCGTGAGCAGCTGACGCACGGTGATGGTCGGCTCACGCCCGTCGGGGAGCCGCGGCTTGAAGTCGGGCAGCCAGCGCGTCACCGGATCGTCGAGGCGAAGGCGGCCGGCCTCGACCAGGGCGAGGGCCGCGGCCGAGACGATCGGCTTGGTCACCGAGGAGAAGAGAACGATCGAGTCCTCGCGCATCGGCCGCTTCGCCTCGCGATCGGCGAGGCCGGCGGCGCGCCGGTAGACGACCTCGCCGTCGCGCGCCACCAGCACGACGGTGCCGACGACGCGCTGCTCGGCGATCGCGCGGTCGATCACCGCGTCGATGCGCCCGGCCAGCGCGTCCCCCGACGCCGGCGGGGCTTGCGAGGCTCCACAGGCCGCGCCGGCGACGAGCCAGAGGAGCGGCCAGAGCCGCGAGAAGGGCCATGGACGGGGCGAGCGGGACATCGGGTCTCCTGGTTCGGTGGGCAATGGACATGTCGCGCATTGACCTGCACCGTCAAGCAAGTTCTGAGACGACGCCCGGAGACGCCACGTGCTCATGCTGCCGCCGGCTCGGATTCCGCCGCGGCGGGGAGGGTGAACCAGAAAGAGCTTCCCTCGCCGGGCTCGCTGTCCACGCCGATCTCGCCGCCGTGGGCCTGGACCAGCTCCCTCGCGATGAAGAGGCCGAGGCCGGCTGCCCCGGCCGGGGCGCCCGGCATGCGGAAGAAGCGGTCGAAGATCGCCTGCTGGTACTCGCGCGGGATGCCGGGCCCCGCGTCGGTGACGCTGAAGCGGACGCGCTCGCCGTCGCGCGTGCTGGCGACCGACACCACGCCGCCCGCCGGGCTGTAGCGGATCGCGTTGGCCAGGAGGTTGGCGAACACCAGCTGCACGCGCTCCGGGTCGGCGGAGACCTGGCCGCTGCCCGGCAGGACCTCCGAGCGGAGCTCGACTCCGCGCTGCGCCGCCGCGGCCCGCTGCGGGTCGAGCGCATCGCGGACCAGCGCCTCGACGTCGACGGGCGCGATGCGCAGCTCGACCCGGCCGGCCTGGATGCGCGACAGATCGAGGAGCTCGTCGACGATCGATTGCAGGCGCTCGCAGTCCTCGCGCGACGCCTGCAGGAGGTCGGCCTGCTTGTCGGTCAGCGGGCCGACCACCTGCTCGGCCAGGAGGTGGATGGCCATGCGGAGCGAGGTGAGGGGCGTGCGGAACTCGTGCGCCACGGTCGCGACCAGGTTGTTCTTGAGCTCGTCGAAGCGGAGCAGCCGGCTCACCTCCTGGAGCACCACGGTCACGCCGGCCACCGCCCCGCCCTCGCTGTAGACCGCGGTGCCGCGGGCGAGGAAGTGCCTGTCGCCGTCAGGCGTGGCGACGCGGACCGCGTCCTCGAGGCCGCGCGGAACGAAGGCGCCCTGCCCGGACACCACGTGCTGGCGGACCGCCTCCACCATCTCACGCACGGCCGGGTCGGCGCCGGCCAGGGGGGCGCTGCCCGGCGCGTCCGGATCGAGACGGAGCATGGTCTCCGCGGCCCGGTTCATGTGGCGCAGCCCGCCGTCGACCCCGAGTACGAGGACTGGATCCGGCAAGCTGTCGATGGATGCCTGCGACGCCTGCTGGGCCTCGAGCAGCTCGCCGAGCGAGCTGTGGCGGTACTGGAGCAGCCGCTCGGCCATCGTGTTGAACTCGCGCGACAGCTCCGCGATCTCGTCGTTGCCGGTCACCACCGCGCGGGACTCGAGATCGCCATGGCCGATCCGGCGCGCGACCTGACCGAGCACGCCGAGCGGTCGCAAGAGACGCGCGGTGAGCACGCTCGAGGCAAGCACCGACAGCGCGCAGGCGAGCACGACAACCGCGATCAGGATCGCGTTGAACCGCTCCGCCTGCCGGGTCGCCTCCTCGCTCTTCCTGACCATCGTGTCCTGATTGAGGACGAGGATGAGCTCGGCCGCCTCCTTCACCTCGTCGAACGCGGGCAGGAGCTCGCGGAAGTAGAACGACTTGGCGGCGGCCGGGGGCAGCGAGCGAAGCCGCGCGAACTTGGCCCGGTAGTCGTTCCACTCGTGGCGCAGGGCCGCGGTCGCCTCCGCCTCGCCCGGCTCGGTGATGTTCCCCTCCTGCGCCTTCAGCTCGGACTCGAAGCGCTCCTCGTGCTGCGCGGCCTGGGCCATTCCGCGCGCGCCCTCGCCGGAGACGACGAACAGGGCGCCGGAGTCCATCCGCTCGATCGACTCCTTCATGCGCTGGGCGGCCAGCACGCTGCGGTAGTTGTCCTCCAGGATCCGCTGCGAGGCGCGCCCGAGCGAGGCGCTGATGACGCCGGCGGCGATCCCGACGAGGACCAGCGCGGCGACGAGCGGCGTCTGGGCCAGGAGCAGCTTGGAGCGGAGCTTCACGCCCGCCGGTCCTCCCGCCGCTCCTCGGCTTCACGCAGCGACACGATGTGGAGGTCGAAGCCCGATGCCTCGCGGACCAGCCGCAGCGGCACGGAGCGACCGAGGATCTGCCGCCACCACGGCCGATGCGACCGCCCCACGATGACGTGGCCGACGCCGTGCGAGCGGGCGAAATCGATGAGCGCATGGACCGGATCGCGCGCCTGCAGCCTCACCACCTCGGCGCCCAGCTCGCGCGCGCGCTCGATGTTGGCGAGGAGGTGGCGCTGCGCCTCGGCGTCGATCCGGTTGGGCGCCTCGTCCGGCGTCTCGACGTAGACGACGAACCAGTCGGTGTTGAGCCGGCCGGCCAGGCGCGAGCCGCGGCTGAGCAGCGCGGACGCGTAGGGCGGGTAGGAGGACATGCAGACCATCACGCGGCCCAGGCCGGGCCGGGCGCCGTTCGAATCGTCTCGCCTGGCCCGCGCCTCGCTCGCGCGCTCCACGCTCTCCGCCACCTCGCGCAGGGAGAGCTCGCGCAGGGTCGACAGGTTCTGCTGCTTGAAGAAATGCTCGAGCGCCCAGGGCACCTTGTCCTCGGCGTAGATCTTGCCGGCGCGGAGCCTTTCTTGTAGGTCCTCGACCGCGAGGTCGAGGTTCACGATCTGGTCCGCCTGCTTGAGGAAGCTGTCCGGGACCGTCTCGCGCACCGCCACGCCGGTGACCCGCTCGACGAGGTCGTTCAGCGAGTCGAGGTGCTGGATGTTGAACGCGCCGATGACGTTGATGCCGGCATCGATGAGCTCGAGGACGTCCTGGTATCGCTTCCGGTTGCGGCTGCCGGGGACGTTGGTGTGGGCGATCTCGTCCACCACCGCGACCGCGGGACGGCGGGCCAGCACCGAATCGAGGTCCATGTCCTCGACCACGACGCCGCGGTACTCCACGCGCCGGCGCGGCACCACCTCCAGCCCCTCGATGAGCGCCGCGGTCTCGTCCCGCCCGTGGGTCTCGATGAACGCGAGGACGACGTCGACCCCGCGCTTCACGAGCGCGTGCGCCTCCTCGAGCATCTGGTAGGTCTTGCCGACCCCGGCGGCGAAGCCGATGTAGAGCTTCAGCCGGCCGCGGCGCGCCCGCTGGACCAGCTCGAGGAAGTCCTCCGGGCGGCGGGCCGTCACGTGCCGATTCTATTTCTTCTCCGGCGCGGGCGCCGGCAGCGCCGGCTTGCCGAATTGCCGGTCCAGGGCGAGGTTCAGCTCGAGCACGTTGACCCGCGGCTCGCCCAGGAAGCCGAGCGCGCGCCCCTCGGCGTGCCCCTCGACCGCCGTGCGGATGCGTTCCGGGGCGACCTTGCGGGCGGCCGCCACGCGGGCGATCTGCCACCTTGCCGCTTCCGGCGAGATGTGTGGGTCGAGCCCGCTGCCGGACGCGGTCAGAAGATCGGCCGGGATCGGCCGTCCCGCCTCCGGGTTTTCTTCGAGGAGCCGCTTCTCGTCCGCGGCCGCGCGGTCGGCGAGCTTCTTCGAGGTGGGGCCGAGGTTGGACCCGGACGATGCGCCGGCATCGTAGCCGCTGCCGGCCGCCGACGGCCGGCCCTGGAAGTAGGCCGGAGCCGTGAACCGCTGGCCGATGAGTGACGAGCCGATGACCTGGCCCTTCTCGTCGCGCAGGAGGCTGCCGTCCGCGCGCGACGGGAACAGGAGCTGGGAGGCACCGGTCATGGCCAGGGGATAGACGATCCCGGTCAGGACCAGGGTCACGATCGTGACGCGAAGCGCGATGACGAAGGTGGTCATGGGATCCTCTGGACCAGGCCCACGCCCTCGAGGACGAGGTCGACGGCCTTGATTCCGATGAACGGCGCGATGACCCCGCCCACGCCGTAGATGAGCATCGAGCGCCGGAGGAGCGCCGCCGCGCCGATCGGCCGGTACTTCACCCCTCGCAAGGCGAGCGGGATGAGGAGGACGATGATGAGCGCATTGAAGATGACGGCGGACAGGACCGCCGAGTAGGGCGAGGCCAGGTCCATGATGTCGAGCGGCGCCATGGCCGGGTAGACCCCGACGAACAGCGCCGGCAGGATGGCGAAGTACTTGGCCACGTCGTTCGCGATCGAGAAGGTCGTGAGCGAGCCGCGGGTCATGAGCATCTGCTTGCCGACCTCGACGACCTCGAGGAGCTTGGTCGGGTTGGAATCGAGGTCGACCATGTTGCCGGCCTCCTTGGCGGCCTGCGTGCCGGTGTTCATGGCCACGCCGACGTCGGCCTGGGCGAGGGCGGGCGCGTCGTTGGTGCCGTCACCGGTCATGGCCACGAGCTTGCCTTTCGCCTGCTCCTCCTTGATGAGGCGCATCTTGGCCTCGGGCGTGGCCTCGGCCAGGAAGTCGTCGACCCCCGCCTCCTTCGCGATGGCGCTCGCGGTGCGCGGGTTGTCGCCGGTGATCATGACCGTGCGGATGCCCATGGCGCGGAAGCGGGCGAACCGCTCGGCGATCCCGCCCTTGACCACGTCCTTGAGGTGGACGATGCCGAGCACCTTGCCGCCGTCGGAGACCGCGAGCGGGGTGCCGCCCGAGTCGCCGATCTTGCCCGCCATGTCGTCGAGCTCGCGCGGGACGGAGCCGCCCCCGTTCAGCGCCTTCACGTGCGCGGCGACCGCATCCACCGCGCCCTTGCGGATCTTGCGGCCGTCGATGTCGCAGCCGCTCATGCGGGTCTGGGCCGAGAACGGGACGAAGTGGGCGCCCAGCTGCTTGATGTCGCGGCCGCGCAGCTTGTAGCGCTCCTTGACCAGGACCACGATCGAGCGGCCCTCCGGGGTCTCGTCGGCCAGGCTGGCCAGCTGGGCCGCCTCGGCCAGCTCCGCCCCGGTCACGCCCGGCATCGGCAGAAACTCGGTCGCCATGCGGTTGCCGAGCGTGATCGTCCCGGTCTTGTCGAGGAGGAGCGTGTCCACGTCGCCGGCGGCTTCCACCGCGCGCCCGCTCATGGCGATGACGTTCTTGCGCAGGAGCCGGTCCATGCCGGCGATGCCGATGGCGGAGAGGAGCCCGCCGATCGTGGTCGGGATGAGACAGACCAGGAGCGCAACCATCGCGGTCGCGGTCAGCGCCACGCCGGAGTACATGGCGAGCGGGATGAGGCTCACGCAGACCATGAGGAACACGATGGTGAGGCCGACGAGCAGGATGTGGAGCGCGATCTCGTTCGGCGTCTTCTGCCGCGCCGCACCCTCGACCAGGGCGATCATGCGGTCCAGGAACGACTCGCCCGGGTTGGCGCTGATGCGCACGACGATCCGGTCCGACAGGACCTTGGTGCCGCCGGTGACCGCCGAGCGGTCGCCGCCCGATTCGCGGATGACCGGCGCCGACTCTCCCGTGATCGCCGACTCGTCGACCGAGGCGACTCCCTCGATGATCTCGCCGTCACCCGGGATGAGCTGGTTGGCCTCGACCACGACCTGGTCCCCCTTGCGGAGAGACGAGGCCGGGACCGCCTCCTCCCGCCCGCCGACCAGGCGGCGCGCGGTGGTCTCCTTGCGCATCCGGCGCAAGGTATCGGCCTGGGCCTTGCCGCGGCCCTCCGCGATCGCCTCGGCGAAGTTGGCGAAGATGACCGTGAACCAGAGCCAGAACGAGGTCCAGCCGGAGAACCAGAGCGGGACCAGCGAGTGGCCAGAGACCGCGTCCCGGATGAAGAGGATCGTGGTGAGGAGGCTGCCGACCTCGACCACGAACATGACCGGGTTCTTCGCCACGTGGCGTGGGGTCAGCTTGCGGATGCTGTCCAGCGCGGCCTGGCGGAGCAGCCCCGGATCCAGGAGCTTGAGCTGTGCCGCGGGCGACATCAGAAGGTGCTCCCTTGCAGGAAGTGCTCGACGATCGGGCCGAGCGACAGGGCCGGGAAGAAGGTGAGAGCGCCGACGATGATGATGACGGCGACCAGGAGGCCGGCGAACAGCCAGCCGTTGGTCGGGAAGGTGCCCGGTCCGGGCTCGACCACCTTCTTGCCGATCATCGAGCCGCCAATCGCCAGGCACGGGATGATCATGAAGAATCGACAGAACAGCATGGTGATCCCCATGGTCGTGTCGTAGAAGGGCGTGGCCGCGTTGAGCCCGGCGAAGGCTGAGCCGTTGTTGCCACCGGCGCTCGAGAACGCGTACATCATCTCGCTCAGGCCATGCGGGCCGTTGTTGTTGAGCGACGACAGCCCGTACGGGGCCACCGACGCCCACGCCGTCATGCCGAGGATGAAGAGCGGGAAGATGAGGACGTAGAACATCACGAGCTTCATCTCTCGCGCCTCCACCTTCTTGCCCAGATACTCGGGCGTGCGCCCGACCATGAGCCCGGCGATGAAGACCGAGAGGACGACGAAGATGAGGACGCCGTAGAGCCCTGCCCCGACCCCGCCGAAGATCACCTCGCCGAGCTGGATGTTGACCAGAGGCACGAGCCCGCCCAGCGGGGTGTAGCTGTCGTGCATCGAGTTGACCGAGCCGTTCGAGGCGTCGGTCGTGGCCGTCGCCCACAGGACCGAGCTGGCGATGCCGAAGCGGACCTCCTTCCCCTCCATGTTGCCGGCCGCGGTGTCGACCGCCGGCGCCGCCGCGACCACCGCCGCGTTCGAGTGGGTCTCCGCCCAGTACGCCGTCGTCACGCCGACCGCGAAGAGGAGCCCCATGGCGGCCAGGATCGCCCAGCCCTGGCGGGTGTCCCGCGCCATCTTGCCGTACATGTAGACCTGGGCGGCCGGGATGAGCAGGATGGCCAGGACCTCGATGAAGTTGGTGATCGCGGTGGCGTTCTCGAACGGGTGGGCGCTGTTGACGTTGAAGAAGCCGCCCCCGTTGGTGCCGAGCTGCTTGATCGCGATCTGCGACGCGGCCGGCCCCATCGCGAGGATCTGCACGCCGCCTTCCACCGTGTGGGCCTCGATGTAGGCAGAGAAGTTCTGGATCACGCCTCCCGCCACCAGCGCCAGCGCCGTGATGATCGAGAGCGGCAGGAGGAGATAGACGATGCCGCGGACGAGATCGACCCAGAAATTGCCGAGCGTCTTCTGGCCGCCGGGGCCGACCTGTCTGGTGAGGCCGCGCGCCATCGCGAGCGCCACGCCGATCCCGGCCGCGGCGGAGGTGAAGTTGTGCCAGGCGAGCCCGGCCATCTGCGACAGGTAGCTCATCGTCGTCTCGCCGCCGTACGATTGCCAGTTGGTGTTGGTCGTGAAGCTGGCCGCCGTGTTGAAGGCGAGGTGTTCGGACGGGGGCGGCAGGTGCTGCGGGTTGAGCGGTAGCACGTGCTGCAGCCGCTGGATGAGGTAGGTGATGATGAGCCCGAACGCGCTGAAGATGAGGAGCGCGAACGTGTACTGCACCCAGGTCTGCTCCTTCTTCGGATCGACCCCGCCCATGCGGTAGAGACCGCGCTCGATCGGGCCGAAGAAGCGGGGCAGAGGCTGCCTGTCACCCTCGAAGACCCGGAACATGAACGTCCCGAGCGGCCTGGTCAGCGCCAGGATGACGAGCGCGTAGACCAGGATCTGGATCCATCCGATGCCAGTCATGACATCCTCAAAAGCGCTCGGGCCGGAGGAGCGCGTAAACCAGGTAGACGGTGAGGAGCGCGGAGATGATCGCGCCCAGCGTGTATTCGAGGCTCATGGTCGCTCTCCTAGAGGCGATCGCACCCGATGGTGTACCAGCACCCGAAGGCGAAGAAGGCGATGGAGACGATGATGTAGATGAGGTCGGTCATGGCGTCTTGCCCGCGGACGAGATCGAGGACGGGTGCATGGCTGTCCCCGCCAAGCAGCGGCCATGCCAGGCGGCTGGACGCCTGGGACCCACCCGATACGTGTTCCCGCCAGCTCCCATGGTTGCAGGTTGCACGGCGGAGCAGGGTCGGGTCCTTCGTCTTGCAGGGTCGCCGGCCAGCAAGGATCGGTCTGGAAAGGCCTGTCTCGTGGCACAGGAGATGCTCCTCGCGAAGGCGAGGTCCTGGCGACGGACATGCAGCCAATCCACGAATGGATCGAACGCTTGCCCAGAAATAGAGGCCACCGCGGATCGCTGCGAGTCTACGTCTATACCGCAGTGGTCGTCCTTGCGCTGGGCATCGGTGTGGTCCTCGGGCTGTGGAGCAAGGGCGCGGAGGGACGAGCCATCCGGCGGCTGCCCGGCGCCGAGCGGGGCGCGCTCTACCGGCGCACGCTCGAGGATCTCCAGTCCGTGTGCACGCCGCTCCGGACCCCGGACCTGAACGAGCACTGCAGGCACCAGGCGAGCTTCATCATCCAGTTCCCGGAGTGCGATGAGGGTTGCTTGAAGCTGGCGAAGCGGCAGCTCGACAGCGCCACCCGGTAGTCTTCGTATGCTCGATCGGTCGAATGCTCGACGGAACGGCCGCGCGATTCGCCCGAGGACGCAGATGACGGCGCGGTGGGCTCCTGTTCGCGGCCGCGGCGGAGGTCACCGACCATCGGGACGGCCCGCTGCGTCACTACGTGAGGACCGATCCCTGTGTCAAGCTCGAAGGGATCGCGGTCGGCCCGGGTCGCCCGTTCGCCGTGGCCGAGGCCGACGATCGCGCATCCCTGGCGCCCCCGTCACCGCCGGCCTGCCGGCGGGCGTCGGATGAACCGGGGACGAAGGCCGTGCGTGCGGTCTTGCGTGCAGTCTTCCGCGTTCTGGGTCAAGATCGGGGGTGACCGCGACCCCGTCGCGCGTCGGTACCAGATCTTGAAGCTTGAAAGCGAGGCATGCATGAGTCACGGACCGACTGATTCCGTACTCGCCGATCGACCACCGCCGCTCCGCCGCGAAGTCATCCTCAGGGCGAACGACCGCGGGCGCACGGCGCTCCTGTCAGCGCTGCTCGCCCTGGCGGGCGTCGAGCTCGGTCTCGTCCTGGCGCTCACCGGGCTGGCGCGGCGTGCGAGCTACGACGACCGTCCGGCGTACACCTACGTCGAGCGGTCGGTCGTGCCGATCACCGCGGCGGACTCGACCGCGATGGGCTGGCTCGGAGTCGAGGTGCAGAGAGTTCCCTGGGTCGAGCTGCGGTCGGGCGGGCCAGCACCCGGCGCGCTGGTGAGCGAGGTGTTCAGCGGCACGCCGGCCGAGCGGTCCGGCATTGCGACCGGAGACATCATCCGCAAGGTCGACGGTCTCGCCATCGGCGGTCCGCGTGACCTGGCGCGAGCCGTCCGCGCGCACTGGCCGGGCGAGTCCGTCACCGTCGAGCTGTCCCGTGCGGACGAGGTGCGCGCGGTCACGACCAACCTGGCCGCGATCACGCCCGCGCAGCTCCGCGCCCTCGAGACCACGTTCAGACGATAACGACGCGACGGCGGCCGAGGCGCAAGACCACCCGCAAGGCCACGGGTAGGGTCAAGTCGAAGCGATCGTGAGCGGGATGGGGCGATCGCTCGCGCGCGTGTTCCGCCGGCGGGCGGACGGCCACTCCTGGGAGATGGCGTACCGCAGCCCGCCCGAGAGCGTGACGCGCTACGTGCGCCAGTACTGCGGCTACCGTGAGAGGACGCCGGCACCCCTCCGCCGGCTGGAGTTCCCTGTCCCACAGGCCGTGGCCATCTTCGAGTTCGGTCCGCCCATCCGGCTGGTCGACCCGGCCGACGAGTCGCGCGCCGAGCGTTTCGCGGGCGGTTTCGTCGCCGGGCTGGGCGACACCTTCGCCATCACCGAGCACGACGGCTTTCAGCAGGGCATGGAGGTCAAGCTCACACCGATCGGAGCGCGCCTGCTCTTCGACGTCCCGATGAGCGAGCTGGCCAACCGGGCCGTCGACATGGACGACCTCCTCGACCCGCCGGAGCGCGGCATCTCGCACCGCCTCGGCGAGCTCACCGACTGGGACGCCCGCTTCGATCTGCTCGACGACTTCATCGCCGGCCGCATCGCGCGGGCGCGGACCCCGACCGACCTCGCCGCCTGGGCGATGGCGCGCATCGAGGAGACCGGCGGCCGGCTCGACATCCGCGCCCTCGCGCGCGAGGCCGGCTACAGCCAGAAGCACCTCATCTCGCTCTTCCACGACCAGGTCGGGCTTCCCCCCAAGCTCGTCGCCCGCCTGGTCCGCTTCGAACGCGTGATGGACCACGTCAAGACGCGCGGACCTGGCAGATGGGCCGACGTCGCGGCCCGGTACGGCTACTACGACCAGGCCCATCTCATCCGCGACGTCCGCCAGTTCACCGGCACCACGCCGACCGGCGCCGGCCACCTGGTGGCCGAGCTCGCCGCGATGCCCGGGGCCGGGACCTGAACGATCCGGTCGATCTCTCGTTCGGTTAGCGTCCAGGCCGGCGCAAGTTCATCGCAGAGACGCAGAGACGCAGAGACGCAAAGTGGGAGTTGGCCGTCGCTCAGCACGACACGCCCCACCCGCTGGGCTCAAGAAACGTGAGGCCTCGACGTGCTGACCGAACCCCAACTCCCCTCTGCGTCTCTGCGTCTCTGCGTCTCTGCGTCTTGGCGATTTGAAGCGCGCGGCATGCAAACCGAACGGCGTTGCTGGGCTAGGTCGGGCCGGGACTCGCTCTCGTCGGGGTGCCGTCGCCGACCGAGGCGAGGAGCGGTGCCATGAGCGGGCTGCCCTTCGGCACGAGCGTCACACGCGCCTTCGCGTCGATGAGCCGCTGGGTCTCGAGGATGTCGAAGAGGGCCGCGGCCACCTCCCGATCGCGCGAGATGGCATGAAGTGCCTCTCCGACGATCTGCGGGCGCAGCGCGGCCGCCTTGGCGAACTCGATGGCCGCCTCGCGGTCGGCGGTGGAGACGATGATCGAGACCTGGTTGGCGCCGTCCTGCTTGATCGCGCTGGTCACCTGGCGCAGGCGGTTGACCACCTTCTCCTCGATCTGGTGGATCATCCCGTGGTCGCGGAAGTGGACCTTGCGGATGTAGACCGACCCGACCTTGTAACCCCACTCGTGCGAGCTCGGCGATACCTCGGCGCGCACCGTCTGGCTCATCTCGTGCCGGTTCTCCAGCATGTTCTCGAGCTGCATGTTGGAGAGCGTGCGCACGACCGCGTTCGACACGCTGGCGCCGAGCGAACCGCGCGGGTCGGCGTTCTTGAAGAGGTACGCGATCGGATCCGAGAGGAACATCTCGTACCAGACGCCGATTCCCATGGGCGCGCCCTCCTCGGAGTTGACCGGCTGGCTGCGCATGTACGTCTGGTCGACCGAGAGGTCCAGCTCGTAGCGCTTGCCGAGCCAGTTGATGACGACCGCCTTGAGCCCCATCTTCGTCCACAGGCAGAAGATGCCGGGCTGATCCAGGATGGCGATCACGTTGCCGAAGAGGGTGTAGACGATGCAGCGCCTCTCGTCCACGATCACGTAGGCTCCGAGGAGGCGGAGGAGCCCGAGCAGGATCGGCGCGGCCACGAGGCAGACGGCGAACGCAGCCGTGGCCACCACCCAGGTCTGGGCCGTCATCGGCGCACCTCCGGCCCCGCCTCCTGGAAGACCCGTTCGGCGCGACCGTAGAGGGCGAGCCGGACGTTGCGCAGGTAAGCGGGAAGCGCGTCGGGGCCATGCGCCTTGAGCGCGGAAAGCTGCGCGGCCAGGGCCGAGAGCGGCTCCACCTCCGTCCTGGCCTCGAGGGTGGCGATCTCGACCGCGCGCCGCGACTGCACGATCTTCTGATCCGCGTGCGCCTGGGCGAGACTGATGTCGGACGAGACCTGGTTGTGCGCGGTGTTGATGGCGGCCAGGGCCGACTCGATCTCGGGCGGCGGATCGATCTCGGTGATGAGCGACGCGTCGAGCGTGATCCCGTAGCGGGCCGCCGAGGCCGCGCACTCGCGGTCCATGAGCTCGTTGAGCTCGCGCAGGTTCTTGCGCAGGTCGTTGATCGAGACCCCGGCGACCGCCCCTTCGGAGCGCTTGGCCTCGAAGTTGGCGATCCGCTCGCGGAGGATGGAGATGAAGAACGCCATCACGTGGGCGATCGGCTGCTTGACGCCGAAGAGATAGGCGTAGAGGTTGTTCTCGTTGACGCGGTACCGGATCTGTCCGCGCAGTCCCACGTTCAGGTGGTCCTTGGTGACCGCCTCCAGCACGGTCCCGTTCTGGTTGGCAGTCGGGTCCTCGGCATCCCAGGCCATGTTGACGGTCCGGGTCGAGACGGAGACCTTGAGGACGCGCTGCCACGGCCACCTGAAGTACGGACCGCCCGGCGGGACCACGCGCAGCTGCGGGTAGTGGTAGCGCTCGCGCTCGTCGGCCCGCATGCTCTGCCCCTCGGGCCCGAACGGGGTGGTCGCGCCGAGCAGGCGCCGGGCGCGTCCGAAGCTGGTGACGACGGCGCGCTGGTCCTGGTCGACGACGTAGAGCCCCCACAGGACGTGGCGGACCACGAACCAGATCGCCACGCCGAGCAGGATGCCGATGAACAGTGTGCCCGCGCCGAGGCGGGTGGGATCGAGGAGCTCTTCCATGCCCGGCATCCTAACCCCAGAGACGGGGAACCCCGCGACTTCGTCGGCGCCCCCGTCGACGCGAGACGCGAACGGACCATCAGTGCACTCCGAGCTGCGCCTGGCCCTCCGCCACCAGGCGGTCGAGGTCGCTCTGCCCGCTCGCCACCGCCCGGGCGGCGGCGTCGCCGCGCGCGAACCGGCGGCGCAGCCACGCGGCCAGGTCGTCGAACAGCGAGTAGATGACCGGGGTGGCCAGGAGGGTGAGCAGGAGCGAGAGCGTCTGTCCGCCCACGATGATGCCGGCGGTCGCCCGGCTGTAGCCGCTGCCGATGCCGGTCGCCATGAGGAGCGGGAGCATGCCGGCCACGAAGGCGAACGTGGTCATGAGGATCGGGCGGAGCCTGCTCCGGTTCCCCTCGATGATCGCCTCCAGCCGGTCGCGCCCGGCGGCGCGCAGCTGGTTGGTGTGGTCGATCTGGAGGATGGCGTTCTTCTTGATCACGCCGAACAGGACCAGGAGGCCGAGCATCGAGAAGATGTCGAGCGCCTGGCCGAAGAAGACCAGCGAGAGGAGCGCGAACGGCAGGGTCAGGGGCAGCGCGAGCAGGATGGTGAGCGGGTGGAGCCACGACTCGAACTGCGCGGCCAGGACGAGGTACATGAAGACGAACGAGAGCAGGAAGGCGAAGCCGAAGGCCTTGCCGGTCCGCGCCATCTCCTTGCTGCGGCCGATTGCCTCGTAGCTGTAGCCGGGCGCCATGTGGAGCTCGTCGAGCTTCTTGACCAGCCCGTTGACCACGTCGCTCTCGCCCACGCCCGGGGCCAGGTTGGCCATGAGCGTCACCTGGCGCCGCCGGTTGATCCGGTTGACCTCGGACGGCCCCTTGCCGTCGGCCACCTTGATGACGCTGGCCAGCGGCACGTCGGCGCCGGTCGCCGACTTCACCGTGATGGCGTCGAGCAGCTCCGGCCGGTCGCGCCAGCTCTGGGCCGCGCGCAGGTGCACGTCGTACTGCTCGCCTCGCTCCTGGTAGGTGGAGACCTCGCGGCCGCCGATGAGGAGGCGGAGGGTCGCGGCCACGTCGGCCGGGTTCACGCGCAGGTCGCCGGCGCGCGCGCGGTCGACCGTCAGCTCGGTCTCCGGCGCCGGCCTCGGGAGGTTGCTGTCCGGGTCCACGGCCCCGGGAATCGCGCGCAGCGCGTCGAGCCCGCGCTGCCCGTAGTCGGTGAGCTTGTCGATGTCCGGCCCGGTGATCGCGTAGGTGATGAACGCGTTGCTGCCGCCGGTCTGGATGTCCGGCACGAGGTCCGGGTCGACCAGGCGCACGTAGATGCTGGCCCTGGTGGCCAGCTTCTGCTCGTTGTCGGCGACGGTGACGAGCGTGGACTTCACGCCCTCGATCGTGCGAGCCTTGCGCGCGATCCGCTCGGACAGGAGCGCGGTGGCGTCCACCGTGGAGCCCTCGTCGGCGCGGATCTTGATCTCGAAGTGCGCCTCGTCGTTGACCGGCAAGAAGCCCTTCGGTATCCGCTGGCCCAGGACCGGGACGAGGGCCAGAGCGCCGAGCGCGGCCGCCACGACCACCCACCGGTGGCCCATCACCCAGCGGAGGACGCGCACGTACAGCCTCTCGACCGGCATGTAGCCGGTGTCGACGATCCGCTCGAGGATCGGCTTCCGCGCCTTGAGCGCGGAACCATGGCCGTTGCCCTGCTCCTTCTGCTTGAGCCAGCGCGCGGCCAGCATCGGCGTGACGGTGAAGCTGACCAGGAGCGACACGACGATGGAGAAGGCCATCGTGAGCCCGAAGCTCATGAGGAAGCGGCCGACGATGCCGGACATGAACGCCACCGGCAGGAAGACGGCGATGAGCGACAGGGTGGTGGCGAGCACCGCCAGGCCGATCTCCTTGGTGGCCAGAATGGCGGCCGGGAACGGGCGCATCCCCTTCTCGTCGACCCAGCGGTGGATGTTCTCCAGCACGACGATGGCGTCGTCGATGACGATTCCGACCGCGAGCGCGAGGGCCAGGAGAGTGAGGATGTTGAGGGTGAAGCCCGCCCCGGCCATGAGAGCGAAGGTGCCGATGATGGAGACCGGGATCGCGATGGCGGCGATGACGGTGCTGCGCAGGCTGCCGAGGAAGACGAGCACGATGACGGCGGCGAGCACGGCACCGACGATCAGGTGCTCGAGCACGGCGTGGGTGCTGGTGCGGATGGTCTCCGAGTTGTCGCGCACCACTTCGAGGTTGAAGCCGGCCGGGAGGTCGGGCTGGAGGTCGGCCACGGCGGCGCGGAGGTTGTCGACCACCTGGACGGTGTTGGCGCCGGACTGCTTGCGGATGGCGAGCACCACGGCCGGAACGCCGTCCTTGAGCGCCGCGCTCTCCAGCTCGGCGGAGCCGTCCTCGATGGTGGCCACGTCGCGCAGGCGAACGAGGTGGTCGCCGCGCTGAGCGACCACGACCTCGCCGAGCTCGCCCGGCTCGCTCACCCGACCCTGGATGCGAAGCGTGGACTGCACCGGCCCGGATTCGATGTGGCCGGCCGGCATCTGGGCGTTCTGGGTCGCGACCGCGCGCTCGACCTCGAGCGCGGTCACCCCGGCGGCGCGCATGGCGAGGGTGTCGATGCGGACGTTGACCTGGCGCTTGCGGCCGCCGATGAGCCGGACCTGGCCGACGCCGCTCACCGACTCCAGCCGATCGCGGACGGTGGTGTCGGCCACCTCGGTCACCTCGCGCACCGGCGCCTGCGAGCGGACCGCGAGCAGGAGGACCGGCGCCGCGTCCGGGTCGACCTTGCCGACCTGGGGCGTCTCCGCGTCCTCGGGCAGATCGGCGAGCACGGTGTTGATGCGGTCGCGCACCTCCTGGGCGGCGATGTCGCCGTCCTTCTCCAGGGCGAACATCACCTGGACCATGGACATGCCCTCGCTCGAGACCGACGTGAGGGTGTCGATGC
>WNGB01008801.1_pt1 | contig 22598 bp, 20 predicted proteins | sample 5400681 | NCBI WGS metagenome assembly WNGB01 (sample SAMN13153367, study PRJNA577476) | soil metagenome | isolation source: 115 cm soil or saprolite under grassland replicate 2 | place: USA:California | collected 2016-06-15
AAAACATCCCACCGTGCAGTCATTACCTGATGCCGTGTGGATTAACCGGCCGCAGCCGCTGCTGGAAACGGGCGCCGAGCCTCCTCTTGGAGTCTAAATTTTTCACCGAGGTGTCTCAAAGTTATTGACACATTCCGCTCTGCGCCCTGTGTAAGATCACTAGCTGCGCGCAAGACAGAGATGGCTTCGCTGATTAATTATCGAGGCGGAACATTAAAAATGGCCGCGCCCTTTTCAATATGACAAGCGTGGCTTTACTCCTTTCAATTTTGCTAAGCCAGTTGGCCACCAGCAACGTCTTTATAGTGGGAGAGCTCCGCTGTCGTCATTGCTCTGGATCAAGTTCGACCTTTATTTACGATCGTCGAAAGTGAGCGCCCACCCCCTATCCTGTGGGCGGACAATAAACGTTGAAAATTCCGGGCGCCGGTCTTTTGCTAAAAATGGAACTGAGCTTGTGTGTTTGACGTGTACGCGTTTGTCAAAACGCTACAAGGGCCAAGCTCTTGAGCGAGCGCTTGATTTCCTGCCTATCTGCTGCGGCCTGATTTGGATAAAGTCGAGCATGAAATACTTTTCCGATTTTAGCATCAGTTATCATGGGGAGAGTTTGATCATGGCCAGGGTTTCCGATCTCTAGGCTACTGAGAGTGTTTTAAAAGCCGGTTAGCCCGACCTGAAGTCTCACAGGGCGCAAACATAATACAGAGGAGCGCAGCGCAGCCCCCGGTCGAGGCGTCGATCTCGACAGCCCTCAAGTGGCGCAATAATAAAGGGCTACCCTGTGCTGCGCTCCTCTCATGGCTATTATTTTGCGCCCTTACGGGGTTTCAAGGAACTTTAAAACAGGCTATCAGCGATCTCGGCTTGAAATTTCGCTTCCGGCAATGCATTTATATCTTTGCGCGGCGTTTTTTGGCGCCGATCAGGGGCGCGGGAGCGGAAAACGTTGATTGACTTCCTTATATGGAAATCAGCGTTTATGGCGAGGCGGTAACCAACGGGAGTTAATTCAAGGCCAAACTGGTCGACGCGGTATCAGTCTGGTTGGCGCGCTAAGCGATTACGGAGGACCGTCCGCGACGCCCGGCGGATCTTGAACTCCAGATTAATCGTTGAACCTGCAAGATAAGACGTTTATCCATTCAGCGCTCACCCTTCCCCCTCGAACAGGCTAGAAGCCGTCTCATAAATAGGACCAAGCGGATGAGGATGCATCCGAGATGGACGAAGCCTAAAAAGTTCTCTTGATGATATTCATACCAAACAACCGGGCGCCGGAAGTTTTGAAGCCAGGCGAACAACCGCTCTACCCTGTAACGACGATGGCATCGCCGCAGCGAACGCCCTTCCTGTGTCGCTGGCTTTTTTCTGCCGCCTCGGCGGGGCGCGATCACTTCAATCCCGGCCGCCGCCAACTCTACGTCCGGCGGGTCGCTGTCATAAGCATTGTCGCCGATCAGCCCCCCCGGGAACCCGACTGCGAAGCTTTCGAGGAGAGTGTCCGCGCCAAGGGAGACTTCATGCGGCGAAGCAGACGTTGTGTGTACGGCGAGAGGAAGACCAGCGCAGTCTGCCACCGCCATGAGCTTCGTACCTTTGCCCCGCTTGGTCTTTCCCGCTCCGAGCCCACTTTTTTAGCGCCGACGAACGTCCCGGCGATAAAGCATTCACTGAGGTCGAGGTCGCCGCGCGCCCGGAGGCCTATTGACTCGGCGGGATTCTGAGATGAAGGCATTTCGAATGCTGAATCGGTCGACCATGACAATGACAAATCCCTTCAGACCAAAAAGCCGCCATCGTCATAAGGGGAGGAGTAACGCTAAATTTTGGGATTTCGCCAAGAACTTTTTCAAACGCGCGAAGGAGAAGGGCATATTCGCGTTGCGGCTTTCCTTGATCCGGGACGCGCTTAGGGCCTTCAACTGGCGGCAATCCGGCCGCGACTGGCGCAACACTCGCCGGATAATCCAAGATTTCAATCGTTCCATCACCCTGATCGCCGACATCGACGCGCTTATACCCTCAATTGTCGATCGCGTTAAAGAGATATTCGGCACGGACCGAGTGATCTTGTTGCACGCTTATCCGGACAGCAGCGTATTTTCGTTGGCGTTCAGCTTGGGCTATGATCCTGAAATTTTGGCCGGTGTGCATCTGACTCAGCGAGACCGCCTCGCCAAGTGGTTGCTCACGAATGAAACGGCGCTGGTCGTAGAAAAGGATCAGGGGGTCATGAGTTATCTCAGCGCCGACGAGCGCGAGATGCTGGAGAGACTCGACGCGCGCGTGTGCGTGCCAATGCTGGCGCTGAACCGATTGACCGGCATGATGCTGCTCTCTTCGACTCAAAAGGAATGGAGCATGGGCGAGGAAGATCTCAACCTGTTGCTAATGCTCCTCACCCAGGCCGGCATCGCCTTCGAGAGCGCCTATTTATCACAGTTTCAGCGGGATCGCATGCGGAGGCTTTACCGCGCAGAACGGCTTGCGACCGTTGGACAACTTGCGGCGTCGGTCGCGCATGAAATTCGCAATCCGATGACTGCGATCCGCTCCACCGTACAGTACTTGATGCGTGAGTTCGATGACAACAACCCGAAACGCGAACTCGCTCAGGGAGTAATCGCGGAAGTCGACCGGATTGACCGCATTGTCGATGGGCTACTCAGCCTGACACGCCGCACTGAATTTACCCCCAACAAGATTTCTCTCGCACAATTGCTCGGGCAGACGCTGCTACTCATACGGACGCAGGCTCAAGAGCAGGCGATCGAGGTCATGTGGAAGGACCCGCCACAAGAGACGCATGTCATGGCGGACGCGGCGCAACTCAAGCAACTCGTGCTCAATCTAGTGATGAACGCAATGCAGGCGATGCCGAATGGAGGGCGTCTGCAGATTGATTTGAACGTAAGCTCGCAAGCCCTTGGGTCGCCCAGGCAGAAGGATTGGGCTGTGATATCTATTGCCGACACGGGGTGCGGCATCCCTCCCGAAACCCTGGATATGGTTTTCGATCCCTTTTTCACCACCAAGCCTGGGGGGACTGGCCTTGGGCTTTCAACCTGCTATGCTATCGCCAAACAACACAACGGCGATTTAGAGATCAGCAGTCAGGAAAATGAAGGAACCACAGTTAACGTACGACTTCCGCTTGCCGGATAGTAACCTGTAAGTTCTGCGCGAGGGATATGCCAAGAATACTCATTGTTGACGACGAGCCGCAGATAAGACGAATTCTTTCAGTCCTGCTCTCGGATAACGGCTTCGAAGTCGCGGAGGCGGAATCCGGAGAGCATGCTCTGGCCGTCGCCGAGAAGTTTCGCCCCGACGTCGCGCTGCTGGACATAAACATGCCCGGCATGGACGGCCTCTCGACGTTGCGCGCGTTGCTCAAAAGCCATAGCAAGCTCGACTGCGTTATGATGACCGCATACGGCACGATTCCCTCCGCCGTCGAAGCGATGAAATCCGGCGCTTTCGATTATGTCTCCAAGCCGTTCGACAACGACGAACTCCTGCTGATTATCAACCGGGCGCTCGAAATGCGCAACCTGTCACGTGAAGTGGAGGAGCTTCGCAATGAACTGTCGAGCCGATATGGGTTCAATGAAATAATCGGAATCAGCCCAAAACTTCAGGCTGTCTTCAACACTATGGCGAAAGTCGCCCCGGTAGACGCCACTGTGTTGATAGAGGGAGAATCGGGAACAGGTAAGGAGTTGGTCGCGCGCTCGATCCACCGCCGCAGCGGGCGATCAGGCAATCCGTTTGTGGCCGTCAATTGTGGAGCCATACCACAGTCACTCGTTGAGGCCGAGTTCTTCGGTCATGAACGAGGCGCCTTCACAGACGCCCGTGAGTCTCGCGTGGGACGGTTTGAGCAGGCGCAGGGAGGAACTCTCTTTCTCGATGAGGTAGGCGAACTCCCGCTCGAAGCTCAGGTGAAATTACTACGCGTTCTGCAAGACCATGAGGTGGTCAAACTCGGCGGCCGGACGCCAATCAAAATAGATGTGCGTATTATCGCCGCCACGAATGTAGATCTGCAAAAGGCGGTCGAGTCCGGCAAGTTCCGTAAGGATCTCTACTGGAGGTTGAATGTCGTCACAATCATGATGCCGAGCCTGCGCGATCGGCGTGAGGATATTCCTCTCCTCATCGATCACATGTTCGAGCGATTCATTCGTGAGCTTGGATTGGGGGTGAAATCGATAACGCCTGAAGCGCGACAGCTACTCGAGTTGTACGATTGGCCCGGAAACGTCCGCGAGCTTGAAAATGTAATTTGTGGCGCAATTATCACGTGCGAAAACAGTGAGGTCAGGGCTCAAGACTTGCCGCCGCGCCTGCGCGGTGAAATCGTCGTAGCCCATTCGGACATGGGCGGGCTGGCGACGATCGGACCCAATGACATCAGTAACATGACCCTCGCCGATGTCGTTAAAGATGTGACAGAAAGGCTAGAGAAGACTATCATCTCCTCGCGGCTCGCCAAGATGGCCGGTAATCGCACAGCCACGGCTGAATCTCTTAGCATAAGCCGCAAAACCCTATTCAACAAAATGCGCCAGTATGGATTCTTAGATGAAAACATGGAGGACCGAGACTGATATCGATGGGGGTCGGACTTGCTTTTAAATCGCGAAGGTCAAATCTGCTTCGAAATCGTTTTGGCCGTGGTGTACGCGTCGAATGGCGAGAGGAGCACGATGATCAGCCAGATCGGAATCGACAGGAGCGCCGAGATCAGCCATTTGAAGAGGCGGTTATGTGATGGCGCGCCTTGAGTGGAAATGCCACTCAGGGTGGCTGCGACCAGTCGGCTTGAGACCAGGGGGGATATGTCTTGCGGGAGAGAGGATGTGGCGCGCGCCGATGAAGGAGTGGCGCTCACGCTTTGCGCTCCTTCCAAAGCGTCGAGTCTCGCGCCACAACGGCGGCAGAATTTATCGCGCTCACGCCGTTCTGCCCTGCAAACTTCGCACAGCCAGAGATCTCTGGTTTCGACTTGTGATAGATCATAGGCCATATCGTCCTCCTCTTTTACTCTTAATTCTACGTTCTATGCTGGGTCCGCAAGTTTCTCTAATAGTTAGCAATCCAAATGCCACCCCCCCTTCCGCGTCGATCTCGCAAACCTCCTCCCCACAGCGCCCCAACCACCCTCTGTTCGCCCTGAAGCCCCGATAGTTGTGTAACGATTGACCCACGTGTGCAAATGATTTCCCATCTCGCCCCGGCCGATCTACAGTAATTACTTGTTTTCGCAACAGTAACGGCGGTGGAGAGTTTGGAACGCATTTTGCCCAATCGAAGGCCAGGTGCCGGCAGTAAGCGCGCTATCGAGCAAATAGGGAAGCAATCAACGTAGCAATGATCACAGCAGAAAATCTGACAAAGCGATTTGACAACGAGGCGCTCGCCCTGGATGCGATCAATTTCAATGTTAAGAAAGGCGAGGTTTATTGCCTGCTCGGCGCGGGAGGCGCGGGAAAGACGACGGTAATAGACCTGTTTCTCGACTTCCTTAAGCCCACGTCCGGGCGGGCTCTAATCAACGGCATCGAGGTGGCTGAGAACCCGCTCGAGGCGAAGAAGTATGTCTCATATTGTTCAAAGGACATCATGCTTTACGACCGCTTCACCGCCCGGCAGAACCTGGATTTTTTCGTCAAGCTCGGCGGCAATCCAGGATTGAAGAAGGATGATTATTACGCGGTCTTGCGCGAAGCGGGTTTGCGGGAAAACGCTTTCGAGCAGAAGGCGCGGTTCTTCTCGAAGGGCATGCAACAGAAAGTCTGTATAACAATAGCCATGGTGAGGGACACGCCTGCAATACTGCTCGACGAGCCCACCGCCGGGCTTGACCCGAAGGCGAGCGAAGAGTTGATGGAGACAATCGATAAACTGCGCCGCCAAGGCAAGGCGATTCTGATCACTGCGCATGACATATTCCGCGTCAGAGAGATCGCCGACCGAGTCGGCATAATAAAAGAAGGTCGGAAAATCCTGGAGCGCACACGCGAGGAACTCGAGCACGAGGATTTGCAGGCGCTTTATCTCGATTATATGCGCGACGTCTACAGAACGGGGAAATAAAAGTAATGGAGACAAGAACACATGCCAGATTCGGAAGGGGAATTGAGATGAACCGCATCGTAAACGGAATCTCCTTTTCCGCTCACAGGCGATGGATCGCGCAGTCTGTCCCGTCACGGGAGTTTCCATCTTCCACCACCCTATTCCTTCAGGGCTCCTCGCCACGCGAGGTGTTCTATATCGAACGAGGCTTGGTCAAACTCATACATACAAGCGAGAACGGCCAGGAATTGGCTATCGACCTGCCGCCACAAGGCTCCTTGATGGGGGCGGCTTCGGTGATTGTTCAAGAGCCGTATCCGTTCACCGCCATTACGATCACAAGTTGCGCTTTGAGCCGCATCCCGGCAGACCTGTTTCTTCGACTTGCGAAGACCGATGAGCAATTCTGCTGGTACCTCCACGAGGTTCACAGCCATGAGGTTCACCGGCAGGCCAGCCAATTGGCCGCGATTAGACACCTGTCGGCCAGACAACGTTTTGAGAGATTGTTATTGCAATTTCTTTCGTCAATACCTGCTCACGAGAAGCAAACCTCAATGAAGATCAGGTTGCCGTTAAAGCACTGGGAGATCGCCCAGTTGATCGGCATCAGGCCTGAACACTTGAGCCGCGTCTTACAGCAGATCAAGCAAGAAGGAGTATTGCGTGAGGAGGACGGCTGTATGATCGTCTCCGACGTTAACAAACTCCATAGCCAGATTGATTGCGATTAAGTCATTCGACATCCCCCCTGAGTCGCCATTGCGACATTCAATTGAGCAATATCCAAACGAAAAGGAGGCAAACATGAAAAGCCCGTCATTGGTGTGTCAAGCAAAGAGCAGAGTGGCGCCGGCGCTGATGGTTTTTTTGGGGGCCGCGCTATTGTTTATGAATGTCCTGCTCATACAACAAAATGAAAAGCTCAGGGTTCTGGCGAGAAAGCCGGATCGCGCCTTGGAAGCCAAACCTGGGACGGCGCTCCCGGCGCTGGAGGGACTCGACAGTAACGGCGACAGGCATACCTTCAGCTACGGTCAAGACTCGCGGAAAACGGTTTTACTTGTTCTCTCACCACGATGCCGCGCCTGCGATGAGAACATGCCGAACTGGGAGGCGGTTATAAAAGGACTTGACCGGCGGTCATTTCGGCTCGCCGGAGTCTCACTGCAATCCGAAGGCTTCAAAGAATATGCGAGTCGGTATGGGATAAATCAGGTCCCCATACTTACTAAAATTGATCCGAAGTACAGGGTCACCTACAACTTGGCGCTGACGCCCCAGACCATCCTGATCGACGCCGACGGTAAGGTTGAGAAGGTCTGGACCGGACTCCTGCGGGGGGAAGATAAGCAGAATGTCGAACTGGCGCTGAATGTTCATTTGCCCTGAGCGGGCGAAAGCTTGAAAGCGGGAGATGACCATTCCGTTGAAACCCATAGCAACAGTAAAACTGCGAAGGAGAAAACTATGAAAAAGAATATCTGGAAGCCGCTGCAGATCACTTGGCTGGTTGTTGCCATGTTTACCGCGCAAACTTCAATACAGGCTCTCAAGAGCGAGGCCAACTACTGTTCCGGCATGTATTGCGAAAGCAACAGTGATTGCGGGGTCCCCTGCTTCTGCGACGGCGCGAGTTTTATGTGTTACAATCCATCCCAGCCCGAAAGCTGATCGCAAGTGTCAATATCGAAAGAGCAATTACAATTTATCGAGCGCCTTCCAAATCCCCCGGCGCTCGAGTCGTGGGCGCGAATATTATTAATGAGTGTGATGGCGCCGGTTCAGATTGGGACGGCCGACGACCACGCGATATGCCATAAAGGCGGGCAACAGGCGGTCGAGTTCTACGGCCGCGGCATGAGGCTTACAGCCTGCGTCATTTCCGGGTCTCTGATCGCCGGGTTTATTCACAGCTATCGCCCCTTTTTGATTCTCTATGCATGTTCTGACGGCCGCCGAATGACGCGGAATACCAGGAGCGCATCGCGCTATGCTGTTGCATAGCGCGATGCGCGCATCCGTCAGCCGGCTAAAGCAGGCAGTCCACTTTCGCTGAAATTGTGGCAATAGTCGTCGGCATATTTAACGACGCGCTGCTCAAACGTCAGGTCTCTTACGACTTACCGCGCGGCGTTCTCAAACGCCATGTCACGAGCGAAGTCGAAGGCTTGAACGACAAAGGACCTGCGGTTATCAGTGGGGTAGGGAGTGATCGGAGTCTCGCAAGCCTTTAAATATTTGAATAATCTCTCAAAGGGCCCTTTCGTGGGGAAACGGACAGCGGGGCCTGGCTGGTCGATGATCTGGCTCATCACCAAGAAAGAGATCATAGCAAACAGCAGGAATCTCAAAACCCCTGTTGCGCTCGTGATTGTGACCCTGCTGTTACTTCTTTCCGCCCACACGCTGGCCATCGATTACCGAAATAGGTTGAACAACTGGTCCGTTAACCATGACCGTCAACGCGATCCAGTTGTGGGAGGCAATGTCAGGTATGATCTCTCTGAAGGCAGCTTTTTTCACAGAGTGGGCGTCGCCCCGCCGCCTCCCATCCAGCCGCCCCAGTCGTTTTCCGCTGTGATCAAGGGGATGGATGGTGAGATGGATCGCGCAGTCAGTGTGAGTCAACGAATAGTATTCGGCCCAAGACAGGACGAGCCGGCCACAATCGCCATTTTCGACACCCCTGACACTTCTTTCGTCCTGAAACTGCTGGTCTCATTATTCGCGTTGATGTTTTCGCTTGATACGGTCACTCGCGAAAAAGAGTCCGGAACGCTTAGGGCAATGCTGTCCCAGCCAGTTCGCCGCCGGGAGTTGATTCTTTCCAAATCGCTCGGAACTTCAATCAGCCTGCTGGCGCCTTTTGCTGTGGCTTACTCCGCCGAAGTTCTTTATCTCCGCCTGGCGCTCGGATCGCCGAGCGCCAGGGAGGATATGGTACGCTTATTACTAATCTTCGGCATGACATCCCTCTACGGGGTTGTCTTCGTGCACATTGGGCTTTTCATCTCGACAATCACAACCCGGACCAAAATCGCGGTCACGACAGCCCTGCTCAGTTGGGCGACCATCGTGTTGATATTACCTAACGCGGCCGTGCTGACGGCGAAACTGCTTGCCCCGACTCCATCCTATAACCAGCTCAATGCGAGCTTGTACGAAGAGCGAAAGCGAATTCTTCAGGAGGAGTCCGTCGTCAACCTGATGACCAGTTCATCGCCCGAGCGGCCGGTTCCTAGGCAGACGCTGCTTCGCCTCTTTGAGATCGAACGCCAGGCGACCGACAATTACCTTGCAGGCAAAAAGAACCAAAATCACCGGGCAAGGCTCTTCGCATCTTTAACGCCTTCAGGCGCTTTGACCTTTGGGTTGAGCGACCTTGCCGGCACGGGTGTGGACGCATATAGCTCGTATTTGGACCTGTTACGCTCCGGCCGGGATGTAATGCTCGATGCGCTTAAGCAGAGATTAGGCCTTCCTCTTCAGGCCGGAGATAAGCTTGTGCAAGAAGCCCTCGAAACAGTCGCAAACAAGCAGCGGCGCGCGGAACCGCTCGGGGCCGGACTCCGCTCGTCTGTTATTCCTATTATCTCTCTACTTGCATGGGCGGGATTCTTTGGATTGGCGGCTTGCTGGCGATTCGAACGATATGACGTGAGATAAGTTATGTTCCGAACCATCCTTCGCCGAGAGATTCAAGACGCTTGCGCCAGTTCTACTCTTATATCCGCTATTGTCGTGCTGACGATTCTGGTCCCGCTGAGCGCTTACATTCAGGCGCGTTACTACAAGCGCGTAGTTGAGGATTATGCCCTTCGGCAAAGTATTCATCAGACCGAAAACAGCGGCCAGGCCATCCTACTCATGCGGCCTCTCCCACTGCTGTTGCCATTTTTCAACGGAGCATACGACGTCCTCCCGGACGAGTTTAGGCTGCGGAGCGACTCGGCCACTATTAACCCGCCGAGCGGGGATCTCATGCCTCTGGACTGGCTTTTTCCAAAAGTTGATCTCAGCTTCATTATCGGCGTCCTGATGACACTGCTGACCATTCTGCTGGCGCACGACTCTATCGCCGGGGATAGAGAGCAAGGCGCGCTTAAGCTCACCCTGGCCGGTCCGGTTCGGAGACGCACAGTTCTGGCTGCCAAGCTGACAGGTGTTATTCTTCCCACGACCGTCATTCTTATATACGTGATATTGCTATATGCAACCGTGTTGACAGTTTTCAGTGGGGGAACGGTCGACCTGTCCGGCGCCAACCTGAGCGCGCTTGCCGTATTCACACTGGTGGCGATCCTAGTGTTGATAGTGGTCGCCGCTCTCGGCGTCGCGATCTCCGCATCGGTCAGGCGCTCATCAGGCTCCCTCTTTGTGTGCGCTTCTATCTGGATAGTAATAACCCTGATATGGCCGATCTTTGGACCATATATGGCTTCTTCACTCAAACCGGTGTCGGTCTCGGAATCGGCGCGACGCGACGTGGCCTCGAAAGAAAAGGAGTTAATCCAAGCAGAACTCGCCGAGCATCGAAAAACCGCCGCTGATCTGAAAGCCCGGCGGGTCGAGATCGAGGCCGCCTGGCGGCAATACCTGGAACTCAGGCGTATGTGGATAGAAAGAAGGGATGAGGAGATCGGGCACATGGTAGGGGAACGGAAAAAGCAGATTCACGATCAACGGGCTTTCGCCAGGCGCATTTCGTTGTTCTCGCCTTACGTGGCTTTCAAAGAAGTTCTGAGCAGCCTCTGCGGCACCGGGCTGGAAAGTTATGACGAGTTCCTTGTCGCAGTCGAACGGTACAGACAACAGGAGTTCATTCCCAAAGGCTTCGATTTGCTCTCACGCCAAAAGCCATGGCTGAACGCGGCCGATCCGGAAGACCGGATTCAATTACGTACTTTACATGCGCCGTCGCCGACTTTACTCGGACGACTGGCGGCGGCCGCATGGCCACTCTCCATTCTCATTATCGAAATGATCATTTTGATGACGTGGGGCGCCATCAGTTTTGAGCGATACGACGTGCGAGTTTAGCCGCCGAGAGACAGAGGAAGAGAGGAAGGGGCGGGAAACAAAGAGGTTCTTGTCCTTCTGTCCCTCAGTCTCTACTTCCCTGTGGCCGCGCCTATTCTAGAGCGGTTAGCGCTTGCCCGAGTGGGACACCGCCTGCGCCCCACTGTCACAGGCCAACCGCGACGGTTCATCCGAATATGCAATCGCAAATCGATCTAAAACCGGTACCTGATTGAAAGCTGAGCGCCGCGCGGCGATTGAACGGTCGATTGAAGCTGGCCGAAGGCCGCCGAAGAGAGGTTATTCGCGCCGCCGCGGAAAAAGAGCGGGGTGGCGTCATTGGTGATGTTGAAGAAGTCCGCGTTGGCTTCGAGCGTATGATTTTCCTTAAAGCGGAATTCCTTGCCGAAACGCAGATTCAATCTGGGGACAGGTTCTGTCTGGAGCTGTCCTTCGCTGCGCGGCCCGGCCAGGCGACGTGTGGTGAAGAGCGGATTACTCACCACACGGCCGTTAGACAAGGCGAGAGTTCTAGGCCCGTGCGCGCCGACTTCCGGATCATTCGCGGCCAGATCTTTGACGATCGGCCCGCTGTAGGAGCCGGATTGTAGGGAGAAAATCATTGCCAACGTAAACCGGAACGGCAGATAGTAGCTCCCGTTAACTCGCACGACGTGCGGTCTTGCGACTTTGTCATTCTCGAACCACTCACGAGGATTCAAATAACCGGAGATGTCATCGTACGTGAAATCGCCCTTCTCGACTTGCCGCTGGTAGGTGTAGCTGCAGAAGGCTTGTAGGCGGGAGCCGATGTTGCGATTCAAGCTGAATTCCAGTGACTGATATCGCCGGAACGAAGCGGTCAGGTTCGTGGTAAGTAGGATCGCGTCGGACGCCGGGTTTCTGTATCCGCGGAACAGGCCGTTTTCGTAAATAATATTGCTGTCTAGCGTCCCGATGATCTCCTTGTATTGGCGATTGACGTAGGCAAAGTCGAATACGAATTGTCTGGGGAGCTGCCGTGTGTATCCCAGGTGGAATTCATCCACATGCGACGCGCGAAGGTCAGGATCGACCTGCCGGGTTGGAATCTGCGGCGCGCCCGTCAGTCCGACTGCCGGGGTGACGCGCACAGTCTCAAAGACGCCGTCTAAGTCGTTGTCCCACTCGTCTCGGATCTCCGGCGTGCGATTGCCGAAGCTGGGCGCGGCCTGGTTATAGATAATGTCGTGAATGCGCCCCCATGAAACGCGCACGACGTCGTAGCCACTTTTCGTCAGGCCGTAGGACGCGCCCACCCGCGGGTCTGCCGACCACGAATCGAGGCGCTCGATTCCAAAAGTGTCGCGGCTGGTCTGCCGGTCGAACCGCGCGCCTAAATTTAAAGTCAGCCGTTGACGCGTAGACCACTTATCCTGAAGGTAAAAGCCGAGCAGTTCGGTCACGCCGGCGATTGCGCGGAACCGCGTGGGGGCGCGGAATTGTCGATGGAAAGTGACATGTGTGGCCTCTCCGCCTACGACCCGCCCCACCTCATCGTTGAAGACGAGCCCGTCGCCGGGATAGAACGTATCGCTCTCGATCCTACTGCGCGGCTTCCACTGCAAGCCCGTTTGGAAAATGTGCTGCCCCCGCCACCCCTCTTTGGAGTATGTAAGATCGCCGGTCAGCTCGTGGTGGTCGCGCACACCTTTCGAGCCGACGGCAGCGCCGGCGCGATTGCCGTACTGCATGATCAAAGTCTGCCCGGCGAGATTGCCCGCGCTGATCGCCGTGGCGGCGTAACGGTTGACCGTCGGCCTGTCGCCGCCATTCAAATCGACGTCGGTGTTGATGGCGTGGTAGCCGTACTGCATATTGAGAAGCAGGCGGGGCGTAATGGTCGAGACCCAAGAGATTTGATAAGCTGGCCCGCCGCTGTGGAGGTCGATTGCCGTCTCTTGTGTCCCCAGGTCGGGCGAATCCGAATTCGACTTCACCCCCCCATCATATAGATAGCTGAAGGTCAGTATATTGTTATTCGTAAGGCCGTGGGTGACCTTGCCGAGGAAACGATGGTCGCGCTCCAGCAGGTCATAGTTCGGACGCTCGAATCCGTTATCGGTAAAGACCTGCAACGCCTCCGGCGTGCGCGGCACGCCTTGATTGAGAAACGTGCGGCGATAGGAGGCGAAAAACCAGGTCTTGTCTTTGATCAGCGGGCCGCCGAGCGCAAGTTCAGGTTGATAGAGCTCCTGATCAAGCGGAGCGCCCCCCGGAACATTATTCCCGTTGAAGCTGCGAGGCTGGGAAAAGAATGAGGCCGACCCATGAAATTTATTGCCGCCGGACTTGGTGATGATGTTGATGTAACCGCCTTGCCCCAAGGACGTGGAAGCGTCTGGGCCGGAGGTCTTGATCTGCACGTCTTGAATCGCTTCGACGCTGAATTGCGTAGTCCAACCCTGATTGGTAAACGCGTTGCCGATCTCGAAGCCGTCCAGCTTGTAAACATTGGAGCGCTCGGACGCGCCATGAATCTGCGGATCGAAATTGACCCCGTCCGGCCCGCCGCTCCCGATTGTTACGGCGCCGGGGACGAGAAACCAGACGCTTTCCCAATTTTGCCGCGAGCTGAGCGGGAGACGATTAATGAATTCGCCGCTGACATTGAACCTCTGCTCCGGATTACTGGCGTCAATAATCGGGATCTCTTTGCCTCCGCCCCGCGCCGCGACATCGATCGTTTGGGCTATTACCGGCGCCGCCAGTCTCACTTCTATAACTAGAGTCGATCCGGCGCGCAAAATAATCCCTTGCCGCATGAAGTCGTGAAACCCCGGCTGCGTGGCTTCCATCTGATAGACGCCTGGGGGCAATCCGAGAAATATGTAGTTGCCCGTCTCGTTCGAAACAGAAGTCTTCTTTCCAGGCAGTTCCGGGCCGTTCAGTGTGAGCTTCGCGCCGGCCACAACGCTCCCATTCTGATCCAACACCTGCCCCTTGATCGCGCCTGCGTATTGCGCATGGGCTGGCACAACAGCCACCATCCAGAAAACCACCGGCAACCATTGTTTATTAGACATGGCGACGCCTCCTAGCGCATCCGGTAAGTCCGTTGTAGAGTCAGTCAAATTCCCCGACCGCCTGAAAACAGCGTGCGGGGGGGGCCATATCTTCGACGCGCGGGGGAACTTTCTCGGACAGATCGAGACGCGCGCGCCTGTCGAGGTCGAGCGGGTTTATGCGATTGTTGATAACTTGAATGTCCATCGCGCCACAGACGCGCCCTTGTTTTGCCCACAACACCCATGTTGAGAGTCCATCACTCAACCGAAGCGCGGGGTCGATCTCGATCTGGCGCTCGCTGACGCTCAACAACCGCCGCTTTGAGTCTTAGGAAAAGGTCGTCAAGATGCCTTAGACGCGACCGCGCGCTGAAACAATTGCCACCATCCTCACGCCCGGCGCCGTCGCCGCAGGCATAGACCTGGTCGGCGGTCCGGAATCGCAAGGCCGCCAAGAGTAATAACGTACGCCCGTAAATCCCAATCGTTAGCGCTACTATCCAATTTTTATCGAAATATTTGATCCAGGTCAATGACGGTCTACCTCCAGCCAGCTATAAAGAGGGCGCTGATTATCAAGCGTTCCTTATACAAATACAGACAGTTTACAAGTCACCTGCGAGTGAGCAGTGATTTTACGAATCGGCTCGGCCTAATTCAGGCTGCCGCCGAAAACGCAAAACCTACGTGGATATTGGTCAATGGAACGCCATTCTGAATGGTGTTGACACTTAAAAACCTTTATCCGGAAGGCCACTGGGCGCCACGTTATAGAGTGGCGGGCTGGCCGCATTTGTCTGCCGATCAGTCTCGTTTTCACAAGCGACGCTGGAGAAGATACTTGGCGCAACATGCGGCAGTCTACCCAAAACCCTGCGGAGGAGGCGCCTCAATGAACAACCAAAAGACTTGGAATGGTCTCTGCTGGTACTTACTGCAAACTTACCCCAAGCAGGAAGATCGGGCTGAGGGCAATTTGAGGTCTTTGGGCATAGAGACCCTCGCGCCCAGGTTTGAAGAGCGACGACGCAATTACTACACAAGCGTGGTAACCCGTTATGCGAAACCCCTCTTCCCTGGCTACCTGTTTGCCAAGTTCATAGCAAACGACTTGTACCACAAGGTTCGATACACTCGGGGCATCCGCCAATTGGTCACTTTCGGCGACTCCCCGACCGTGATCGCCGAAGAGATTATTACTATGGTTCGATTCAGGATAAGAGAAGATGGCTTTGCCAGGGTGGATATGGATGAGGACCTCAAGCCTGGCGACAAGGTGATCATAAAAGATGGCCCGCTTAAAACATTTGCCGGGATATTTGAAAGGGAGATGAAGGGCGTCGATCGAGTAAGACTTCTCCTTCAAACTGTGAGCTACCAAGCCCATGTCGAGATTGAGAGAGACATGATCAAGAAAATCAGCGGGGTAGGTTCACACACATAATGATGTGAACTCTCCGGGGGCCGCAGCCCTGTAAACATTGGGCAAAAGCGAATGGCTTTATCTATTTGGCTGAACACCGATGTGGAAGAACTATAACTCGAGGCTCGCCGCCGCCCACATGTGGTTAGCTACTCTCAGATTGCGCCGCTCCGGCCTTACCGCGGAGCGCATATGCCGCATTCGACTCCGCCCGCACACCGGTGAGACACAAGCGCGCGCCTCGTTCCAAGCAACCCATCTCGATGTCAATCGACCCTCGCTCGATGCTGGGCTTCACAGATAGATAACGACATGCAGACGTTACGGCATTCAAATAGAGGAAGCCGATGATCAGCAAAAGCATCTGGTTAACTCTTGCAATTTTCACAACGGTGATCTTCCTATTAATCATCCCTGTGAGCGCTCATGCGCAGGTCACGCACAGGGCCTCGGCGGCTTCCTATCTTGAGCGGGGTAACGCATGGGCGGCCAAAGGCGAGTGGGAGCGAGCGATCGCCGACTTTGATCTCGCCATCGCTTTCGACCCAAGCTTCGCTGGAGCTTACTACAACCGCGCAATCGCGCGGCATCGCGTAGGGAACCTCGTCGGCGCGCTGGCCGACCTCGACCGAGCTATCCGACTTAATCTCAACTACGTTGAAGCTTTTGTTAACCGCGGCGCGATTCGCTACGCCCGAGGGGACTTGCCCGGCGCAATCAGCGATAGCGCCAAGGCGATTGAACTCAATCCACACCTCTTGGAGGCCTGGAACAATCGCGGCCTCGCCCGGCGCGACGGAGGAAACCTGGATGGAGCGCTAGCCGATTTCGATCAAATGATTAAGCTCGATTCGCGCAGGGCCGAGGGATACAACAACCGTGGCGGAATTCGTTTTCTCAAGCTTGACCTGGATGGGGCGATCAGCGACTACGATAAAGCGCTCAAACTGGCCCCCGATTTCGCCGAAGCCTACAACAATCGCGGCAGCGCGCGCCAACTAAAGGGCGACTTGGACGGCGCCATTGCCGACTACAGCCGCGCCATAAAGATCCATCCCCGCCTGACCAACAGTTATTACAGCCGCGCCCAGGCGTGGAGGGCAAAAGGGGATTTGGAGCAGGCCATCTCGGATTACAACAAGGCTATTGAAATGAACCCTCGCCACGCTGACGCCTATGGCAACCGAGCCTTGATCCGTTTGCTCCAGTGTAAAGACGCCGAGGCCGAGCAAGATTTCGCGCAATGCCTGAGCCTCGATAAACGTTGCAGATCTCGCTGGGGTGGCGAAATAAAGCAGATAAAAAGCATGGCTCGCTGCGGAGCTGTAGTGACACCTCAACCGATAATGAAGCGGTAACATATGGCTGAGGGATCGCCGCGTCTATGTAAGGAGTGTAAATTTTGCTCGTGGCTCTTCGACTACGAACTAGAGAGTTATTCGCTCTTCTGCGACAACATCTCGACCAAAGAGATAGATTATCCAATAGGGTTTTTGAACCACGATGCAAAAGAGTGTGAATTCTTTGAAGAGGTTCAAGAAGAACCCTGAGGTTGTCCGGACCAAAGAAACATGACGACCGGGGACCGGAAACAAAATTGAATAAGCCATTACCCAGCCTCGTGTGTTTTGTTCTCGGCGGCCAGTTGATCGCGGATAGGGGGCGGTTAGTCTATTAAATACTTACGTAAAAATGCCGTAAGATGCGAAACGAGAAAGTTTACCTTAAGCCAAATATTCAGCTCGAGCCTTTGATAGATCAGTGGTACGCTTGGTCGCACCTCATCTCCCCGGCGACTGCGGCCAAGAACATCAGCGAGCGGCACCTGAAAATCATGGATTCTTACATTAGCGCGCCACAGATCCACGCTAACGCAGTCAATAACCCAAAACTGCTTGGCGGGCCATTTATAGATTACGGCGGGAAGCGCGTCGACGAAATCAGGGGGTTGAGCAAGCATACAAAGGTGGTTCGCAGTCAGATGATCGAGTTGTCTACAGCGCTCGCTGATCTTGACCGCCTGCTGAATGTGAGCGCAAAAGGATTCTCGCTTCACTCACTTTACCCTCAAGTGCCTGAGATTCTGCGGGGGTATGTCGAGTTGGTTTATGACCTGAGTAACAATCCGAGTTACCGATTGATCGAACCGCTCTTGTACCAAAGCCGGTTTTACGACGATTCTGTGCAAAGCGTAATGCTGAGCCTTATCGGGAAGGATCACCGACCTTTTGCGCTAAGCACTCCACGGCTCGAAGGGGACGATTGTGTGCATCTGCGCCTTCCTCTTGCTGACGAGCGTCTAGACTGGCTGTTTCAATTAAAAAGAGCGCCGAAGCTGTGGACGGAAATCCGATCCTGGTTCGATATTCCTGAGCGTTCGGAATCACTATTCGCCTCCTTCTTCACCCCTGAGCCGCCGCCGCCTTATGAACCTTACTGTGGAGAGGGGGTCCGATGGCGCTATTTCGGGCATGCCTGCATTCTGATCGAAACTCACGACACGTCGATTTTGGTGGATCCAGTTCTGAGCTACGATTATGAATCAGACATTCCTCGTTATACCTATGCGGACTTGCCAGAGAAGATCGATTACGTATTAATCACACACAGCCATCAAGACCACGTCTTGCTTGAGACGCTGTTACAGTTGCGACATGAGATCGGGACCCTGGTTGTTCCTCGTAACGCCTTCGGCCTGCTCCAAGATCCCTCACTACGCCTGATGTTCCAGCGCCTAAATTTTAAAAATGTGATTGAGATCAGTGAACTCGATCGAATGAATATTCCGGGCGGTTTCATCATGGGGTTGCCGTTCTTCGGTGAACACTCGGACTTGACCATCGGCACAAAGCTGGCGCACCTAGTGCGAATAGGCCGTTATAGCCTGCTATTCGCAGTCGATTCGTGTAACGTTGAGCCTCGCCTCTACGAGCATCTGCAGAAACTGATCGGCGAAACCGATGTGATCTTTATCGGCATGGAGTGCGAGGGCGCGCCCTTCAGTTGGCTTTACGGCCCGTTATTAGCGCAGCGAATGGAGCGGGCCATGGACGAGTCTCGCCGGTTGAGCGGCTCAAATTGCGACCAGGCCTTGAGCATAATCAACCAGCTCCACTGCAAACAAGTTTACGTCTACGCGATGGGCCAGGAGCCATGGCTCAACTACGTCATGAGTGTTAAGTATACGCCCGAATCGCGACCGATTGTGGAATCCGAAAAGCTTATCAAAGAGTGCTTGAGCCGGCATATTTACGCTGAGCGCCTGTTCGGCAAAAAAGAGATTCTCGTTGAAGAGGCCATCGCCTCCTAAATAGAACCCTGCGAGATTGGCGCACCGGCGCCTCAGCGATCGGCCGTTCACCGAGGCGCGCCGCGCCAACGATCCAAGTTCGATGGACTCAATTAACCTATTCGGGACGTCGTCCCACTGCTGAGAGCTAATAGAGAAAAATGAATAACGCAATCCGGGAGAACATAGCCGTGGTGGGCCTAGGATACGTAGGTTGCGTGACGGCCGCTTGTCTGGCCGATCTAGGGCACCACGTGTTCGGCATCGAAAGTGATAAGCGAAAGGCGATTAGTGTCAATCAAGGGCGATCTCCGTTCTACGAACCAGGCCTCGCGGAGTTGGTTCGGCGTAATGTTCTTGAGGGCCGGTTGAGGGCGACCACATCGATGGCCGAGGGGTTGGCGGAGGCGGAGATCGTCTTGGTCTGTGTCGGCACGCCTTCGGAGAGAAATGGCGGCGTCGCCTTAGAGCAGCTATGGCGTGTTTCGACTGAAATTAAGGAGCATATTCAGCGGCGCTCTAAGCCATTAATCGTTGCCGTGCGCAGCACGGTTTTCCCTGGCACGTGCGCAGAGATCGCGGCTAGCGCGAACGGCAGTCCCTGCAAGTTTTCGGTCGTCGCGCATCCTGAGTTTCTACGTGAGGGCAGCGCGATCAAGGATTTCTTCGAGCCGAGCCTGCTGGTTGTTGGGGGAGAGGACAGTGTCGCCGTCTCTCGGGTTGCAGCGCTCTATGAGGGGCTTGACGCCGAGCCCCGTTTGATGTCACTCCGCGCCGCGGAATTCGTCAAATACGTCTGCAACGCATTCCATGCAATGAAGGTCGCTTTTGCGAATGAAATCGCAACTTTCGCCGATACACTTTCTATCGACGCCAATGAAGTAATGGAGACCTTTTGTCAGGACACAAAACTAAATCTGTCTCGCGCATATCTGCGGCCTGGCTTTGCCTTCGGCGGCTCGTGTTTGCCAAAAGACCTGCGCGCGCTTGTCCACGGCGCCGCGCAACATCACCTAGAACTCCCGTTGCTTCAGTCTGTCCTTGGGAGCAACGATCGCCATCTTGATCGCGCGATCCAGGCCGTGCTAGACCTGCCAACAGAACGAATTGGCCTTTATGGGCTTGCTTTCAAGGAGAATACTGACGATTTGCGTGAAAGCCCAATCGTGACTCTTGTCGAGAGACTGCTTGGCAAAGGACGACAGGTGCGTATTTTTGACCCGCACATACGACTCGATAACATTTACGGCAGCAATCGGAACTTCATCCTTCGGGTAATTCCACACATCGGCAAGTTAATGGAACACAGGCTGGAGACTTTGTTGGATTGGGCCGACTATCTAGTGCTTGCATGCAGCCCGACTCCGGGATGCCGCTTAGCCATCAGACGTAGATCCCTGCCGCAGCTGAATCTCTATCGAGGCCAGACGGTTCCGCCACCCGCAGCGGGCGACGGCTTGAAAGAAGCCAACAGTTTACCAAACTGGTATTAGCATCGTCCCGGTTAGCATTGGCGGGGCGAAAGTCAAACTCACAGGCCAAAAAGCTTTTATGTTTAAAATGAGGGGGGCTTGACCATCTTGATCAGCTCCGGAGCGCTAGTCGCTTACATGTCCGGCCGATCGAGCTTCTGAAAAGAGATGAGCAAGCTAAATGTCTATTATTCGGTGGCCGGTTATCAAAGTCACAAGCGAGTGGCGACGGCGTATCGCTCGCTAATGGAAGGCAAATATAAGATTGTCACTGACATAAACGATGCAGGCAACGCCGATATTATAGTGCTACATCATGAACCACATAATTACGCTTCACTCTATAATAAATACCCAGCGCTGAAAGATAAATACGTCATCGGTTACTGGGTTTGGGAAGCCAGCGACCTTCCTGAGTCTTACAAAAGGTCGGTGGATTACGTTCATGAAGTATGGACGCCGTCGCGCTATTGCTGCGATATCTTCGCAAAATACCACCCCAATGTCGTTTATATGCCCCATCCGATTGATCGCGATATTGACTATTCCGACGAAGACCGCGTTTTTGCCGAAAGAGTAGTCGACTACCAAGAAGACTGCGTTTACTTTCTGTCGATTGCCAGAGTCTGGGATAGACGTAAAAACATTCGCAGCCTGGTAGAGGCTTTTCAGAATCAACGCGAAAAGATGCCGAAAGCGCGGCTCATCGTCAAGGTTGCTGAACTTGAGCCGGCGGATTTCATTAACAGCTCGCAAATTATCTATTTACCCCTAAAGTTGACGGATTCACAACTCAACGCTCTGTACGGATTGTCTCATATCTATGTTAGCGCCCATCACTCCGAAGGGTGGGGGTTAACTTTATCGGATGCGATGCTCTTCAATAAGCTGGTGGTCGGGACCGGCTACTCAGGTAATCTTGAATTCATGGATGAAAGTAATTCTATTCTCGTAGGTTTCACCGAGGAATATATACGCCCGGAGGATCAGTTTCATTTATTCACCGGCGATATGAAGTGGGCGTATCCTAAGCAGGATGATCTCGAAGAAAAGCTTTTGTTTTGCTATGAGGGCATTAACGAGGAATGGGTTGCTGAGAAGACACGAAAGGCATTAGCTGGGACAAAGCGCTTTGATCATCAGGCGATCGGGAACTTGATTGCTCAAAGGTTTGATGAGATCGCCGCTCGCGTCCGCAAATGACGTCGTTTTCAGACGAATTATGCGCGTTATTAGCGGTTGCCCGAGATTTACAGGCTTACGCTCACGGCCGTCGCCACAGGTTCCGCCGAGCGTCTCCGTAAGATTCGAAGATCAACGCTTGTTACTATTGATGTGGCTGCGCAAGGCGCACAACATGGAACCCGGACGCTTTTAAACATGACACCGTTTGCCGCATACATACCAGTAGGCCCTGACCAGGGCGAGATAACCCGTACCGTAGACCTCATCGACAGTTTATGCGCGTATGAGCCCATGGTGTCTTGGATTGTAATAGTTGATGATTCGCACACTTACAGGAATCTCGAGCAATACATTAAGGTACCATCAAGTTGCAAGCTGCATATATTGCCACACCCGCGTAAAGGCGATAACGCTAACATACTAGGAGGACTATGCGCGGCGAACCTCGTTGCCTTCAGCCATATCGAGAGGCGCACAAACTCCGAATTTGTTTTAAAGTTAGATACCGATGCGCTAGTCATCGCCCCTTTCGCGCAGAAGGTGAAATCGAAGTTTGAGCTGGAGCCGCGCGCCGGCATTGTTGGTTTGCTGGGGGACTCATGTAATAGGGCCGTATGTTCGCATTCTTGTGACAAACTTGTAGTTGAAATGCTGCACAGGGCGAGAGACATAGCTCGGTATTCGGACGCAAATATCTCTGATGTAAAAAGCAAAATAGGCATTTTACAGAATAAAACAGACGGCCAGGCGCGCAGGTTCATAGAACTGTGTGAACAGATCTCGATGATTTCCGCGGCGGATTTTAATGGAGAGCATTGCCAAGGCGGCGCTTATGCGGTTTCAAGTAAGCTGATTAATCGGCTATTTAAACGAGGACTGTTGGAGGACCCACTCTTTTGGCTGGATGTGCCGTTTGGCGAAGACAGGATGATGGCAGGGCAATCGCCCTATAAAGGCGTCTCATTCATAACTTTACAAGCATTAGATTGAATGGCTAAAGTGGGTGTCGAGAGGACGATCTCACAATGGCCACGAAAAAAGCGAAAAAGGCAGAAACTCAATCGATACTGGAT
>WNGB01004066.1_pt1 | contig 22595 bp, 22 predicted proteins | sample 5400681 | NCBI WGS metagenome assembly WNGB01 (sample SAMN13153367, study PRJNA577476) | soil metagenome | isolation source: 115 cm soil or saprolite under grassland replicate 2 | place: USA:California | collected 2016-06-15
GACCACCCAATCTACTACTGGACCGCAGAACGCGAGGGCAAGTACTTTTGCTTCTACGGCACACAGGACCAAGCCGAGAAACAATTTCAATGGCTACCCGCCACAGACAACCTTCACATAAACTTGACCCCCGAAGAACTTTCCGGCGCCCGATCCCTTCTCGATGAATTGGCTCAGGTTACAAAACACAGTGCTGACGCCGAAGACGGCAATCGGCTCGACTCACTCTACCTGCTCGTCGAAGCAGCAGAGAAAACCGCAGCCGCGCAAAATCAGCAATCCTCAGAAGCTATGGACGCGGTCAATACAATTGAACCAGCAACCAAACTAGTCTGCCCCAAATGCCAGAACGAAGACCAACAAGAATTCCGCTATCTCGACAATCCGACTCACTGGCGCGAAATTGTCGAAGTACGGCCGGGCCAACTACTCGTTGAAGGACTCTCGAATCAGTACGGCGAAAGCGAGGACTGCAACGACCGCATTGAGTGCCGCAGTTGCTACATGGAGTTTCCCATTCCTAACGGATTTACTGCCGACTTCGTTTGACCGCTTAAGTTTCTAACCCCCAGAACATGCCGGCACATAATAAACTCACAAAATTAAAATGGATTACAACTCCGAACAATTCTCCTTCGATTTTAGCCCTCAACCCCCATTACCCGCCCTAAGCACGCATACATCACCTGCATCAACAAACACTCAACCCAGCCCACCAATACGCAATCGCCGCCGCCAACACGTAATCGTTATCGACGCCATTCGCTTAAGCAATCAAGGAGACATTAGCAACGCCTACTCAGGCGACCTCATCGACAATGGCAAAATTCGCCGGCCGTTTTCTTATAACGGAAAACTGTACGTCACCACATCCTCAGCCCACGGTCCTTCCCTCTGCAAAGCGGAAGCGTACCAACTACTCCCTGAGTATCTTTTCAATAGCGAGCCCACTACCTACGCAAACAAAATACATTACGACGGTGGCGAAACCGCCCGCCACGATCCCAATGGCTTTTACCACGGGATCTCTGTCAAACATCAGGGCAAAACTGCCGTATTAACCGGTCCGCCCTTAACATTTGTTCCGCCCCAAATTCCAGGAACTAACGAGCGGACGGCACCAACGCAAAATATCAACCAGCTAGTTCACTAAGCTCAAACCATGACCACCTTCCCGCGTCTCTCAACCGCCTCGATTGGCAGAAATAAAGACGCCCCCAGAGTCTGGCTCGAGGGCCGTTACTTACTTGACGCGGGCTTTACCCCCGGATGCCACATTGAAGTTGAATTCACCGCTGGTCGAATCATCATCAAACTTGCCAGCAATGGCCCTCGAATCGTCTCCTCCAAAAAGCAAGGACAAATCCCGGTCGTCGACCTCAATTCCACCGCTATCTCGACAACCTTCGGTCTCGCGATCGCTACGGTACAAGTACACGTTTCACATGGCGAGATTGTATTAACCCCCACTCTCACTGACACACTACGCAGCACACGTTGCAAGAACGGTTCTGAAGGCAGCGCATTTTCCGGAGGTGGACTACTAACTGAAGCAGCAAAGCAAGCCGGATTCACTCCAGCCTTCGCGATCGAAGTCGATGAGAGGTACGCAGCTATTTACGAGCGGAACCATCCCGAGGCGAAGATGTTCAACCTAAGCATCGAAGACGTACCGCTCGACGCCCTTCCCCAAGTTGAACTTCTTACGTTAGGAATTCCATGCGAGCCTTACAGCCGCGCCCGTACCTTAGACCGCGGAACAGGCGCTAAACGCGATCGTTCACTACCACCCGAGGCTCATCCACTCGCAGATCTAACCATCTGGGCCGCATTACTCATTCGCCAGGTCAACCCGGCCACAATTGTTATTGAAGAAGCCCCAGACTATCTCACCAGCGGCGCCGGCTTCATGCTTCGCCTCTTCCTCGAACGTGCGGGTTACTTCGTCCACGCAGCAGTTCTCGACCCAACCCTGTACGGTGAGTTAACAGGTAGAAAACGAACTGTGATGGTGGCCACCTCAGAACCAGGATTCCAATGGCCCACTACCACTCCTTGCACAAAAACGTTCGGAGATATCGCAGACCCGCCTCACCTCGTTGAAAACCAATACTTCACAGCTGACGAAAAACCCTGGCTTGTAAACCACTGGAATGAACAAACCCGTAAAGGAAACGGTTTTGCCCCTCCTCAACTCACGGATCACAGCACCAAAGTTCCAGTCATCCGAAAAAGATATCTAAGCCAACAAGGCGATGGAGTAGTTGTGAAGCATCCCACCCGCCCAGAATGCTGGCGCTGGCTTACAGTAAACGAAATTAAGAACCTTCACGGCGTTCCACCGTCCTATTACTTGGGAGAAGAAAAGTCCAAAACCGGCGCAGGAGAAATCCTTGGTCAAGGCGTCATAGTCTCCTTTTTTCAAAAGATTATTTCTGCGGCCAGCAACTTTTACAGTAACGGCCCAACACCAACCACCCTACATACAGAAACCCCACCCTCGTCACCAAGACGAGACTTGCCTACACCCAGCTCGGCAATAAATCAACTTGGACTGGCTTTTACATCACTGTAACAGCAACACTCAGGCCGCACACCCACGCTTCCTCCGCGAGTAATAAGCCCTCTCCCAAAAAACTTCAACACTCTCCGGATAATTAAAGTACCTCGTAACCGTCGCGCTTCGACGGCGGGCAAGTCCCGCGGCGGCGCCACCTCACGAATAAACTTTAAGACATGGACCAATACTGGGGAACAAACTTACGCACCTGGCTTAAACTTCCAGAAACCGTCTCCATTCTTGAGTCTAACGCCGCGCTTTGCGACTCGGGGCGGGTGTGCTAGCGGCAAGTTGTCGATGAGGTGCACGTTATGTCCAGTACTTCTTCTGCCGATCATTGAGATAGTTCAAGACACACAGGTACCTGGACGCAAACTTTTCATTGTCTTCGTTCTTAAAGCGCTCCCACTCTGACTGCGCGTAATTGGTGGCCTGAGATATTGTTCCCTTCCAATCCGGATAGAGATCACGAATGGCTTTGCCGGCATAGTCGAGAGCCGAGACGCCATCAGTATCGACATAAATGAGGTCCAGACACTTTTGGGCAAAGATTCTCCTGAGGGCCGATTCTGTGCTGCGTCCAACGTCTTCTGCTGACGCCCTTAAGTAACCTTCGAGTTCAGAACCAATTACTATCCTGGGATGTTTTGCGATGTCACTCTCAAGACTGTAAGCCTTGTAGAGTCCGGGTCCATAAATACCAACCCTTGGAAATGTTGCCGCGATTCCCACATCTATTCCACCGCGAGCGGGATTACCATCAGCTAGCGCCCCAGCAAACACGCTGGACGCGGCGCACAAGAGATCCCGGATGCGTATCGTTGGAATGGCACCGTCCAGTTCGTTCAGCGACAAATAGTAGAACATCGAATCTGAGAACAAAGTCTTTCCAATATTTTCTCCAACAAGGCGCTTGAACTGTTCTCTATACTTCTCGGGAATGTCCGAAGGCAGCTCTTGTGACGATTGCGAGAGATATGCGTCGAACATGCGCTCAAAACCATCAATGACTCCATAGGTATCTCTGAGCAGATCAAAAAATGATTCCTTCTCCTCTTCAGTGGTCGGCAATTCGACAATCTTTGAGAGCTTTTCTCGCTGATTCAAAACATCCATGTACAGGATCGCATAGTAGCCAATTGTGATGCTGCCATCCGAAGACTCCTGATGTCCGCGATTCTTCATGCCGCTATGTCGCATCTATTAACTCCTCTTGCGTTTACTCCTGTGACGCTGGCAAACCGTTTGACTCTCGTCAAGCATTTGTCATACTGTCCGACTTCCGTACCTTCCAGGCTGGTCCTCCGAGCCAAGGCTTCGCCGGATGTATCAGGCTGGCAGCTTAAAATATTTTGGGCGACTTAACGAAACAGGACAATCAGCGACGCTTGGCCAAGTTGGTCTGGAGCGGTGGCCAAGCTCTACTCCTATTGACGGTGGCATTTTTCACATTCCAAGTAGCCCAGTCGTGGGCAGACAAAGGAATCTCTCACTTGCGGTGGATCTTCCCAGTGGCCATTACCCTTTCTGTCTGCTCTGTGTTGGGTTTTGTCCTCGTGGCTGTAAATGCAAAACAACACTTCTGGACACAAAAAGAGGATCTGTCACTAGCTGAAAAATTAGCAATCGATTTGGTCGATTATGCAAAACAGCTACATTCTGACAGCAGAGACCATCCTCTGGTTAATCTAAGGAATAACTCATCATTAATGCTACACATTCTCGGCTTCCATGAATTGAGAACTCAGCTGGGTGAATTAGCGCTAAAGTCAGCCGTGGTTATTGGTGATAACGCTACACGATCTGAGGTGCTAATTGACGATCTTGGATGGGGACATTATTGCCTGGGAAACACAGATAGCGCGGTTGAGAATATTAGACGAGGAGTGCAGGTAGCAAAGGAAGCGAAGTCACACAAATCAGGAACTGAGTTGTTGCGGCTCTCACTTTGTGAGGCTAAGGGTCTTCGACATTTGGCCTTGATCAGCTATCAAGAACGGGCTGATAGCCTCGTCCCACTGCTTGATGAAGCCCTTGAGATACTGGTTGCTCTAGATCAGTCGATCATTGACGTAACGCGGGATGTAGCGCAGATATATCACGCTAAAGCCCTGGTCTTGGCAATGCGTCTTGGGGTGCATAAGACGGGCATGATGCGCAAGGAGGATATTCAGGGTATTCAAATGATCAACGAAGCTCTTGCACAATTGAGGCAAGCGTCGTCAATATTTTCTAGCATCGAAGACACAGAGAGATATGCGAAGAGTTTGGCGCTCGAAGTAAGGTTGTTGGAGGCAAAACAATCTGAGACAGAGGCGAAGGAAGTGGCAGCGCTTTTCGAGCGTACGCTAGCTAGTTCGCACTGGGTTCGAGTTGAAGGCATCAAAACTTTGACAGGGGTATAACTATGGCAGAAACAATCGACATCTATGACGCCAATCTGCAGCATCTTGGAAAGATGGATCGGGTTGAAGCACATTTGAAGGGACACTGGCATCGTACTTTTCACTGCTGGGTAGTGAATGGTGAGGGCGAAGGTCGCATATTATTTCAGCATCGCTCTGCGGAAATGGTGAACTTCCCAAACATGTTTGATGTTAGTGCGGCAGGGCATCTGGAAGCAGGAGAGAATGTCGAACAAGGAGTCCGAGAAGTCAGTGAAGAGTTGGGCATACCCACATCGATGGGCGCTCTTCATTCTCTGGGATATCGCGTTGAAGTCGCCGATCAGTCTAACGGTCAGCTAAACAGAGAATATCAAGCGGTTTATCTGCTACGCCTAGACGCTCCTCTTTCTGAGTACCGACCGCAGGTTGAAGAAGTGTCAGGATTATTCTGGCTGACGATAAGCGATGGACTAAAGTTGTTCGCAGGCTCTTCAACGTCAGCCACCATGGAAGGGATCTTATACGATAAGTCTTCTCAACAGTGGGAACAATCCGCGCGAGTGGTAACCGAAAAGGATTTTCTTCCGCGAATTCAGAAGTATTATTTGACGGCCTGCATCATGGGTGAAAGATTGATTGAGAACCGTTTCCCTCTGGCGATCTCATAGCTATCCCACCAGCAAAATGGTTGAAGATTATAAGGCTTATTACGATACTATCGCGTCTGTCTTTGATCGTTTGCGCCTAGATCGAGGTGCTGAGATCGAAACAACTCTCAGGCTCATTGCTCAATTTGTAAACTCAGAAGATGGCTACATTCTTGACATAGGTTGCGGGACCGGTCGCTACGCCGAGCCATTAGGAAAGGCTGGGTATAGCGTCTTAGGGATAGACCAATCTCTAAGTCAACTCAAACACGGACCTGACTCTCTTCCTCTTATCTGTGCGGACGCCGCAGCGCCTCCCTTCCGCGACCATTTCTTTGCGGCCTGTCTCATGATCCTGGTGATACATCAAGTAACATCGAGCGAGAGAAGGAAGTGGCTGGAGGAATCATGTAGGATCCTAAGCCCAACGGGCAAATTGATCTTGAAGACTTGCTCACACGACAATCTTCGAAATCGGCCCTTTCATTCTTTCTTCCCATCAGGTTTGAAAATCAACGTGCAAAGATATCCAGACATACCTGAGCTATCAGATCAAATTAGAGCATGCGGCTTCGGGAATATCGAAGTTGTCCCAACCTTTTCGGAAGAGTTCTTGAATAAGGCGGACTTACTCTCCAGCATGAGGCAAAAACACAATACGACTCTCGCTCTTATCCCTCCGGAGGAGTTGGAGAAAGGATGCATTGAGATGGAGAGCGCGTTTGCAAATCAAGATGTAATCTGCATACCGCATCATCACACTGTGCTGATTGCTCAGAAGTAGCAGAGCCCTTAAGAATCAGAAGCTTCTAGAAACCGTCGCGGGAACTCCGAAGGCTAACGAATTTGCAGGAATGCTTTTTGCCACCACAGATCCAGCGCCTATTACGGCGTTGTCACCGATTGTGACGCCGTCCAACACAATACAGCCGGCGCCGATCCATACATTCGATCCGATCTCTATCCCTTTTCTACTTTCACCCTGTAAAGTGTAAGGAAGCCTACGATCAGCATAAACATGATTCGAAGGGATTATGTAGGTTAATCCACCGATTAGAGTGTATTTGCCAATGTGCAGTCCTCCGTGACCGCCAATTACACACCTGTGGCCGATAGCACAATAATCGTCAATGATTACGTTGCCGCCATAGGCATCGATGTACGTTGATTCTCGCACCGTGACTCCGACTCCCAAATGTATTCCCACCTCGCCACTCGCCCTTCCGTTCAGCGAAACTCCGCGCCTTATAATGCACTCAGGTGAGATGTGAATTTTATGCGGCTCCTTATAGTAGATGTAGGGATATATGACCACATGTTTGCCGATTCGATCGAACATCGTCCGCAAATACAAGACGTAGAGTTTCGAGTGAATTGCAGCGAGCAGAGCCCTAAGTTTGTAGATGAGTCTTTTCATCTCTAGATCTCAGAGAATCCTGTTTATGAAATCAATACGCCCGAGCCCTGACCCGTCAAGACTCAGTTTGCTAATGCCGCAAAAATCGAGCTTGAAATAGTGATAGAACTTCTTCTGTTCATTCTGGTTCGCGAAAAAGCTAAGAATGGCGGTGATCGTTGATTGGTGGCCCACAATCCAGAATATTTCAAAAGCCTCTTGGGAGACCACTGAAAAAAAACTTTTCATTACCCGCCCTTGAAAATCTGCAACACGGTCACCGCCCGGATACTCAAGCTCATAACCATCTAATTCACCAGTTCGGTAACTCTCTTTCTTCTTCATAATCTCTGGATACAAATCCCGAGCGTCTGATTCCGTCACACCACTCAGGAGCCCAGAGTCAATAGGATCAAGTCCGTTCACTGCAATCAAAGGTAAATTCAGTTGTTTACTTAGTATCTCGGCTGTGTGGTGCGCTCTTGCCTCCCTGTTGCATACAATCAAAACACGATCTTTAACACCAGGCAAAAACTCACTAAACAGCTGTTTTCCTAATTCATCGGTCTCATTGATGCCGGCATCTGTCAGCATAAAGTGTTGGCGAGGATCGCCAAAACGGTCACTAAGATTCTTCATGGATTCCGCGTGTCGGATTAGGAACACGACTTTACTCGCGCTCTGTTGCATTATTCTTAGGCTCTGATTCCGAAAGGTGACTTCCCAATGCACCCTCGCATATTTCACGTATGGCTACTCGCGCTGCTTCTCTCACAGACTCGTCATTATCAATCAAGCACTGTTCAAGAATGGGCGTGGTTGCCGGCGAATTGATTTCCCTAATCGCATTGATAGCTAGAATCCTCATATTCCTATCCCGATGGGAAAGCATCGTTGCCAAAGGAGCGAGGCACCGCTCGTCTCTCAACTCACCGAGCATAACTACATATTTGCCCTGTTCCTCGAAGGTCGGGGTATGCAACGGCGTCGGTAACAGCTTGCGCGCCAAACGCCTCAATTCTCGGTCAGAAAGGCTATACATTGATCACGTTGAGCCTCTCGAGGAACGGGAAGAACATGAGCTCCTCCACGTTGCATTCGATGTAGAACGCGAAGCGTCGAATGCTACATGTAATACTTGTATTTGGGCTCCGGCTTCTGGTCGCTGGGGACTTCTCTCAGGATGTCGCCCACTAAACGGGAAAAGCGGAGCGTAATAGGCATTAGTCCGGCGAAGTTCGCAGAGTTCCAGTTCATCTTTGTGAGCACTAAGCTATCACGTAGTAATTGTGTCCGTGATGTATCACCCACGTGATCCGCAATTTGAAGCGGAGACGGAACGTGGCCATGGGGATATCTGCCGAGAGAAGCGAGATATCCACTGGTATATAGATACGATGTGTCACCCACAGAAAACGCAGTTCCGCGAAGCGGCGGGTACTGCCCCGCGCGGATAAGGCGAACCTCGCTTGTGGGACTGAGCGCGACGAGGTCAAATTGTGAGACCTTCGACAAAGCAGACTCGAACCCGGCTCTCTCTTGCGGTTCATACCTTGACGACTTATGGACGACCACTCGCTTAGGGAGCTGCTTTCTTTCCTGCTGATAGAGATCGAGCACCATCTCAATCAGTTTTCCAGCTAACTCTTCACTTAGATGAGGAGACTTTTCCTCTTCCCATTGAAAATCGTGTCCGCGAAGTACGAGTCCTTCACCATTTTCGTCAAACGCTTGAACGACGCTCGTTCTCAGGTTTGATATTTGACCAAGCGGTCGGAAAAAGCTGATGCCAATGAAGCAGCTTGCTGGGGGAAGACCGACTGGTCCCCACGGCAAGCCATCGGCTTTGAAATAAAGTCCTGTAAACAGATTCCACGCGATAACGGACTTGTGGTCGAGCTTGCGCGAAAGAGTAGATAGTCCCGTCGTGGTTTCCAGGAGGATCTGCGTTGGCATTCGGTATTTCATTGCCATCGCCTTAAATGCACGGCGCAAATCTCGATGTACCTCTCCGACGCCCTTTTCATAATAGTCGGCTACTCGACACTTTCTGTAGAGTTCCGGGGATAGGACTAGCGCGACATAATCCAACGGGTGGTCCTTGCGAGTGAGGAGATCCAGTTTACTCTCAAGCAGGCCAATCATCGCCTCAAATCTTTGACGACGATTCCTGATGCTGATTATCTGATTGCTTTCATGTCTTGTAATTAGTTCGACTAGGTTTGAGTCGGTGCGCAAGTCGCATCTGAAACCTCGATCCTGCTGACAACCAGGAAATGGCGCATGATCATCATCGCCGTCTATTCCCTCGGCACACTCCGCGTAAAACTGCTGTGCGTTAGCGACTGACTCAGCCGTGCCAATAAATCCAATGTGGACTTCTCGCTTGTGACGAACAGTTCCGAGTGATCTTGGTCCATACAATGGAATACCTACTTTCGGATCGGCGTGAGTCATGTCATCGCCGAATACGAGCACAGGCTCATCTTCCCATTCGGTCGAGCAATGCGGGCGCTGAAGCTGAAGCGGAGCAATCTTGCCGCTAGCTCTGGGCTTCTTAGGGCGCCGCAACTTCGTAATGTTCTTCTTCCTCGAAATCATCCCACTCCATCTCTTCACCAGAGGCGGCTTCTTCGCGGTCTATCAGAGTGAACAAGTCCTCCTCCGGAACCTGGTTAACAAAACGCTTCTCGTCGCCAGCAATACCCGTCCATCGAATGTCAAAGGCGAGCATCCATCCATCAATCATCGCAGACTGCGTTCCGAAGTCTAAGATGATTCGCGGCGCACCCTTTGACAGAAAGTCTCGCCAAAAGTGAACCTCGCGCAGGTATAGATCGTTGTACATTTTCGCTTTCAATCGGGTCACCTTAGGTCCGATCTCTTCTGCCGGCAGCGGTTCGACACTATCTTTGGTAAGGTGTCGCTCGGGTCTGAGGGCCAAGCACCATTGCCGGTCTGCCATCTGAAAGAACTTAATTCCAGCAGCCAAATGCCACCAATAATCCCGCAGCTCACCAGTCTTCCTTCGCTTCGGTTGCCAGACTACTTTTCGATTCCTACGCTGACCGTTGAGCGTTCGGTAAATCACTGATCTCTCATCTCCCTCATGCTCTACTGGAAAATAATAGCGGTAGTGTTCGGGATCGTATCTCACGTTCAAGCGACCTGCGTATTTATAAAGTGATCTATTCAGCAGGTTGATATAGCGGCGTTTTCCCTCGGCATCTTTCCACATCTCGGTGGAGCGGAGTAGCTCTACTTTTCCAGTGTCCACCAATTTCGCAAACGGTCCAGTCTTCTTACGGAGATCATGAAAGGCCAACAATCTGTCTCTCAACACGAACGGGGTTAGCTCACTCCGTCGGCTAGGATATTTGACGAGCTTCTTAATCTCTTGATAGTCGCTGGGGGCGTATTGGGTTTCAGCCGCGAAGACGACTTGGGGTAAGTGACTAACGGTAAGCAAAGTACTGTGAATGGTCTCAACCTTCAGAGGCTCGTGTTGTTCCTGTGATGGCCTCCCAGTGGCTTTACTTATTCTCGACTCGTGGTCACGCTTCATCTGCCTTAGAACGGCGACGCTGTAAGTACGCGGCTGGGCATCGATGATCGTGTGATGCTCTGTGCATAACAGAATGAGATTCGAGCATTTGTTTCGTTCGTGGTTATCAAGCGTGTCTTCACCACGTGGACCCTGTCGACTGTCGGCAACTATGTGGGCCATCTCACCAGTGATTACGGGATCATCAAGCGAGGTTCCACTTTGAATGAGGCTCCGATCGCATTTTGGAAAAGCGCAGATGCCTCCAGACATGAGACATAAGAGTCTTTGCTCTTTCTGGGGGATATCCGTTCTCACTAGCTTCCTCAATAGCCACCGGTCAAGATGCGCAAGATGTTGGGACTAGGGTAGAGGCTTGCGCTATGAGAAGTATACGCCAGTCAGCTAAGAACAAAAACCGAAAGCCCGGCTTTTGAACCGGGCTCTCAAGGTCGGGCAGAGACGTTCAGCCTCTGTGGGTTACTGTCCTCACCCCAGCAACCACTTACCCATTTAAGCAGCATTCTACTCAAGATTTTAGTTTCGTCAACGCAAGGAAAGTTTTGTAGAAACCCGATCGATACAAAAGTCTTTGCATGGACAACGTGAGGCGCTAGCACTACTAAACGCTTAACGGCCCACCTTGTGGATTCTTGAGTGCCCGGCGCGGATGCTAGAACAAACTGAGAGTAACTCCGAGATTCGGCTCGACAGGCCTTAGAAGATGTTCATCGTCGACCTTTGGATGATTCACATCATAACCAACTGCGTGGCTCATCATCTCAGCCGCAGGAAAGGGCGCCAGAAGATTTCTCAACTTCGCAGGCTCGTAATTGCCTTCGAGCCAGGTATCGTAAGACTGCGAACGGAGTATGACCGGCATCCGATCATGAATAGATGCCAACAGTTCATTCGCCGTGGTAGTGATGAGCGCGCACGAAGCAATTAAGTTTCCATCGGTTTGCCACTCATCCCAAATACCGGCAAAAGCGAATGGCGATTCATCATGCATCTGGAAGAAGTAAGGCTGCGCGATCTTCCCGGATCTCTGCCATTCATAAAAGCCATCCGCCGGAATCAAACATCTCCGTCGTTGAAACGACTCACTGAAGCTTGGCTTGTCCTCTATTGTTTCGGAGCGCGCATTGATGAATCCCTTTCCATCTTTGCTCCAGGACGGAACGAGGCCCCACACCAGATACCTCAGACCCAACCCGTTTCCGAAATCTGCCGCCACCAAGACATTCTGGCTGGGAGCAATGTTGTAGCGCGGTTCTAGAGGGAGATCTAGATTTCGTGCACCCTCTACCTTGATTCCCCTCGAAGAGCGTAGTGTAAACCTTCCGCACATATGTTCCCGACAATACTGTAGAGAATTCTCTTAACACAACTGCAGAAGTAACAATAAGAGCGAGGCGCGGTCGGGGAAATGCCTCACGGCAAGTCTCCAAGCACCTTTGCCTCGCTCCCTCCCATCTCGGCCGTCACCGAGTATGGCTCGTGAGAGATATTCTTGTGGCGCGCCTCTTGTCAACTTTTTGACATCGGCAAAGCTATTGAAGGACCGAAAATGAGGCCGCCGCGTCCTCACCCCACGGCGGCCCGTCGGCACTGGTCAACTCCCAGCGTTTGAGCCGGAGGCCGTGCCAGACATCAATCCGATCCGACTAGTCTCGTTTCTAGCTGATGTAAGTAGCCGAGCGACAGACCGAGCTACGCCACCCATGTCTTTCCTACTCAACACATCGTCTGCGCTTGCGTTCCGAGCCAATTCTTCAGCTGCGCCGCCCTCAGTCTCCGTAAGGACGATGATGGGGAGGTGCTTGCGATGTGATAATGACCGTGCCAAAGGGATTAGCTTCAAGACCCTTCTGCTGCCTAACCCAAGGTCAAACACAAGGAGTTCATATCTCGGATCGCCTTTCAGAAAGAAAGCGGCTGAGCCACAGTCCATGCATGACACGATCTTATGGTCTGGCTTTGTTAAAAACGTCCTTAAAGCGGCTATTAGATCGAGGTCGTTCCCAACGTACAAGATACGGAATCGCGTGTCTGAGCGGGTGGGTGGGAACCGGTGAGTGGGCCACAGCATTAGCAGTAACACCCCGAAAAAACTATGATCAAAGAACGCCCGTTCTGGTATGCTCTGAGCGTTCTAGTCTTTGATAATTTGGCAACGGTCTATGCGTAGCTCACCATCCCGTCAAGTCGAGAGATGAGCATCGCCGTTGAGCATGGAAGGTTCCAACTCACGGCGAATCAAAAGCGCGAACGCAGTCTATCTGCAACTACAGATAGAGTCAATGGTAGTACGCATTGCTCCCTTTTGTTAGGAGGAAACTCCTAATGGCAAGAGGGGCTCGCGTGAGGCCGGAGCGTTTGCCCGAGAAGCTTCTGGAGATCCGACTTGCCCTGGGCCTGTCACAATCGGAGTTGCTAAGACGGTTGGGATTCGAGGATGTGATGGACTACCGCCGCATCTCGGAGTTCGAGCGAGGAACAACAGAGCCTCACCTAACGGTTCTTTTGGAATATGCGCGCGCTGCCGGTGTCCACATGGAGGATATTGTTGACGATGAATTAGACTTGCCAGAGAAACTACCGGGCAATGTGCAATATAAAGGCCTGAAACGTAAGTCTAGTTCTCGGAAGAAACGGTAATGGCCCGAGTTGACGTCAAGAAGTTGTCGGGTGCGCGTAAGTCGAAACTACCTTCCTTCATCCCGCCCCAACTCGCCACTCTTGTAAAAGAACCCCCATCTGGTGATGAGTGGTTGCACGAGCTGAAATTCGATGGTTATCGAATGCTCTGTCGCATCGATCGTGGTCGCGTTCGCGTCTGGAGCCGAAATGGAAAAGACTGGACGGAGAAATTCCAGAACGTCGTCGAAGCGGTTAAGTCCCTAAAGACGACAAGCGCAATGCTCGATGGCGAAATCGTGATCGTCGATGCGCAAGGCCGGTCGAGTTTTCAAAAGCTACAGCGCGCAATGGGTAAAGCCACTACGACTGGCTTTGCTTACGAGGTCTTCGATCTTATTTATCTCGACGGCTTCAGCCTCACTCAGACTCCACTCAAGCATCGGAAAGAACTCCTGCAGAATCTGGTGGGATCGAATTCTCACGGCGTCATTCGCTACAGCGAACACATCAACGGAAGCGGAAACGACTTCTTCAAACACGCCTGCGAGTACGGCATCGAAGGAATTGTTTCAAAGCTCGCCAACTCACACTACGAATCAACGCGCAATCGAAACTGGCTGAAGGTGAAGTGTGCGAAGCAACAGGAGTTTGTCATCGCGGGATACACGCCATCGTCAAAAGGTCTACCCGGATTCGGTTCGCTCGTGTTAAGCGTTTACGAGAAAGGGAAGCTCATTTACGCGGGACGCGTTGGTACTGGCTTCACATTCAAACAACGCAGTGATTTGAAGAAGCAGCTTGATAGGCTTGCGCGTCAGACTTCGCCGCTCGCAGCCGTGCCGAAAGACCCGGGCTTGCGTCAAACCCATTGGACCGAACCAAAGATGGTTGCCGAGGTTGCCTTCACTGAATGGACTGCTGATAGTTCGATTAGGCATCCCTCTTTTCAAGGATTGCGGGACGACAAGAATCCAAAAGACGTAGTACGCGAACAACCGGCGGCTGGCCCAGGAAAAACCAACACCCGATCAAAGCGTTCAGGATGAGAGCAGCGTTCTCAACTTGTCTTTTAGGATCGCTTCTTTGGGAGTCCTCACGCCACGTTGCAGCCACTCTCGAACCTTCGTAACCGTCAATGTGTGCTTTACCGAGCTGCGCACCTCAATTTCCAATTGGGTCAACCCGCCCGGCTCCAGTTCGTGCTTGCGAAAAGCGCACAAACCCAAAACGGACGCTTCGTACAGCCCCTCTGCCTCAACTTCCACCGAATGGCGGATGCCGTCCAAGTCCACGAATGACACGATACAGGCCGCCATACGGCGGAGAATAGCATTTTCGGTAATTTTCGCCAATCGAACAATGTGCCATTTACGCAACAAATCGAGCCTTCGGGCGCGCAACCTGTCATTCGATGCTTCCACCTAGAGCTTACTCATGTTGCAGATAGAACTTCTCTACCAAATCAACTATTAAGTCAGAAGGGTCTTCGCCACGTTCCTTGATAAATAACATTTCCTTCAGATGATCCTTAGTTAGGAAAAGAATTACCTTTCGGTGCCTACTGTAGATCGTATTGCGCTGAATGTGCGCTCCGTCGTCTGGGATTTTACTACAAATCATAACAGCCAATTTTCCCATCGGCTCAGTTAGATAATTATCGGTTTGAATAACCTCCTCGTGACCAATTTCAGTTGCATCGTAGTTCTTAAACTCAAACAGAATCATTCGAGCGTTCAATTCGCTCAGTAAGACTCCCCAATTGTTCCTTTCACCAAAATTTCTATTTGGCAAAACCACATCCCTGCGGTTAGTACCTGATAAGGTTCGTGCTTGAATGACGGGACGGGTCAAAGGCGGGACGAATAAGAATTCTAAGATTGCGATGCAGACATCTTCAAACGCACTCCACCCAGCACTGCCTCTCGGACAAGCATCCAATCTTCCAATGAGGTCAGTTACTCGACTCATTACTATCTGCCTCATTTTTCAGAAAATACTTTCTGACTAGATCTTCGTGCTTGATAAGTAGTCTCTTAAGCTCAGTCCCATCGATTACGCGAACGTCCTTCCCTGTCTTGGATTCTAGGTTTGCGAGGTGTTCCGAGGCTACTGAGGTAAGCTGGCTATTTGTCACTAAGAGTCCGCGATTCGTTCGCTCAAGTACGGACAAATGAACGAGGAATTGTGAGATCGACTTTAAATCGGCTCGTGACTGTCGATAAAACTTGCACTCAATTAACCACGTTTCGGTGGTTGCTAATCCGAACGGATCAGTTCGTTGGTAATCTGCCTTAAGGTCGTATCCGGCGTCCTTAAATACCGAGGGCCTTGCGATGTTCGTGAATTGTAGTCTGACTAGCAGCTCAGCAACTAGACTTTCAAACGCTTCGGGAGTCAAGCGAGAAAAATCTATTTCATGAGCGGCACTGATTTGATCTACTAACCGTTCAATTCCGCGTTCCACTTCTGCCCGACAATCGAAGTACTGATAGGTGTGAAGAAAGCCGGGGATTTCGGCGTCAGCAATTAGTATCGGTAATATTGTTATGTCTCTCGCTGTGAATTCTTTTTTGACCGCAGTAGCGAGTTCATACATGACCCAGTCAGACTTCTTAGTGTGGGGAGAGATTAATACAAGGAGGTAGTCACTCGCAGAAATGAGTTCAGAAATGCGAGCGATTAGCGAGTGCTCTACCTGAACTGCTAGATCGTACCAAACGTTCACACCTCGTGCTTCCAGGGCTTCGGCGATCCTAGTAGCGATGTCGCTGTCTTCACTCGCATAACTCAGAAATACCTTGGGATGTGGGCGCTGTTCATTCATACCAGTTAATGTTATTTCTTTCTTTAGCTCCTACTTCAATCCAACATTCCCTTCAGTCTATCCACAAAATCGAATTTCGGCGTGGACCCATCCCTATTGTTGAAACAAGTTTCGCTCGCGACCCTCAGTGCGCTTCATCAAGAGCGGAAATAGTACTTAAAACGGAAAAATCCAAACCTTCAACCGCTTTTTGAGCACAGGCTTCGCACGAACTGCTGAAGACGAGATCGAAGACGGCAAGCATGACCTCTGTCGCGTTGCCGTCGAAGTTATGAAGCGATGGCTCGTACCTTATCTCAATAATTTTCGATGACTTTGTGACGCTTCCTCTCTCCTCATGGTCTCGGCGAATATTAACTCTAGTCTTTATGTAAAGGCAGTCCAGACGCGCGAACAAAGAGATCAGTTCATCTGGAGGAAGCGACGTGAGCCGGCTCAAGTACCCCAATTTGAGGTGCACATTATCCGGCGGTCCTTCAGCGCATGTATTCATTACAGCAGCGGCGAGTACTCGTCGCTCATTCGGAATCATGAGCTTCAGAGAATCAAACAAAACACTCGCAATCTCATACACTTCACTTCTGACTTTCCTTGCTCTCTTAGGAATGCGGAGATAATCGAACAGTCGATCGGGATTGTAGGGAAAGAAGTTGGGCCTTTGAATCGGGCCTATCTTTTGCTTGATCAAGTGCGCTAGATCGGATGGCGGCAAATCCTTCAGATCTAGATACCCTGTCGTCGGCAGAATTCCAGGAATCTTGGTCTTGTCAAAACGCACTGGGAGAATGTATTCCTTGTTCTCCGTGAAAGCTCTCGCCTGTGCGCTTTCCCTTTCATGATTTGACCAGAGTTTCCTCTTGTAGTGTTTCGAAATGAAGAGCACCGTGTATCTTGCACGGTTGAAATATATTTCTCGCAGGTGAGTATAAAGGTCTTTCCCCCACAGGCTCACTCTTTCATACTTGTCGTAGAAAACTCGGAGCCCCATGGCTCTTAGTATGTGAGCAACCTCTTCGACATAGGCTCTGTCTTCGCCGGCAAACGACAGGGCAACATCAAAATCAGGGTTCAGTTTTCTCTTCGCCACAAGGATCTCCTCCGCAAAGCAATCCGCCGCTAGTATTCACGAACCCGCCACTAAAATGGCGCGGTCGTGTTCCAGCAACTCTTACCTCCCAACATTTCGGAAGTGCCAAGGTGTTGATTATTTCGGGCTCATCCGGGTCACCGGTGCCGATGAACACTTTACTCGGCATCCACTCACGTAGAACTTGGTTGACGATACGAGTAGCCTGAGCGCGAATATTTGGCTTGGCCCTGATGGGCAAACGTTCATCAATGCCTTCACTCGAATAGTCCAGAAACTTACCCTGGCAAAGGTGCAGGCTGCCACTGAGAATCTGTTCCTCTCTAAGGGAAAGAGTAATGGCAAGCGAAGGCTGATCTGGATTGATGTAAATACCACAGGCGGATTCTGTGGCCCATGCGGGGTCCGTTAGTCGTGTGACAACCGGCGGTTTCAATGTGCGACTAAAGGCTGTGCGGCAGCTGGGACAATGCTCAACCGGTAGCGGCTGATTTATCAGTGCCAGTTTTACTTTGGGTCCAATCCCAGCAAGCTCCTCGAACATTTCGTCAGTTAGCCGATCAAGATCACCATCGAGCAAGTGAAAAGATCTCTTGTATTCGATTCTCTCATCAGGCCATTGCATCACAAGCTGGAGTGAATGGATTAATTCCTCAGTTCCGTAGGCCGAAAGCGTCGCTATTACTTTTGGCTCGGGCCGGTTAGCTTCACCCACGAAAGCTTCCCAGGAATCTTTGAGGCGCAGAATTTCTCTTGCATCCACCTCAAGATGCCTTGCTCGTGATTCATATTCACCCGGCCGATGATGTCGGTCATGATCTTCGACGCAAAGAACCGCCAAGTTTTTATCAATTGTGTTTGATGAGTTTCCATCAATGTGGTGGAAATGAAAACCAATGCTCCGTCGCTTGCAAACGCAACACCGGAAGGCATTCGCCTTAAGCAATCGGTCCTTCTGCGGCGGAGTAGGGTTTACGCGGGCCATATCAAATCTCGAAAACCAAGCTCGATCAGTCACTCGCCAATCGGCATGTGTCTTCTCGGCCTATCTAATGGTTTGGTTCCTAATGACCGATCCTAACACTACCGGGAAGATAGCGGCAGTTCACTCACTACTATAACTGCACCTTCCGTAACTCAATATCCACTTAGGCGTAAATCAGAAGAAACTGTCTGCTCGAAGTTAGTGGGTTGACTGAGAGCATCATCAACAACCTGACACTAGTTTCGAATTTGCGCGTGGCGGCGCGTAGCTCTGTGTTTCGCTACAAAGGAAAAGAGATCGATCCGTTCGCGGCGGGCTACGCTAGTAACGCGCACCCTGGTTCAATAAGGCATCGGCCCCATTTCACTGCGTTCCATCCCAGCCGACGAGGAATACCGTTCTGCGCTCTCATTGTTCACGAGAGCCCGCCCGCACAACTCGCGCTTCGCTAATACAGGAAAGCGCCGCCGGTTAAACCAGCGGGCTTAAAACCCCCGGCCGAAAAATCCCAAGGACCCACCAAATCAACTTTGGATTCGTTACCGCCAAAATGATGGCGGCACAAGATCGTGTAAACGACGCGACACTAACACCGAAAGATTCCTCTTTGCCAAGATCAAAACACGTTAGGCCGCACTAAGCGGCCCAAACCCGGAGACACAATCTCCCGTCGTAAAAAATTGGCCCGGCACTCCTAAAGTAGTTCCCCGCACTACCGCGCCTACGGCTGGCGGCTTTTCCCGGCACGGCAGAGAAGCGAAGTAACCTCAACTTCGCGCAACCCGCACCTCTCTAACTTCGCAACCCCAAACAAAAGACCGGCCTCCTTCAAAGGCCGTGTTGTATCCAAATGCCCTCACCAACTCACCAACCATGCTCCAAACAATCTGCGGAATGCGAGCAGCACGTAACTCGAAGAATCGGCGATTTCAGCGAGCACTACGATTCGACGTTGGGGCGCCTTCTCTCAACCCTTCCCCAGATGCCAATTCGATAAAACAAAAACATGAGTGGCGAGCGTCGCTCACACGTTCCCCGACATCTCCAACTTCAAAAACCAAAGCTGGGTTTTAGTTGTGACTGCAATCGGCGCTTTACCTATTTCCAATATTTCCGTCCTTTGCATCTGGAGGCAAACCGTGCAAACACAATTTCTTCAACGTTACGCCCCTAACTCGCTTCACCTTTTGTTTCACCCCGTCGACACTGGCAACCCGAACTATGACTTCAACGCTCATCTCGAAAAGTTCGCCAATCGCCGAGTTGACGTCGACAGCGTCCTGCCCAGCAGCCGCCAGGGACTAAGACTACAGACTCTCTACAGCGGAAACATCACACGCATTGATCTCGAATCGACGCAACTCATCGGTGGTCGTGTACTCGGCCGTGTCGAAATCGACCTCGGACCGGTCGACGAAGCCGAACAGCAATACAAAATCCTGGCCGTCCCTTACGCCGAAAAGCAGCTCGCCAATAACGACGATGCGGTTGAATTCGTGCGCGTAGTAAAGCAGGCCGTATCCGCGGGCGTCGAAGCCGATCCCCGCTCACTGCAAATCTGGGCTTCATGGGGCTATCGTGAGATCAGCACCCGTCATGGCCAATACATGATTGCAAACCGCGGCGCCTCATTAGATGAAATCGCCGACGCTCGCGCCGAAATCATCCGCCAGGTTCTGAAAGAGATCGCTTTCCTCGCAATGGAACTGACTGACGTCACGTCCACGAACGAAGATCGCTTACTTGATGAGCCGGAAGCTATCGAGATCTACCTAGCTCGCGAGGAACAACTCACGCAGCGCGAGCGCCAGGATCTCTTCGAACTACGTTGCGAAGAAGTTCTATTCAATCACGAAGCGGCCGGCCCGTTTGCCGCTGAGCTCAAAACAATCTGCAGCAGAATCTCTCCGGCCCACTCCTCTGGCATGGTCTACAACGAAGAAGCGCAATTCCAATCTTACCTGAGCGACATGGCCGACTCAGGAACGCAAGAAGAAGGTCTCGAAGCCATGCTCGAAAGCCACGAACGTGTAACCGAGCAATACAGCGAAGGCGGAGTAGTTTCCCTTCACATGAGCGACGGCGAACGCTTCGTGGTTGACGGCACCCTGGAAGATGACGTTACCGAAGATTACCTGCCGCAGGATGCCAGAGTCATCGCCAGCGACATACACCAGCTCTTTATCGACGGCGAAGACATGGAAACCCTCGATGGCTTCATCGAATTCAGCCTCAACCGAATTTACGGCGACCCTTCGGATAAAGACGCCCGCGTGACACGCACCATGCGCTCTGTCAGCACTCGGCTTGAGCCAACGCGTCTCCGCGCCGATGGAACTTGCCACCAGAGTAAGCCTGTTGGCACCCGAACAGCATTGTTCGAATACACCTATCGCGTCTCGGTCTACCCGAACCGTGAGGAGCGCCAGTACGTCCGCGAAGTCCTGGACATTTTAGTCGAAAGCATGCAGCGCGATTTCATTCTTCGCAGCACGAATCGCTCTGCAGCATTCCGTGCTTTCCACAACGCGATCGCTGAAGCTTCCGACGTGCGCGCCTTGATCACCACAATTCAGGAAGCGTATCAAGCACGCCTGAAAAATAGCATCTCGATCAAAATGTTCACTGCCCTGAACACTCTCTACGAGGTAAAACGTGCTCGCTTTGAATCAACTGCAGTGCAAGTGATCCAAAACATCGACGGTAGAGAGCGCACCTTCATTCCGGCAATCCCCGTCATCGCAATGGCCAGGACCCTTCCAACTCGCGAACTGCGCACACTCGCTATCGCAATGCACACGCTACCCAACCAGGAGCGTGAGCGAATCTGCCGCCTTCTTCGCGGCGAACGGGCCGAGCTGTATGCACGCATCCTTAACGGACTGCTAGCCATGATTGAAAGCGCCAGCCAGGGCAAACGCATGTACCTTCGCTTCGCTTTCTACCAGGATCGCCAAACCGGCCGTCCGAACGAAGCGCATAACATGATCCACTTGCTCACGGCCGCTGACACAGCAACCGTCTGGGAAGCCCTCAAAGCCTCATCAGGCGTAGCTGAGCCCGTCGCCGCCTAAATCCTTCTCATCACCTACAGCATGGTAATTGCGAAAGCGAACAACCGTGCTGTAGGCACTATCTTCCGCTCTCAACAACCACCAACTAAAAACGAAATGTTCATAAAACAAACACTCCCAGAACCGAAAACGAGCCGAACCATACTCCTCTCTAAAACAAACGCGCTCGGCCTCTTCAGCCTCGCAATCTTTCACAATAAGAGCCGATTAGTCACCATTGATACAAGACTAGAAGAACCAGCAATACGCATCTACGGCGAAGCAAAAACCGCCCAAACGGTTTTCAAAGAACAACTCGAAATCACTCTCCAAAATGGCTGGACGATCGCATACGACGGACCGCCGCTCCACGGATAAAAGAGCGGATTTAAGCTGACGGCAAACTCTGAAACAGTTCCTGGGGAGCGCCCGGCTTTCCCTCGCGTGTCCCAACCGGCAAGAGCGCGTCCCTGCCTCCCGCGCTCGCACAAGGCGTGCAAACCATAGTCGTGTTTCGGATCCGAAAACACCAGCAGCACCAGAATCGGACCCTCGGATGTGATTCTTCACATCCAGCCCCGCAAACTCCAGTTTTAGACACCGGAAAAGTTAGCGGAAAAGTAAGGTGTTGCAACCGACATAGGCACCGGCAGCCAAGGAGTTAGAGATGATTGAACACGCAACCAACTACCTGTTCATCCACACACGCTGATCTGAACAGAAATCTAAAACCCAGCCGGACAGCTTGAAGCACCTTCCAGAAAAGAAGACTGCTCGCACCACACTGGGTTGAGCGCAATACAACAAAGAAGGGCAATCGATAGACCACTAGGAGTAAGAAACTTACTTTGACCTGGTCTAGCAATTCGAAAGCCCACATGCAAAGGAAAGAGGGCCACTCAGAAACCGACTCCGAAAGGAAAGGTCAACGGGTGGTCCTTAATCCATCTAAACAAGTCCTTAGCTCCAACAGCGAAAAGAAAATTGGGGCTGACCGCAAGAACCGTCACAGTCAGTTCACCCGACAGGTGAATCTGACATTAGCGAACAACTTGTCCGTCAAACGCAGGTCGTTCATTTTACTCAACAAGATAAAGTCACCCACTCTCAAAGGAGTCTTCAGATCATGTCATTTGCAAAAGTAACTGTCGTTGGAAACCTCGGCGCGGACCCGGAACTTCGCTACATGCCCAACGGCAACCCCGTCACCTCTTTCTCGATTTGCGCTAACGAGCGCCGAGGATCAGGCGAAGACAGAACCGAGAAGCAGTTGTGGTTCAAGGCGAACGTCTTCGGCAACTCCGCGGAAGCGGTAGCCACGCACCTCAAGAAGGGCGACCCCGTCTACCTCGAGGGCCGCATCAACCCGGAATTGTGGAAAGGCCGCGATGGGGAAACCCGCCTGACCATGAACATCAACACCAGCGACGTTCAGTTCCTCGCGGGAATGAAACGAAGTCGCGCTGGTG
>WNGB01004067.1_pt1 | contig 22595 bp, 26 predicted proteins | sample 5400681 | NCBI WGS metagenome assembly WNGB01 (sample SAMN13153367, study PRJNA577476) | soil metagenome | isolation source: 115 cm soil or saprolite under grassland replicate 2 | place: USA:California | collected 2016-06-15
GACCTCGTCGCCTCGATTCGCACCTGGATCACCAACTGGAACGACGATCCGAAGCCGTTCGTCTGGCACAAGACCGCCGACCAGATCCTCGACAGCCTCGCCGCCTACTGCCAGCGGATCAACGACTCAGGACACTAGGTACTGCGGCCTCTCGCAGCGTTGCCCGTCAGCGGGCGCCCGGCATCAGGCCTGCCTCCGGCTCGATTCCCGCGTAGACGAGACGGGCGATCTCGCCCGCGTGCTCGAGCCCGCGGCACGCGCTGTCGCCGAACGCGCCCCGCAGCGCCGTGTCGACCGCGGACCTGGCCGCATCCGGCGTTGTCCCGGGCGCGAACGACGCCCGCAGCTTGTCGAGCGCCACGTTCTCGGCCCGCGTCAGCTGGGCCGCCGTGCACAGCTCGCCCGGCTCGGTCCGGACGGGCACGCCGGCCGCCTCCTCCTCCGCATTGGCGCGAGCCTTCACCTTCTCGTGCAGGAGGAACGCCTGGTAGCGGTCCAGGCCTGCGTCGTGCTCGACCATGAATAGGCTGTGGCCGCCGTCGTCTGAGCGCTGGGCATGGACGTACGAAGCCTTGCCGCCGTCCACGCTGCCGCCGCCGAGGATCGACCACTTCGTGGGATCGAGCTGAAGGTCGGGGCCGATGCCACCTCCTCGTAGCTGAGCTCGTGCACGACACGGAGCACGAGGGCCCGTCGCTGGGCGTCGGGCAGCGTGGCCATAGCCGGCACGAGCGCCGGCTTCAGGCGCGCTGCGTCCGCTCGCTCGTGGATCTCCTCGAGCTCGCCTTCCGAGCGGATGGGCATTCCGAGGCGCTCCCGTGCCCGCGTTTCCACGCGCTCTCGCTCGTGGTACCGGCGCAGGAGGTTTCTCGCGATGCCGTACAGCCATGGGGCGGCGGACCCGTCCGCCTCGTCCCGGAAGCGCTTCAGGCTCAGCGCAACCTGGGCGAAGGTCTCGGCGGTCAGCTCACCCGCGATTCGGCGGGGAGCACGGGCGCAGAACCACGAATGGATCGACGAGACATGCCGGCGGTAGAGCTCGGTAAGGGCGTCGGGATCGTTCCGCGCGTCGCTGATCAGCTGTGCGTCTGTCTTCACGGCTTCATCTGTTCATGCGCCGGAGCGGCGTTCGCGTTTCACGCGCCTGCGAACGATCACTGACGCAGCCTCCCGTGCCGCCCAGCGGCCGATCCAGACAACGAGAGCGAGTCCGAGCAGCTTCCTCAGGGCCACGCCCGCACCACGCGCCAGGCCAGGACAAGGAGTCGCGTCACCACGTCGGGGCCTCGCCCCAGGCCTCGAGCCGCGCCACCGCGCGGTCGAGAGCCGCCTCCGCGACGCGCACGACCTCCGCGTAGCCGACGACCGCCATGCGCGGGGCCGGATCCTTCCCGCCGAGCGCCCCCGCCACGTACGCCAGGGGCAGCGAGTGCAGCACGCAGAGCACCGTGGGCTCAGGGCGCGCGAGCACCGTGCGAAAGCCCAGCGCGTAGCGGCGGACGAGGTCGAGGCGAGATTCCAGACTGCCGGGAATGCGCACGCGGGAGCCGTGCTCCCCAACCCAGGCCCGGTACTCCTCGAGCAAGGCGCCCTCGAAGTCCCCGTAGTCGGGATCGTTCAGCTCGGGAACGACGAGCCTTGGCGTCGGACGATCTCCGAGGGCGACGTCGGCGGTCTCCTGAGTGCGGAGGAAGTCCGTGACGACGCAGAGGTCGATGTGCTCGCCGGCGAGCGCCGTGCCAAGCGCTCGCGCCTGCTGCCTGCCGGCGGGTGTCAAGGCGACGCGAACCGACGGGTCGCCGTTGACGAGCCCGCAGGCGCTGTACTCGCTCTCGGCGTGGCGGACGAGGAACGCGGTCTCCATGGCTCAGCCACCCGCGTTGCAGACGGCAAAGAGCGATGAGAGCAGGCTGGTGTAGAGATCGAGCTCCTGCTGCTGCGACAGTCCAAGACGCCCCAGTCCGAGAACTTGGTCCCGGATCCTGACCTCCGCTCGCGCGACCTCGTCCCGGCCGTAGTCCGCCTCGCGGCAGAGCTGCACGAAGTATGCATCCGCCGACCGCCAGGCGGCCAGGAAGCCGCAGAAGTCGAGCTGGGATCGGCCCATCTTTTCGTCCTCCTTGACGATGGTCGCCGCCGCACGTGCGATCTGCCGGAGCCCGCCGTCGTGCGCGTCCACCGAGGCGAGCGCCGCGGACAGGTCCCGGTATCCGGCCAGAGCGAGCTGTCCTCGCACTGGAACCAGGAACTCCTCGGCCTCCTGGGAGACGAGCATGCGCGTGCGACCTCCAACGGAAGGCACGCAGCGGTCGAACGCTCCCTGGACGCGCGTGAACGCCTCCCCCTGGGCACGGTCCTGGACGGCGAGGAAGCGTCCGGCGGCCCGGACGTAGGAGGCCGCGTCTGCACGGTCGCGTTCCGAGGTTCGCTCGGAGGATCCGCACGCTGTCGAGGCGAGGAGCGCGAGCAGAGCGACGGCCAGGAGAGGCCTCAAAAGATCAGGCTCCGGTAGGAGATCGTCCGCCGCATGCCGATTTTCTCGTAGACGCGGATCGCGGCGGCGTTGTCGGCCCGAACGAAGAGACAGACGATCGGCACCTGCTCGAGCAGCCGTCCGCAGAGGTCCCTCATCCCACGCTGCGCGTAGCCGCGATTGCGGACGCCGGGATCGACCCACACCTGCTGGAGCTGCACTGCGCTCGACGTCCAGGCCGAGGCCTCGGCCTTGAACAGGATCGTCCCATTCTCGCACCACAGCCAGGAGCGCCCTTCGCCGATCTGGGCCTGCGTCCGCCACCGGAAGCCCTCTGGATCGCCCGCGAGCGGATCGATCCCGATTTCCTCGTGGTGCGCCTGCGCGCAGGCCGGCACGAGAAGGTCCAGGTCGTCGACGGTCGCCTCGCGCACACCCGAGTCGCCTGGCTCCGGGGAGCGGTCCAGCACGTAGACGGGCTGCCCCGGGCGGTCCTCCTTGGGCGGCGGCATCGCACGCTCGGCCGCGCTCCAGAGGTCCCCGACCGCCCCTTCCTCGCCGATCAGCATCCGCGGCCGGCCGCGGGCAGCCGCCTGCGCGAACGCGGCACACCCCTTGCCCGAGGGAACGATGTTCGCGCCGACGTGGCAGAGGGCCGTCAGGGTGCCGTCCTCGCGGAGACCGCTGAAGCGCCCAAGCCCGCGCCGGGCCACGTCCTCGAGGAACACGCGCTCGACGGGATCCCGCGCGCAGAAGTCGAGAATCTCGTCGAGCTCGGGGGCGAATGTCCGCTCGGCCACGCTCCCGACACTTTAGGCTTGACCGCCGTGCCGATCCACGTCCGCGCAGAGCCCGGCGACTACGCCGAGGCGTGTCTGCTTCCCGGTGACCCCCTCCGGGCGAAGTACATCGCCGAGACCTTCCTCGAGGACGCCGTCCAGGCGAACGCCGAGCGCGGCATGCTCGGCTACACCGGCACGTTCAGAGGAAAGCCCGTCTCCGTACAGGCAACGGGCATGGGCTGCCCCTCCGCGGCGATCGTGATCGAGGAGCTCGCGCAACTGGGAGTGAAGCGGATGGTGCGCGTGGGCACCTGCGGCGGCCTGCAGCCGGACATGAAGCTTGGCGAGCTGATCGTGGCCATCACCGCCGTGCCGGCCGATGCGACCGCCCGCCAGCTGATCGGCGAGCCCCATTGCCCCACCGCCGACTGGGAGCTCATCCATGCCTCCGTGCACGCGGCCAAGGAGCTCGGCAAGCCGGTCAGAGTCGGGGCAGTCGTGTCCAGCGACCTCTTCTACAACCCCGACGAAGGCCAGTACGAACGCTGGTCGGCCCGCGGCGTCCTTGCCGTCGAGATGGAGGCCGCGATCCTCTTCACGCTCGGCGCCCTGCGCGGCGTCCAGGCCGGCTGCCTCCTCACCGTATCCGACGTGGTCGTCGAGGGCGAGTTCGTCCGCATCTCCGACGAGGAGATGCGGCAGGCGGTCGATCAGATGACGGAGCTCGCGCTCGCCACCGTCACGGCTGACCGTCATTAGCGAGCGCCGCACCGTCTTCCTCGTCAACCCCGCCTCGGCAGGCGGAGCCACGGGCCGGCGCTGGCCCGAGCTCGCGCGCCGGGCCGCGGCGCTCGGCTTGACCGGCGACGCGCTCTTCTCGGAGGAACCGGCCCATCTGCGCGAGCTTGCCCGCCAGGCGGTGTCCTCCGGCGCGACCTTGCTGGTGGCCGTCGGCGGCGACGGGACGGTGAACGAGGTCGTGAACGGCGTGGGCGAGAAGGGCGGCGTCGAGCTGGCCTTGATCCCGCGCGGCACCGGCGCCGACTTCGCCCGCAGCTTCGGCATCCCGACACGCCTCGAGGGTGCCGTCCGAGTCGCGCTCGCAGGGCGCACGGAGACCATCGACCTGGGCCGCGCCGGGTACCGCTCGTGGCGAGGCGCCGACGAGGAGAGCTGGTTCGCGAACATCGCCAGCGCCGGCATGAGCGGCGCGATCGCCAAGCGCGTGAACGAGTCGACTCCGGGTCGCGCGGCCCGCGTCGCGTACTTGTGGGCGACGCTGTCCGTCTTCGCCGGCTGGCGAAACACCGAGGTCCGTGTCTCCGTGGACGACGAGATCAGGGGCGGTCGCATGCACGACGTGATCGTCGCCAACTGCCGGTACTTCGGCGGCGGCATGATGATCACCCCCGAGGCGAGCCCGAACGACGGCCTCCTCGACTGCCTGCTCATCGGGGACGTCACCAAGGCCGACCTCGTGCGGACCCTCCCGAAGATCTACCGCGGGACCCACCTGCCGCATCCGAAGGCCGAGCTCCTGCGCGGCAAGGTCGTCAGCGTCGACGCCGAGGAGCCGCTGCCCGTCGAGCTGGACGGGGAGCAGCCGGGTACCACTCCGGTCCGCTTCGAGGTGGTTCCGGAGGCGCTGCGCCTCCGGGTGCCGCTCTAGCCGCTCGGGCCCTTCGGGCTCCGGCTCCGAGGCGTCGGCTTGCCCTTGCGCTCGAGGGCGGCGAGGCGCTTCTCCAGCGCGCTCACGCGCTTCTCGAGCGGATCGATCGCCCGAATCCGGGTCGCCAGGTCGTCGAGGCGCGTGCGGAAGGTGGCCGCGGCCTCGACCATCGTCTTTCCGCCCGGCAGCTCACCCAGCCGCTGGATTGCGTCCTCGCCCGCGTCCGCCAGCCTGGTGATCAGATCCCTGTCGGCCTTCGTGGCCCGCTTGGTCTGCGTCGTCGGCATCGTCCCGCCTTTCTCTTGCTCGTGTTCCGGAGACGATAGTCCCTAATTGGGTTCCGGCGCGAGCTGCTGCGTCGTCGACGAGGCGGACGCTGTACGTGAGCCTGTAGCAACCGGCTCGATTGCTGGTCGGGCAGGTCGACGGCACGAGCTTCGAGTTCGAGCTGTGCCGGCCGAGGCTTCCGGCCGGCGATCGATACTCGTCGAGCACGCTGCCGGGCGTGTCGTCCCCCGACAGATCGCCCAGCTCGCGCGACTTCGGGCATGGTGCCGGCGGCCGCCGGGGATCGCTCGCGCTGAGGGAGCCGAAGTCGCACTCGCGGGCGAAGACGAAGAGCCGCCAGCGCTTGCCGTGCCTCACGTAGAAGTCCACCACCCGTGAGAGCTTCACGGTCTGGCCGTCGCGCGCCAAGAGCACGCCCGGGCGCCACGGGCTCCAGATGCCTGCCACGTCGGTGTAGAGGCTCCACTCCCCCGGCGAGGCGGTGATCTGACCGCCTTTGGTCGTCTCGACGCTCGGGCAGCCCGGCACTCCGTTCGGACAACCCGGGTCCATTGCCCGCCGCACGAGGAGCCGCTCGGAGGTCAGCCGGAGATGAAGGGGGAGCGCCGCCGCGGGCATCGGCGACCAGCCCACGTACACCCTCTTCGCGACGACCAGCCGCTGGCCCGGCGTACCGGCAACGGTGACAGAGACCGTGGCCGAGCCCGCTCCGGCGCGGACCGCCACCCGCGGCCCTCCGGCCGTGCTCCCCGCATCGACGACACGGACGCGCAACCTGGCCCCGGCTGACGGCCTCGGCGGTGCCCGCAGCGTGAACCGGTAGCTGCCGTCGACGCTCTGCCAGTTCGGCTCGACCGCCAGGCACGCCCGGAAGGCCAGGGAGCTTCCCTTGGCCTTGTGGGCGCAGTCCGCCTGCTTGCCGGCCTGCGTCTTGGCCGTCGTGAGCAGGAGATCGCCCTCGGTCTCGCCGTACGGGCTCCTCGGCGAGACGCCGCGGTCGACCCAGAGCGCCCTGAAGGGGTGGAACTCCGTGCGCTCGCCTCCGGGAGTCCAGTGGCCGCAGTCCCAGACCCAGGAGCCGAGCACCTCGACTCGATTCCCCTGCTCGGGCCAGGCGAACGCGGGAAACGCCTGTTGCTCGAGCTCTGTGTGGAGGCGGCCCGTACCCTCCCTAGCGCCCTCGAAGTTCCCGGTGCCGGCCGCCTCGTCGCCGGCAAGCAGGCCGGCGAAGGCGGTATCCGGCAGGATGTTCTGGACTACGTCGAAGGAGTCGTGGGTCGGAGGGTCGTCGACTGCGGCGGGGTGCACTGCATACCACCGCGTTCCCCGCGTAGGCGCCAGGACTCCCTTCACCCACTGCGGCGAGGGCGCAGGGCCCGAGGCCGGAAAGTCCCTGTCGTTCACGTAGACCCAGGTCGGCACCTGCTGCGTGACGAGCTCGCTGGTCTTGCGAGCGCAGCCGTCCGCCTGCGCCTGCTGGTTCGGGTCGGGCCCCACCGACGATGCTGCCCCCGCTCTTGCCACGACGACGGCCGCAGCGAGGGCGAGCACCCGGATCACGCGCTGATGATGACAGGCGTGCCCGGGTCGGTCTCCCAGAAGAGCTTGTTCAGGACGCGGTTGTCGAGGCGGATACACCCGTGCGAGACGGCCCGGCCGATCGACCCCGGCTCGTTCGTGCCGTGAATCGCGATCGGCCCTCCCTGCGTCCAGCTCCGGAGCACGTCCGAGTGCGCCGAGATGCCGATTGCGCCAGGCCCCCAGGGCCCCGAGGGATCGGCCGGGATCAAGCGCTGGTTCACGTAGAAGTGCCCGGTCGGGGTCGGAGTCGTCGAAGCGCCGACGGCCGTCGTCGTGTGCAGGACGGGTCGTCCGTCACGAAAGAGCGTCAGCCGCCGCTCCGACAGGTCGACCACGATGCGCGTGTGGACGACCCCGACCCGGAGCTGGCCGGCGCGCACCCAGCCCGTCGCGCCGTTCGGGCGGATCGGCAGCTCGACCCGGTACCACCGGGGAGCGCAGTCCGCACCGACGACCTTGTCCAGGACTCCGAAGACGGTGGCGTGGCCGTTCACGTTGCGGGGCCCGAAGGAGGCGAACGGCCTGAGTCCGGGTGCGCGAAAGGCGACGGCGCGGTGGGCAACGAGCGCCGTGTAGGCGAGTCGGGCGTCGCCGAGCCTCTTCACGGCTCCCGGGCGGCACCGAGGTGCAGAAGCCACCAGGTGCGCCTTGGACACCAGGTGCGCCTTGGACGTCGGGTGCGAGGCCGGGCGGGGCGAGCTCCCCAGCTCGCGTTCCCGGCCCGAGCCGCCGCAGCCCGCAAGGACCGCCACGAGGAGGGCGGTGCCGATCGCAACGGCTGCTCTGCTCACGGGGGTATTGTCGGCAAAAGGGCCTTCCCTGTGCAGGAGATCGTGGCGACCGGTGCGAGGGCTACCCTCCGAAGGGAGCGATGAAACTCCTCTCCCGGTCGCTGGGTAAGCCGCACAAGCACGTTGCCGTGACGACGTATCTGCTCCACCAGGTCGGCGGCCTGCCCTACGAGAATCGAGCGCAGGGTGTGTAGCCACTGCGGCCGAGTGCTCGGCGACAAGCCGCTGCGCAGGGCGACGACGTAGCGGCCCATAGGTTGGGGCCTGGCCCCGAACACCGGCTCGGTATGCCGTGTGCAGAACGAGCGTGTCCAAAAGATCAGGCCTATTTGCAGGGGCATTTGCCCGGATGTCCGATGCAGCCATGACTGGAGGCCTGGCACCTGGACAGGGGGCACCTCGACAGGGCTGTCAGGGACCGGGGCCGAGCGCGGCCACGGCGGCCTCCAGCACCTCACTTGCTGCGCCGTCGGACTTGAGCACAGCCCTGCCGTCGTAGGGAGTCGGCCCGCGGTTCACGATTGCGACCGCGCCGCCGGCGTCGAGTGTCTCCTGCGGCAGGCCGGCCACCGGCCACACTTCGAGCGACGAGCCGACGACGAGCAACAGGGCCGCCGCCCGGGCGAGAGCGAAGGCGCTGTCGATCTCGACCTCCGGCATCGGCTCTCCGAACATGACCACGTCCGGCTTGAGGATCGCCCCGCAGCGTGGACAGGGCGGCGCGCCGCCCTCCTCGACCAGTTGCACCACTCCCTCGAACGGAACCCGCTCCCCGCACTGAAGACAGCTTGACGTCCGGATCGAGCCGTGGACCTCGACCAGCTCGCGGCTCCCGGCGAGCTCGTGCAGGCGGTCGATGTTCTGGGTGATCACCGCCTCGACCAGCCCACGCCTCTCGAGCTCGGCCAGAGCACGGTGCGCGGCATTCGGCCTCGCCTGCTTCAGCACCTCCAGGCGCCTGGCATAGAAGTCCCAGACCTTGATCGGGTCCCGCCGGAAGGCGTCGATGGTCGCGTACTCCATCGGGTCGTACGTTGCCCAGATGCCGGTCGGTGAGCGAAAGTCCGGAATCCCGCTCTCAGTCGAGACGCCCGCCCCGGTCAGGACGACGCATGGCTGCTGCTCGCGGATCAGCTCGGCGAGGCGGGCGGCCTCCCTCACGGGACGATGCTATCCCGACCTGCCGTCCGCCGAGGGGCGCGGCCTGCCGAGGTACAGTCCCCGCCCGTGAACGGCTTCAGCTTCGCGACGGACGTGCGGGTCCGCTTCGCCGAGACGGACGCGCAAGGGGTCGCTCACAACGCCGCCTACCTCGTCTGGTTCGAGGTCGCCCGCATCGACTACCTCGAGCGCTTCGCAGGTGGGTACCAGGCGATCCGCGACCGCGGCCTCGAAGCGCTCACGATCGAGGCGCACGTCCGCTACCTCGCCCCCCTCCGGTTCGACGACCGCCTTCGCGTCCACGCCCGCTGCGGCGACATCCGCGGAGCGAGCTTCCGCTTCGAGTACGCCGTCGAGCGGGCCGGCGAGGTGGTGGCGGACGGCTGGACGCGCCACGCCGTCGTCGATCAGCGCACGCTCCGGCCGACCCGCTTCCCCGCCTGGCTGGCCGAGGCGGTCGCGAGTGCGGAGGCCGCTAGTGCGGCACGGACGCCGTCTGAGCCGCGGTCTTCGTGAGCTCGGGCTTCTTCGGCTTCGGCTTGGGCTTCGTCCCGACCCGGATCACCTTCGTCTCGCCGCGGTAGGACGAGTACCAGACGTTGTCGAAGAGGAGCGTCCCGTCCGGCGTGTAGACGCGGCGGTGGTCGCTGGTGGCGAGAGAAGGCGAGCCCGGCTCCTCCACCACCTGCTTGCCCTTCAACAGGGTCGGGTCCTTCACGCGCTTGACGCGCGGCGGCGCGGTCACGCGCAACGGAGCCGTCTCGCTCTCGACGCGCCGGTGCGGGCTCGTCCCGTAGAGGGCGACCGTTAGCGAGGAGGACGAGACCCAGGTACGTAGGAGCAGCCAGTGGCCTGTGTCGTTGACGAAGCGCAGGTCGGTATCGGGGTAGTTGACGGTCGCGTCGCGGCCCTGCGGGTAATGGCTGATGTACAGCGCGTGGTTTGTGCGCGCGGTGATCTTCAGCCCGGCCTCGTAGGCGGCGTTGAAGACCGTCGTCGACACCTGGCAGACCCCGCCGCCGAGCCCTGTCTGGAGCTCGCCGTTGATGATCACCGGCGCTTCGAGGAAGCCCTTCTCCGCGTTCCGGTCGCCGGTGGTGCCGTTGAAGGAGAATGTCTGGTTCGGAGGAACGAGCGTGTCGTCGATCAGGTGCGCGACGAGCTGGACGTTGTGGATGCGATTGGCCACGCCGCCGAAGAACGTCTCGTAGCTCGAGACCGTCTCCGTGATGCCCATCGCCTGGGCCTCGGCGGTCGTCCGCTCCGGCTGCGCCGTCGCCACCGCGATGGGGACGACCCGCTTCGTCGGGGAGAGTGCTGCGGCCAGAAGCGTCTTGGCCGTCAGCGGGACATTCACGGTGCGCCCCTCGACCGACGGGACGATCTGAATCTGTCCGCCCGCCAGCACGGCGAACCTCGCGTCCTTCGGCGGCGCGTTGACCTGTTTCTGCAGCTGCCTGAAGAACGCGTCGGTCCCGGGGCCCCTGAGCCGAAGCGCACGGGTGCCGTGGGCGGGAAGCTCGAGCATCTTCGCGATTCGCCAGCGAGGCACCCGGTAGCGCGTCGGGCCGACAGTCAGCCGCACGGGCGCAGACAGCGCGACCTTCGCCTGCGCAAGAGCAGGTGCGAGCGTGGCGCTCGTCACCTTCGGCGGGTCTGTTCGAATCGGCAGGACGACCGGATCGCGGCTGAGCGAGGAAATCGAGGCGACGATGCGACGTTCCGCGGCGCGGCGGTCGAGGGAGACGCCGGCGCGCCCGGGGACGGCGATCGGACGGAGGCCGCGCAGGCGCAGCGCGGCGTCACGGTGATGGTGGTCGACCGCCCCGGCGATGCGGGCGACCACGGCCTCGAGGCGGTTGCGGTCCACCTGGGCCGCCGGAGTGACCCCCGTGCCGAAGGCGCGCAGGTAGAGGCGGCGGAAGCCGCGAATCGGCCCGAAGCCGTCGCCATGCTCCTTCGCCGCCTGAGCTGCCCCGGCCCAGTCCGGCTTCACGCCGAGCCTGGCAGGCTGGAGCCGAAAGGAGCGGTCCCCGACGCGCACGGGAAGGGGGACGCGGGCCAGGGCTGCCCCGCGGCGCTCGAGCTCCCTCTGCGCTGAGGCCCGCGTCATGCCGCTGACGTCGACGCCCGCGACGTGCACGCCCGAGGCGATCCGTCCGGCCGCGCCGGCGTAGATCACCCCGACGACCAGCCATACGAGCCCAAAGGCGAACGCCCCCGCGACTGCGAGCCGCTTGAGCATGCGCTCACGGGCCTGCTGCTGCCTGCGCAGACGAGCAGCCGCGAGCTGAGCCTGGACCTGGGCCTCGAGCTGCAAGCCGAGAATGTTAGCCACGGCTGGAGCGGACGGCTACGCGCCCTTCTGGGCGAGATACCTGTCCGCGACGAGCCGCTGGATCTCCGACGTGCCATCGACGATCTGGAAGACCTTGGCGTCCCGCAGCCACTTCAGAACGTGAAGAGCGAGATGCCGCCGTCCACCTCGAGCGCGACCCCCGTCACGTAGCTCGCCAGGTCGGAGCACAGGAAGCAAACGACGTTCGCGACCTCGTCCGGCGTTCCGGGGCGGCGCAGGGCCGTGCGGGCCACCATCCGCTCGCGCTTCTCCGGAGCCACCAGGCCGAACATCTCCGTGCCGATCAGGCCGGGCACGACCGCGTTGGCCGTGATGCCGTGCCGAGCGCCCTCCAGCGCCAGCGTCCTGGTCAGGCCCAGCAGCCCGGCCTTCGTCGTCGCATAGCTGGCCTGGCCGAATCCGCCCATCGTGCCGGCCACGGAGGCCGTGCAGACGATCCGGCCCCAGCCCCGTTCCAGCATGTGCGGCCAGACCGCCTGGGCGCAGTTGAAGGCCCCGGTGAGGTTGACGTGCAGATCGCGCTCCCAGAGGTGGGGCGCCTGCTCTTCGAAGCGGGCCACGTGGTCGACGGTCGCTGCGTTCGCGACCAGGATGTCCGCCGAGCCGAGTGCCTCGACGACTCGAGCGACGGCGGCCTCCACCCGAGCACGGTCGGTGACGTCGCACTCCAGCGCGAGCGCGTGGCGGCCCGCTCCCTCGACCTCGGCGACCGACTCGGCTGCAGGGAGCAGGTCGAGCACCGCGACGTCCGCACCGGCGCGTGCCAGGACGAGCGCATCCGTCCGGCCGATCCCGCGCGACCCGCCGGTGACGAGAGCCACCCGGCCGGAGAGGTCGATTTGCAGGCTCACTCGCGAGGCAGCAAGATGTCCCGGGCGATCACCAGCCGCTGGATCTGCGAGGTGCCCTCGTAGATCTGGTACAGCTTGGCGTCCCGCATCAGCTTCTCGACGGGGTACTCCTTGATGTAGCCGTAGCCACCGAAGACCTGGACGGCGTCGGTGGTCACCTCCATGCACGTGTCGGCCGCGAAGCGCTTCGCCATGGAGGAGTAGAGCGTGGCCTTGCGGCCGTAGCCGGAGTCCAACATCCAGGCCGCCTGCCAGCAGAGCAGGCGGGCCGCCTCGATCTTGGTCGCCATATCGGCGATCAGGAAGTTGACGCCCTGGTTCATGGCGATCGGCTGACCGAACTGCACGCGTGTCTTCGAGTAGTCGCACGCGTACTCGAAGGCGGCACGGGCGACACCGACAGCGGCGATGGCCGTCCCGGGCCTCGTCCCATCGAGCGTCCGCATGGCGATCTTGAAGCCGTCGCTCTCCGCGCCCAGTCGGTTCTCCGCCGGCACCTTGACGTCCTGGAAGGCGACCGCCGCGGTGTCGGTCGAGCGCTGGCCCATCTTGTCGAGGTGCTTCTCGACCACGACGCCGTCCGTCTCCCGCGGAACGACGAACGCCGACAGGCCGCGATGGCCCTTGCTCCGGTCGGTCGAGGCGAAGACCACGTACCAGGCCGCGTGGCTCGCGTTGGTGATGAATATCTTCGAGCCGTTCAGGACGTACTCGTCGCCGTGACGGATCGCCGTCGTCTCGATCCCCGAGACGTCGGAGCCGGCGTTCGGCTCCGTCAGCGCGAAGGAGCAGAGGAGCGGCTCCTCCATGAGCGGGGGAAGCCACCTGCGCTTCTGCTCGTCGGAGCCCGCTACGATCACCGGCCCCGAGCCGAGCCCGTTCGCCATCAGCGCCGTCCCCATCCCGGAGCAGCCCCAGTTGAGCTCCTCGATCACGAGCGCCCAGTCGAAGAGCGCCAGGCCCGGGCCGCCGTACTCCTCCGGCACGCAAAGGTTCATGAGACCAACCTCGTGTGCCTTCGCGATCACGTCGGCAGCGTGCGTCTGCTGCTCGTCGTAGTCGGCGGCGCGCGGCCTGATCTCCTTCTCGGCGAACTCGTGCGCCAGCGCGCGGAGGGCCTTCTGCTCCTCGCTCAGGGCAAACGAGACATTCGTAGCCACGGCGTTCTCGAGCGACGCCACGCTGCTCCTCCAGGCTCGATTGACTAGTCAGTCGATCGTACGGGCGCCTGCGGCCGGCCGTCAAGCCTTGATTCCGGTGGCGCCCGGCGCTTGGATTCTCCCATGACCGCCGTCGAGGCGCCCGTCCGTCGTCCAGCCTGGCACCTGTTCATTCCGTTGCTCGCCGGCCTGGTGGTCGCCGAGACGCTGGGAGTGCTTGCGCGCGAGCTCGTCATCTCCCCCGGCGCGTACCCGGGCGGCTACTTCCGCCTCTTCTTCACCGACACGTTCCACCTCAAGGTCTGGCTCGCCACCGCCGCACTCGGGCTCGCCGCCTTCCAGCTCTTCACCGCCGCCTGGATCTTCCGGAAGCTGCCCTGGCCGCGCCCCCGCGGCATCAACGTCGTCCATCGCTGGTCGGGCCGCATCGCCTTCGCGCTCACGATTCCGGTCGTTTACCACTGTGTCTTCAAGCTCGGCTTCCAGACCTACGACCAGCGTCTCGTCATCCACTCGTTCTTCGGGGTCGCCTTCTACGGCGCCTTCACCACCAAGGTGCTGATCGTGCGCATGCACCGCTTCCCGGGCTGGGCACTACCCCTCGCCGGAGCGCTCCTCTTCGCAACTCTGCTCGGCGCCTGGTACGAGAGCGCGTTCTGGTTCTTCCGCACGGTCGACGCCGGTTTCTGAGCGGACGGCGCGTCCGGGCAGGTGCGCTCGGCATTTCATAACGCAGCATTTGGCTCTTCCTTACAGACCGCGGCCGGCGAGCCGGCCTGGTCGCCCGATGGGACGCAACTCGCGTACTCCGCGACGAGCGAGAGCGGACACCTCGGCGACGTCTACGTCGCGAGCGTCGACGGCAGCAGTCGCGTGAACCTTACGGCGGGCGGTCCCAGGGCGGCGTACGGCGAGCCGGCCTGGTCCCGCGACGGGAGGCGGATCGCGTACGTAGGGGCGCTCCGCAGCGGCTACCAGGACGCGCTCTTCAGCTATTTCGTCGCGAAGGTCGACGGCTCCGCGGTCACGCAGGTCGGCACCTCCCCCACCGTCGGGACGCCGAGCTTCTCGCCCGACGACCGCTACCTCGCCCTCGACGGATTCGAATCGGTCTGGGTAGCTCGCACGGACGGGAGCGGCCAGCGCGAGGTTGCCGCGGCGGCCGGCACGCCCATCTTCTCGCCGCACGTCGACCGCCTCGCCTTCCTTCAGGCGACCGGCGCGAACGGCCTCGACCTCGTCACGGCGCGACCCGACGGGAGCGCGCGGAAGCGACTGACGAAGGCCCGAGGCTGGGACATCCCGCTCGCCTGGTCCCGAGGCGGCTCCTACCTGCTGTTCGATACCGACCGCGAGGCGCCGACACGGCCGCCGGCCGTCTACGCGATGGGCGACGGTACGCGCCAGCACCGCATCGGCTACGGCCGCGAGGCCGACTTCTCGCCGGGCGCAGCACGCGTCGTCTTCGCCGGTCAGCGCGGCAGTCTCTGGGTCGCGCGGCTCGACGGTGGCGGCCGCCGGCAGCTCGTCTCGGGCGTCGTTCATGACCCGCGCTGGTCGCCCGACGGCCGTTGGATCGCCTACACGCTGACCGCCGGCGACTCCAGGATCGAGCTTGTCCGCCCGGACGGCAGCGACCGGCACGTCTTCGTGCCGTAGCGAAGCGCCGGCCGTAGACTGGCGCCGTGGACCTCGAGCTGAGCGAGGAGCAGCGCCTGCTCCAGGGAACGGTGCGCCAGTTCGTGGACGAGCGGGTCCTGCCGAACGCGATCGAGAACGACGTCAACCATCACCTCGACCTGGGCGTGATCGAGGGAATGGCCGAGCTCGGCCTGCTCGGCATCGTCATCCCGGAGGAGTACGGGGGCGCGGGGCTCGATTTCGTCTCCGAGGCGCTCTCGTGCGAGGAGATCGAGCGCGGCGAGGCGGCCTTCCGCACCCTGATCTCCGTCCACGTGGGTCTCAACTCGCTCTCGTTGCTCCGCTACGCGAGCGAGGAGCAGAAGCAGCGCTGGCTCGTTCCGCAGGCGCGCGGAGAGAAGATCGCGTGCTTCGGGCTGACCGAGCCCGCGGCGGGCTCCGACGTGGCCGGGATGAAGACGACCGCCGTGCGGCAGGACGACGTGTATGTCCTCAACGGTCAGAAGAACTGGATTTCCTACGCGACCGTCGCCGATCACGCACTCGTGTTCGCCAAGACCGACTCGCAGGCCGCGCACAAGGGCATCTCGGCCTTCGTGGTCGAGAAGGGGACGAAGGGCTTCGGCACCGCCGAGACCGAGCACAAGCTCGGGGTCTGGGCGGGCTCGACCGGCGAGCTGTTCTTCGAGAACGTCGAGGTGCCGGCCGAGAACCTGATCGGCGAGGAAGGGCAGGGCTTCGAGATCGCCATGTACGGACTCGACCAGGGACGGTTCACGGTCGCTGCCGGCGCCTGCGGGGTGATCCGAGCCTGCCTCGAGCGCTCCGTCGAGTACGCCCGGGAGCGCGAGACGTTCGGGCAGCCGATCGGCCGCTACCAGTTCGTCCAGGACATGATCGCGAAGATGGTGCTCGGCTACGAGACTTCGAAGCTGCTCGTCATGCAGGCGGCGTGGATGAAGGACGAGGGCCGGCGCAACACGCGCGAGACCTCACTCGCCAAGTGGCACGCCACCGAGAGCGCGTTTGAGGCGGCACACCTGGCCATCCAGATCTTCGGCTCCTACGGCTACTCCGCCGAGTACGGCGTCGAGCGCTACTTCCGCAACGCGCGGGCGCCGATCATCTACGAGGGCACGACCCAGATCCACAAGATGATGCAGGCCGAGCACGCCCTCGGCTACCGGCGCCTGAACGGGCACACGGGCGAGATGTCGCCGCTCGTGTCCTGGGGTCAAGTGCTGGCCGCGCGATCCTGAGCCGCCCCCGCCCCTAGATCTCCGAGGAGATATCGGCCCGAGCCAGACTCAAGGCCCGGCGTACTCGAACTGAGCGATTGCCGTGTACTTTCCCGGGTGCTCGAGCTCGATCCCGTTCGAGATCCGGAACGTCCTGGACGAACCGAACTCGCCCTGCTTGAACACGATCCCCTCGGGAAGGACGGCACCCGGATGCACCTCCGCGCCGGTGACCGGGTTGCGGATCGGCTCTGACTCGATCTCGAGGTAGTCGGCCGCCCTTACGCGCCAGCTGACCCGTCCAGCGAGAGCTCGTACGGGACAAGGTGCGGCCCGTCGACGGTCGGCCATGTCCAGGCGAGCACGCCCCACGGCCCTCCGACCTCGCCTGCCACCAGCGTCTCGATCGTTTTGCCGCTGAGCCTCGTCGGCCCGCTCGTCGACGAGGATGAGTGCCTTGCCGTTGCCCTCGTGGATCGGTCCCGGCCAGTCGACGGCGACGGTGAAGTTCAGATCGTCGAGGCTGACGTCGCCGTACGTCCCTTCCTCGACGTGCCACGTCCAGTGACCTTCGCACTTGCCCGTGGTCGGCAGCGCGTTGAAGTTGCACGGGCAGCCGTAGTCGCAGTTGCACGCGACCAGCACGGCGCCCTTTGTCTTCCAGCTCTGAGGGTCCGTGCTGGCAGATTATGGTCGTTTTCGATGGTCGTTCCAATCGCGCACGCGGCGCTGGCTCTGATGCTCGCCGGCCTCCCGCTCGCCGGCGTCCTCGTTCCGGGGACGAGTCTCGGCGGGCTCCGGCTGGGCATGACGAAGTCGGAGGTGCGCGGCGCCTGGGGGCTGCGCCACGGGCGGTGCCGCGGCTGCAGGGACGAGACCTGGTACTTCACCTACGAGCCGTTTCACCCCACCGGCGCCGGCGTCTCCTTCCGCTCGGGCCACGTGGCTGCGATCTTCACGCTCGGGGAGCCGCGCCGCTGGCAAACGTCGCGCGGTCTCCGGATCGGAGACAGCTCCGTCAAGCTCGCTCGGCTCTACAAACCGCTCGGTCGCACGCGCTGCGGCTCGTACGACGCGCTCACGCTCACTCGGCGCGGAACCGTGACCGCGTTCTACGTCCAGAATGCCCGCGTCTTCGCGTTCGGCCTCAGCCGAGCTGGGGCTCCGGTTTGCCGCTAGGCTCCTCGAGCCGCAGGAGGCTGGCGACGATGGGGATGGCCGCGAGCACGGGGATGGCGCACACGACCCACAGCACCTGGTAACCGTCGGTCGCGTTCAGGTACGGCGCCAGTTGGTCGATGAGCACCCCCGCGACTAGCGGACCAAGGAGTAGGCCCCAGCCCTTCGTCGTCGTCGCGATTCCCGAGATTGCGCCGCGGTGCTCGCGGGGCATCAGCTTGAAGAGCAGCGCCCAGGAGAGGGTCATCACCGTCCCGCCCGCCATCGCAACCGGAAGGATGAGCCCGTAGTACCAGTCGTGCCACTGCTGGGCGAGACCGGCCACGAGGAGCCCGCCTCCGTAGACGCAGGACGCGACCAGGATCGTGCGCGCGAGGCCGAAGCGGTCGCCGAGCGGTCCAGCCGCGATGGCGGCGATTACGTAGCCCACCGCCACGGTCGCGAGCACGGCCGAGGAGGTCGCGATCGACTGCCCCAGCCCCTTGGTGATGTAGAGCACGACCCAGGTGCGCATCGCCGCAAAGGTGGCCTCCCAGGCCACGTTGGCGGTGAGGAACATGCGCACCTGCGGCTCCCCGCGAAAGATTTCCCAGCTCATCCGGATGTAGGCGAGGAATCCCTTGAACACCCGCTGGTGGCCGCCGTCCTCGTCGACCAGGAGGACGACCGCCCCGCAGGACGCCGTCGTCACGACCGCAGCCAGCAGGAACGGGCCCGGACGCCAGTAATGCAGGAGGAAGCCGCCGCCTACCAGGGCGACCCCGATGGCCGCTCCGCGCATGATGTGCTGCACGCTCTGCGAGCGTCCGTAGACGCTCTCGTCGAGCAGATCGGGGTACAGCCCGCGGTAGGGCGGCTCGTAGATGTAGTAGGCCCAGTAGAACGCGGCGACGATCAGGCCGGTCGTCCAGATGTTCGGCATGAAGGCCATCAGCGCCAGACAGAAGCCGAGCGCGGGCAAGGCTGCGAGCATGAACGGGCGGCGGCGGCCCATCGGGGTCAGGAAAGTGTCGCTCCACGGTCCGATGACGAGCGGGACGGAAAGCGCAAACAGGCCTTCAGAGGCGACGATGGCCGCGATCAGCGTGCGTGAGTCGGTAAAGCGGGTGAGGAGCGGCGGCAGGTAGGCCGCGGTGGTCGAGATCGAGAACGCGAGCCCGAAGGCACCGAGAGCGAGGATCCAGACCAGGTGGCGGCGGCCCCTCACACCGCGGCCCCGACCTCGCCGGACGCGGCCAGTGCGCCCCCGATCAGGACCGCGACCGTCCGCTCAGCGCGGGCGACCTCTTCGTCACCGTCCGGTAGTTGGCCGAGCACCCACCCCGTAAGGATCTCCTCGATCGCGCCGTAGAAGATCCAGCTGGCCAGGCGCGGCTCGACGTCGCGGCGCAGCTCCCCGCGCTCCTGGCCGCCCACGACGATTCGCTCGAGGGCCTCGAAGGCCTGGCCGATCTCTCCCACGCGACGCTGCAGCTCGGGGCTGCGGGCGACCTCCCGCACGAGCACGCGGACGAGATCCGGGTCACGGCGCCACGCCCGCAGCAGGATGGCCGCCACCTGCCGCAGCTGCTCCTGGGCGGGCTCGCCCGACGTCTCGACCGCCTTGACCGCCTCGAGCAGCTCACTCCACGTCTCGCGGAAGATCGTTTCGAGGACCGCCTCCTTCGACGGGAAGTAGTGGTACACGAGCCCGTAGGCGACGCCGGCCTCCTCCGCGATGTCCCCGACGCGGCAGGCGTGATAGCCGTTGCGGGCGAAGGCCCGCACGGCGGCCTCCAGGATCAGCCTGCGCTTGTCCTCCCCGGCGATTGACCGGTCAGTCAAGCTGACAAGCCTAGTGGCAGTGTCGGCGCCCCTGCAACCACTCGCCGGGCTCGTCGTCGTCGACCTCACGCGCTATCTCCCGGGCCCCTTCGCGAGCCGGGAGCTCGGCCGGCTGGGTGCGCGGGTGGTGCGGGTGGAGCCGCCGGACGGCGACCCGCTGCGGCTGACCGCACCGGGTTGGCACGCGGAGCTGAACGCGGGGAAGGAGTCCGTCGTCTGCGACCTGAAGGCAGACCTGGGCTTCGCGCAGGCGCTCTGCGCGCGGGCCGACGTGGTCCTCGACGGCTTCAGGCCCGGTGTGATCGAGCGTCTCGGCCTGCGCGTGCCGGAGCGCGCCGTCTGGTGCTCGATCACGGGCTTCGGCCCGCAGGGCCGGCACGCCCGGCGCGCGGGCCACGACCTGAACTACCTGGGCTGGGCCGGGGCCCTGGCCGACACCGCCCCGGCCCTCCCTCCCGTTCAGATCGCCGACCTGGGCTCGGGCGCGCTCGCGGCCGTGGCCGCGGTCCTGGCCGCGCTCCTCGAACGGGAGCGGACCGGTCTGGGTCGACGGCTCGAGCTTTCGATGACCCACGGTGCCCATGGGCTCGTTGCCCACCGGCTCGCCGGTGACCCCGCACCCCAGTTGTTGACCGGAGGCGTGCCCTGTTACGGCATCTACGCGACCGCCGACGGGCGCTTCCTGACCGTGGGCGCGCTCGAGCCCCGCTTCTGGGCGCGCCTGTGCGAGCTGGTCGAGCGGCCCGACCTGGTCGCCCGGCAGTTCGACCCCTCCGCCGCCAACGAGCTGGCGAGCGTGCTGAGAGGGCGCTCCCTCGACGAGTGGCTCGAGATCTTCGACCCTGAGGACGTCTGCGTGGGCCCGGTCTCGACGCTCGAGGAGGCGGCGGCCGAGTTCGGCGCCGGGAGCGAAGGGCAGGCGCCGGCGCTCGGCGAGCACACCGAGACCTGGCGCCGCGAGCTCGGCCTCGCCTAGCTCGCTCCGAACCACGCAGCTCACGGAGCCGGCGACGTCAGCCCGAGGACGCCCGGGAGCTCGTGGAGTCCGCGCAAGGCCTCCGGCAGATCCGGGTGGCGGCCCTCCCGGTCGAGCAGAAAGGCCCGCATGCCCAGCGCCCGGGCGCCCTCGACGTCGTCGTCGATCGAGTCGCCGACCATCGCCGTGGAGGACGCCTCGACCGCGAGCAGATCGAGCGCCGCCCTGAAGATGCTCGGGTCGGGCTTGGTCTTCCCGTGCGCGCGCGAGGAAACCGCCGCGTCGACGTCGAGCGCATGGTGCAGGACGAATCCATCGAGGTCGCGCCCGGTGTTCGACACCAGGCCGAGCTTGAGCCCGTGGCGCCGGAGCTCCGCGAGCACCGGCAGGACGTCTTCGTACAGCTCGAAGTTCTCGAAGCGCTCCCAGAGTCGGGTCATCTCGACCGCGCAGGCGTGGGCGCGATCCCCGTCGCCCCCCATCCGGCGCACGATCTCCTCCGTGAAGGCGATCCAGATCTCCTCGTCGTGCTCGAGCTCGGGATGGCGCTTCAGGTTGGCGATCGCTGCGGTACGCGCCTCCGGGTAGCGATCGGCGTCCAGATCGAGCGCGAAGCGGCGACCGAGACGCCGGTACCCCTCGGGACCCAGATCGGGGCCCGGCTTCGCGAGGGTGAAGTCCACATCGAAGAGCACTGCGCGCAGCCGAGGATCGTCCATCCGCCGCCGTCACGATAGCGTTGACATCCGTGGCGATCCCGGCGGCGAAGCGGCTTCGCGGGCTCGAGGCCTTGCGCCATCGCGACTTTCGGCTGCTCTTCTTCGGCCAGGCCGTCTCGCTGGTGGGCGACATCGCCTTCGTCACCGCCCTCGGCTGGAAGACGTTCACGATCGCCGGCTCCACCAAGCTGGGCGTCGTCCTGGTCTGCCAGTCCGTCGCGCTCCTGACAACGCTGCTGATCGGGGGCGCGCTGGCCGACCGGCTCTCCCGCCGCCGGATGATGATCTTCGCCGACCTGCTCCGGCTCGGTGCCGTCGCCGCGCTCGCCGCGATCGACTCCTCTGGCAACCTGACCTTTCCGGTCATCGTCGCCGTCGCCACCGTGGTCGGCCTCGGCGACGGCCTCTTCTATCCGGCGTTCGGCGGCATCGTCCCCTTGCTGGTCGAGCAATCCAGGCTGGCCTCGGCCAACTCGCTGATCGGGGTGGCGCGCTGGGGGAGCTTCATGCTCGGGCCGGCCTTCGCCGGCTTCCTGTACGAGCCGGTGGGCTCGGCCGCGGTCTTCGCCGCCGACGCGTGCTCGTTCCTCGTCTCTGCCGGCCTGGTGTACGCAACCCGGCCACGGCTGATCGAGACGGCGACGCGTGAGGGAACGCTGCGGGAGATCGTCACGGGGGCCCGGTACGTTGCGGCCGAGCCCTGGCTCTGGGTGACGATCACGCTCTTCGGGCTCGTGCTCATGCTGCAGCTGGCACCGCAGCAGGTGCTGCTGCCGAAGCTCGTCGCGGAGCAATGGGGCCGAGGCGTCGCAGCGTACGCGCTCCTCACCACCCTGCTCGGCGTCGGCACGGTCACCGGCACCCTCCTCTTCGGACACCTGCAGCCCCGCCGTCGCCGTGGGACGATCTCGTACGTGATCTGGGCGCTGAACAGCGCCTCGCTCGCCGGGCTCGCGCTGTCTCCCTGGTACCCGCTGGCAGGGGCTCTTTCCGTCCTCCGGGGCCTGTGCATCGGCTTCGGAGTCGCCATCTGGGACACGATGCTGATGGAGCTCGTGCCCGAGAATCTCCTCTCCCGCGTGATCAGCCTCGACTACTTCGGATCGTTCGGCCTCATGCCCCTGGGTCTCGCGTTCTCCGCCGTGATCGCGGGGCTCGCCGGGCCCGGGACGATCATCGCCGCAGGTGCGCTCCTCTCGACCGGACTCTTCCTCGTCGTCCTCACCCGTCCCTGGCTGCGCACCGTGGACTGATCCTCGCGCCGCGGGCCCGCTGCCTGCAAGATGCTGCGCTCGCGGCGCTGTCCGTATGTCGAATACTGTCCTGGGGACCACTCGCTAACCTCCTTTACCAGCGACGCCCCATCGACACGAGGGAGCCGTGAGCCCGATCTACTGGAAGCCGAGGTACGCCACCCGCTCGATGCGGGAGCGCGCGTTCGCACGTCGGTCGGCGGCCCGCGAGGCCGCCGCCAAGCGGGCAACCGGCCAATCGCTCTCGGAGTGGCTTCGGACCCTGTTTCGCCGTTCTCGCCCGAAAGTCTGACGACTTTCGGGCGTAGCATGAAGAGTTTGCTCGAACCCCGTTCGCGCTCACCTCTGTCCCTCGGGGTGTGGCGCAGCCTGGTATTGCCGCCGGAGGTCTCACGACTTCCGGCGGCAAGAGCCAGCACCCGCCGGCTGGCGCTAACCTTCTCTTCCTCGGGGTGTGGCGCAGCCTGGTATTTCCGCCGGAGGTCTCACGACTTCCGGCGGCAAGAGCCAACACCCGCCGGCTGGCGCTAACCTTCTCTTCCTCGGGGTGTGGCGCAGCCTGGTATTTCCGCCGGAGGTCTCACGACTTCCGGCGGCAAGAGCCAGCACCCGCCGGCTGGCGCTACCCTTCTCTTCCTCGGGGTGTGGCG
>WNGB01011056.1_pt1 | contig 22594 bp, 20 predicted proteins | sample 5400681 | NCBI WGS metagenome assembly WNGB01 (sample SAMN13153367, study PRJNA577476) | soil metagenome | isolation source: 115 cm soil or saprolite under grassland replicate 2 | place: USA:California | collected 2016-06-15
GCAACGGCAACGCAAGCAGGTGCGGTGCCGCCGCGCTGCGGCGGGCGGCCTCGAGGTCGAGCGCCGCGAAGGCGCCGATCTCGCCCTCGCGCGCGGCGATGGCCTCGGCGCAGAGATCGATCACGGCACGCGGGGTGAGCTCGCCGGCGTCGATCCGGCGAACGAGATCGAGGGCGTGGAGCATCAGCGGCGGCCGTCCATCAGGGCGACGATCCGCTCGGTCAGGCGGCGCGCTGACGGCATGACGAAAAACGCGGTGATGGCGGCAACCGGCCAGGCGATGAAATACGCCTCGACCCACTTGGCCAGGAAGTTCGCTGCAAAGCCGAGATTGAGGTAGGTGACGAGCAGCGTCACCATGAACACCATCACGCTCGACATCAGGAGCGCCAGTATCAGTCTGGCCTTGCCGTCCATCGTCGTGCTCCCCGTTCGCCTGCGTAACCCTTCTTAACCATAGTGCGACGGTGAGACTAGTCGTGCTGCGGGCGAGCGAATCTTTGAAGAGTCCTTAACAAACTGCGTCGCATTGTCCCCGCCATGGCGTGGGGAGTTCGTTGGTATCTCGTCGGCTCCGTCGTCCTTGGTGTCCTCGGCGTGCTCGCGGGTTGCAGCGGCGGCAACATTTTTGTCGAGCGCGAGCCGTGGCGGCAGGAGGCCGAGGCGCAATGCATCAACGCGGGCGCCGTCAAGGAAAGCGCCGGCATCGTCCGCATCAAGGCGATCCGCGGACCCGGCATGTGCGGGGCCGATTTTCCGCTGAAAGTCTCGGCGCTGGGCGAGGGCGCAACGCTCGGCTATTCGGACGAAGTGCGCCCGCCCGGCTCGATCCCCGGCGCTTCCGGGCAGCCGCGTTGGCCGACCGCTGCGCCGGGGGACGGTGCCGTGTCGCGCGAGACCCCGCCGCCCTCTGAGACGCGCGCGCCGTCCTATCCGCCGCGCAACCCGCGTCCGGCCTCGCGCGTCCTGCCCGAATATCGATCCACCGGTGACGCGGACGGGCCCATATCGCTTAACCCGCACGGCATGCGCGGTGCTGCCGGCGCGGCACCCGAGCCTTACGATTTCCGCAAGCCCTATGGCGCCGCGCCGCCGGCGCCGCCGCCGAAATCGGGCCCGGCGCGGGACGCCGGCGCTCCCGCCTATGATCTCTCGCCGGTGCCTTACGAGCGTCGGCGGGTGATCGATGGCCAGCGATCCGAGCCGCCCGCCACCGCCCGCGGCTCGGTGCGCGCCGAGCCATTGCCGCCGGCCGAAGCCGCCCGCAATCGCATGCCGGAGCAGCCGCCCGCGGCCGGCGCCCGTCCGGCGCCGCTGCCCGCGCTCGGTCCCGCGCGCGGCGCGCAGGTGACCGGCTCGGTCGCGGCGGTGTCGATGTCACCGGCGGCGACGCTCGCCTGTCCGCTGGTGTCGGTGCTCGAGCAATGGCTCGCCAGCGACGTGCAGCCGGCGGCGCTGCGCTGGTTCGGTTCGCCCGTCGTCGAGATCAGGCAAATCTCCGCCTATTCCTGCCGCGGCATGAACGGCAATCCCAATGCGCGCATCTCCGAGCACGCCTTCGGCAACGCGCTCGACATCGCCTCCTTCACGCTGGCGGACGGCCGCAAGATCACGGTCAAGAACGGCTGGCACGGCCTGCCGGAAGAGCAGGGTTTTCTGCGCGACGTGCAGGGCGCCGCCTGCGAGCAATTCAACACCGTGCTGGCGCCGGGCTCTAACGTCTACCACTACGACCACATCCACGTGGACTTGATGCGCCGGCGGGGCGGACGCCGCGCCTGCAACCCGGACGCGGTTCCGGGCGAGGTGATCGCCGCCCGCGCCGGTGCCAAATATGCCGGCAGGCGCGGCAGCGAGCCTTCGGTCACCGGGTCGCTCACGCCGCGCCGGTCGACCCCGCCGAAGCGGCAGCGCTCCGACCCCGACGACGAGGACCGGAGCCCGCGCGCGCTGCCGCTGGCGGAACCGGGCAACGACGGGGCGGACGACGATTAACCGCGCTTGAACCTTCTTCGTGGCAAGGCCGACAGAGCATGGCGTCCCGGCACGCAAGCGTTCCGGGGCGGAAACGGCTTTGGAGGCGTCGCCGGCCCCGGCGATGGCGTTCGGGGCCGTTTGCGACGCTGTGCGGCACCTCTTAAAATGCCGTCACGGAATACCAATATGATGTAAGCCAGCCAAACCGGCTTCCGGGAGGATAAAATGCTCCGCTTTCGCCTTCGTCCGCTGCTCGCGCTCTGCGCCGTTGCGGCAACGTTAGCGTTCGTCTTTTCCGACGCCGATGCTCGTCCGCGGATCAGCGCCGGCAGCCGCGGCTCGCAAACCTTTTCCGCGCCGCCGTCGACGGCAACGTCACCGACTGCGCGACCCATTGAACGCAGCATGACGCAGCCGGGCCAGCCTGGTGGTGCTCTCGCACAGCGCCCGGCCACGGCGCCGACGGGCGGCCTGTTTGGCCGGCCGGGCTTCATGGGCGGCTTGTTCGCAGGCTTCCTCGGCGCCGGCCTGCTCGGCATGCTGTTCGGTCATGGTCTGACCGGTGGCCTCGGCGGCTTCGCCTCGATGCTGGGCCTCATGCTGCAGATCGGTATCGTCGTCGTCATCGGCTATCTGTTGTGGACCTGGTGGCAGCGCCGCAGCCAGCCCGCGCTCGCGAATGGCCCGGCCTACCGCGACATGTCTGCTGGCGACTCTCGCCCGAGCTTCCTCGGCGGCCTGGGTGGTGGCTCGGGCGTTGGCGCGCCGGCCGCGCGCGCGTCCGGGACCGACGAGGTCGGCACCACGCCGGAGGACTTCAACACGTTCGAGCGGCTGCTCGGCGAAATCCAGACCGCCTACGGCGCCGAAGACCTCGGCCGTCTACGGGCCTGCGCCACGCCCGAGATGGTGTCCTACTTCGCCGAGGAATTGGCGGCGAACGCCAGCCGCGGCGTCGTCAACCGCATCTCCGACGTCAAGCTCCTGCAGGGCGACCTCGCCGAGGCATGGCGGGAGGGCGACACCGACTACGCCACGGTCGCGGTCCGCTTTGCGCTCAACGACCAGACGGTCGACCGCGCCAGCGGCCGCGTGATCGAGGGCGGGCCCGACGAGGCCACCGAAGTGTGGACCTTCATGCGGGTGCGCGGCGGTGCGTGGCTCCTCTCGGCGATCCAGCAGACGTGAGGCCGAAGCCGTAACGCTACGAGATCGACACGATGGCCGGGCATTGTCCCGGCCATTTCGTTTGGCAGGACGCGACGCCACAAGACCGTTGGCTTGAATTCGCCTCCGTGCTGGAACACTATTCAATTATGGCTACGCATGATCAGATTGCATCAAAGGTCGTATCGAATATTCTATTGAACATTGGTGCGGGACTTGTTTCGTCGATCGTGATCTACGTGAGCCTAGCCGACATGGATCAGGTCATCAAGAACTGGGGCTGGCTGGCCTTCTTGATCATCGCAACGGGTATCATATTTGAGTATGGGCGAATCCTCGCCTATAAGGGCGAGAGTTGACCCCGAAATTCGAGGATCACACCTCCATGGACCTCAAATGGATTGCAGTGATTGTGATCTTCGCCATTGCGAGTCTTGCTTACGCTCGCACAATGCGTGTTCACGCTCACGCGAGTTGGCGCGAGATCGTTTTCCCTTGGCGTAGTCGCAGCAAGGCTGCAACCTCGGCTGAGACAATTTCGAAAGCGCACTAGCGGCCGCCGATCAATCAACTCACAGAGTTCTATGATCGGGTCATATTCTGCCCGGGTCGGCGGAGGCGGTCATGTCGGTGGACTGGTTCGCGCGCAACTGGATGTATGCCGGCGCCGTCGCCGGCCTGTTTCTGCTGGCGCTGGTGCCGCTGCTGGTCGGCGCCTGGAGCCTGCCGCTGCTGCTGGTCTATCTCGGCGAAAAGGTGCGCCCCCAAGCGGACCGTCGTCCACTACAGTCCCGCCAAGATCCGGCCTTTTCCTCTTAGCACAGGATGCCGGCGTCGATGCCGTGCAGCCGGCGGTTCATCCTGATTTGCAGCCGATCGGTATACTGAGCGCCCATCCATTCTCTCAGTTCCTCGATGGTGGCTGCCCGTCGTCCGCAATCCTCCTCGAACATTTCGAGGAGTGCGCGGGCTCGTTTCAGCCGTCTTCGATCGGCGGCACGGCTCGCGTGGTCGGTTGCGTTGTTTGGCATGGCGTCCCCTCCGCCCATGACTTGGCCCGCGCGCAGTTGCGGGCCGGGTCCAAAACTCACCGACCTTGTCTGAATTGCACGTTAAGGCGTGCCTTTGCGGCGATGCGTTGCGAAAAAAAATCGGCGATATCCTTAATGGTCGGATCGAAGCCGATCTGGCCGTCGACAGAAGCACGCCGGCGGACCTCGATACCGGAACGCAATGCGGGCGGCCCGCTCAAAGGATTCAGTAATGATTGTGTCACACCATCGCGGGCATCGTTTAAGCAGCGATGAGCAGCGCATGTTTGTGCGGCGATCGACACGTCGGACGCGCCGACCTTCGCCGCGTGGTCGCGCGGCTGCCGGGCGGCGCGCCGGTAGCGCCGCGCCGCGGCAACACGCGGCGCTCGATGCGGCGGGCCTCATTCTCGAATTGGAGATGGCGGCCCTCATCAGGCGGGCCGGGGACAGTCTCCGACAACATCCGGATGACTCCGATCGGCGCGAGCAGCCCTGGTGGCGGCGCCTCTTTGGAAAAAATGATCAGGTCGTCACCGCCCAATCTCGATTTGTGAGTTCACGGCCTAGCCGGATCCGCCCGGTTCGCCATACCCGCCCGCGGTCGGGGTCTGGATGATGATCGCCTCGCCGGCGTCGATCACGGTGGCGTCGCAGCCCTGCAGCTTCTCGACGTGGCCGTCTTTGCGGCGGACCGAATTCTCGCCGACCTGACCGGCCTCGCCGCCTGCGAGCCCGAACGGACGCACCCGGCGATGGCCCGACAGGATGGTGCACTCCATCTTCTCCAGAAAACGGATGGTGCGGCGCACCCCGTCGCCGGCGCTCCACTTGCCGCGCCCGCCCGAGCCCTTGCGGATGTGGAAATCCTCCAGCAGCACCGGGTAGCGGAACTCGAGCACCTCCGGGTCGGTGAGGCGGGTGTTGGTCATGTGCGTGTGCACGGCGTCGGTGCCGGGAAAGCCGGGGCCGGCGGGCGACCCCGAGCAGATGGTCTCGTAATATTGGTACCTGGCGTTGCCGAAATTGAGGTTATTCATGGAGCCTTGCGCCGCCGCCATGGCGCCGAGCGCGCCGAACAGGCAGTTCGTCACCGCCTGCGAGACCTCGACATTGCCGGCGACGACGGCGGCCGGATATTGCGGCGCCAGCATGGACTCTTTCGGAATCACGATGTTGATCGGCCGCAGGCAGCCGGCGTTCATCGGGATGTCGTCGTCGACCATGACGCGGAACACATAGAGCACCGCCGCGCGCGTCACCGGCTCGGGCGCGTTGAAATTGGTGCCCTGCTGCGGCGAGGTGCCGGTGAAGTCGACGGTCGCCTCGCGCTTGTCCTTGTCGACCGTGATCTTCACCTTGATCACGTTGCCCTGGTCCATCTCGTAGCTGAATGCGCAATCGTGCAGCCGTTCGATCACCCGGCGCACGCTTTCGTCGGCGTTGTCCTGCACGTGGCCCATATAGGCGTGCACGACGTCGAGGCCGAACTGCGCCACCATCTTGTGCAATTCCTGCACGCCCTTCTCGTTGGCGGCGATCTGCGCCTTGAGATCGTTGACGTTCTGCAGCGGGTTGCGGGCCGGATATTTGGCGCCGGTGAGCAGGTCGTAGAGCGCCTGCTCGCGGAAACGGCCGCGGTCGACGAGCTTGAAATTGTCGATATAGATGCCTTCCTCCTCGATCGTGGTCGCGTGCGGCGACATCGAGCCCGGCGCGATGCCGCCGATGTCGGCGTGATGGCCGCGGCTCGCCACCCAGAACAGGATCTCGCGCTGCTCCTTGTCGAACACCGGCGTGCACACCGTGAGATCGGGAATGTGGGTGCCGCCGTTATAGGGCGCGTTGAGCAGATAGACGTCGCCGGGCGCGATCCCCCCCTTGTTCTCGCGGATGATGGTCTCGACCGCGCGGTCCATGGAGCCGAGATGCACCGGCATGTGCGGCGCGTTGGCGACCAGCGTGCTGTCGGCGGCGAAGATCGCGCAGGAGAAGTCGAGCCGCTCCTTGATGTTGACCGAATAGGCGGTGTTCTGCAGCGACACCCCCATCTGCTCGGCGATCGACATGAACAGGTTGTTGAACACTTCCAGCATCACCGGGTCGGCCTCGGTGCCGATCGCGCTTTGCCGTTTGAGGGCCACCACGCGCTCCAGCACCAGGTGGTTCTTGGCGGTGATCGCGGCCCGCCAGCCGTCCTCCAGCACGATGGTCTGGTGCGGCTCGATGATGATGGCGGGACCTTCGACCCGGTGGCCGGGCGCCAATTGGTCGCGAGTGAACACCGCCGCTTCATGCCATCGGCCGCCGGAATAGAAGCGGGTCGTGCGCGCCGGCGCGGGCAGGGGAGCGCTCACCGTCTCGAGCAAGGGCTCGGCGAATTTGGCGCCGCCGCCGACCGCCTCGACCGACACCGCCTCGACCACGATCTGCTTGCTCTCGTCGATGAATCCGAAGCGGGATTTGTGCGCGGCTTCGAACGCGGATTTCATGGCGGCGAGGTGAGGCACAGATTGGCCATCGAGCACGAACGCCGGCACCACCAGCGCCGTATCCGTCCCCGCGTAGCGGATATGCGCGCGCACGTGCACGGTGATGTCGCGCGCGGCAACGCCTTGGCCGGCCACCTCGCGTTTCGCCTCTTCGCCGAGCCGTTCGCCGGTCGACGTAATCGACGCCAGCGCGACGTCCCCGAACGGCTCCTCGATCGCCTGCTGGCGCGTCGCGCGGATGTCGGCCAGCCCCATGCCGTAGGCCGACAGCAGCGAGGAGAACGGATGGATCAGCACCTTGGTCATGCCGAGCGAATCCGCCACCAGGCAGGCATGCTGGCCGCCGGCGCCGCCGAAGCAGTTGAGCGCGTAGCGCGTCACGTCGTAGCCGCGCTGCACCGAAATCTTCTTGATCGCGTTCGCCATGTTCTCGACCGCGATCTTGATGAAGCCGTCGGCGACCTCTTCGGGCGAGCGGCCGTCGCCGATCTCCTGCGCGAGCTTCAGGAACGCCGCGCGCACCGCCCCGGCGTCGAGCGGAAGGTTCTGCTGCGCGCCGAAAATCTTCGGGAAGAAATCCGCGATCAGCTTGCCCACCATCACGTTTGCATCCGTGAGCGCGAGCGGGCCGCCGCGGCGGTAGCACGTCGGTCCCGGATTGGCGCCGGCGCTGTCGGGGCCGACGCGGAACCGGGCGCCGTCGAAATGCAGGACCGATCCGCCGCCCGCCGCCACCGTGTGGATCAGCATCATCGGCGCGCGCATGCGCACGCCCGCGACCTCGGTCTCGAATGCGCGCTCGTATTCGCCGTCGAAATGCGACACATCGGTCGAGGTACCGCCCATGTCGAAGCCGATCAGCCGGTCGAGCCCAGCTTCGCGTCCGGTCTCGGCCATGCCGACCACGCCGCCCGCCGGCCCCGACAGGATCGCGTCCTTGCCCTGGAACAGCTCGGCGGCGGTGAGCCCGCCCGACGACATCATGAACATGAGGCGGGCGAGCTCGCCGTGATCCGCGGCCTCGCTGCCGCGCAGCTCCTCCGCGACATGGGCGACGTAGCCGCGAATGATCGGCGACAGATAGGCGTCGACCACCGTGGTGTCGCCGCGACCGACCAGCTTGATCAGCGGCGAGACCTCGTGGCTCACCGACACCTGCGGGAAGCCGAGCTCGCGCGCCAGCGCCGCCAGGCGCTGCTCGTGCGCGGGATGGCGGTAGGCGTGCAGGAGCACGATCGCCACCGCCTTGATGCAGTCGGCGAGCGCGCGCTCGAGCGCGGTCCGCACTGCCGCGAGGTCGGGCTCCTGCTCGACCGTGCCGTCGGCGCGCACGCGTTCGTCCACCTCGAGCACGCGTTCGTAGAGCATTTCCGGCTTGATGATGTGCTTGGCGAAAATCTTCGGCCGCGCCTGGTAGCCGATCTTGAGCGCGTCACGGAAGCCTTTGGTGATCAAGAGCAGCGTACGCTCGCCCTTGCGCTCGAGCAGCGCGTTGGTGGCGACCGTGGTGCCCATCTTGACCGCGCCGGTCACGCCCGGCGGTATCGGCTCACCGGGCTCGAGCCCGAGCAGGTCGCGGATGCCCTGCACGGCGGCGTCGCGGTAGACGCCGGGGTTTTCCGACAACAGCTTGTGGGCGACCAGCGTACCGTCGGGCCGCCGGCCGATCACGTCGGTGAAAGTGCCGCCCCGGTCGATCCAAAAGTCCCAACTGCCCTGCATGGCCCGCCTGTCTGTCCCCAACCCGGCGCTTTATACGGGCGCGTGCCCGGAAGGCGAAGCCGTCTTGCCGATCGGTCGCGGCCTCGGCATTTGGGGGAGTATTATTGCCGCAATTTCTGCTATGATGGCTGTGGGGGCTAGGGGTCGAAGGGGCGTTGTCGCGGCCCCGCCCTCGGGGCCTTGTGTCATGACAATGGTACGATCCTTTGCGTTCGCGGTCGCTGCTGCGGTCGCGCTGGCGGCTGCGCCCGCATGCGCGCAGGTCAAATGGAATCTGCCGTCCGCCTATCCGGCCGACAATTTTCACGTCGAGAATCTCACCGCCTTCGCCAAGGACGTGGCGGAGGCGACCGGCGGCAAGCTCACGATGACGGTCCATCCCAATGCCTCGCTGTTCAAGGCGACCGAGATCAAGAGCGCGGTGCGGATCGGCCAGGCGCAGGTGGGCGAGGTACTGATTTCGCTGCACGAGAACGAGGACCCGGTGTTCGGCGTCGACGTGGTGCCGTTCCTGGCCGCGAGCTACGAGGAGGCGCGCCGGCTGTGGACCGGGTCGAAACCGGCGATCGAGAAGCGGCTTGCCTCGCAAGGCCTGATGCTGCTGTTCGCTGTGCCCTGGCCGCCGCAGGGCATCTACTCGAAGCGGGAGATCCATCGGGTCGGCGACATGAAGGGCCTGTCCTGGCGCGTCTACAACGCCGGCACCCAGCGCATCGCCGAGATCGTCGGCGCCTATGCGGTGACGATCCAGGCCGCCGACCTGCCGCAGGCGCTGTCGACCGGGCTCATCAACGCGTTCATGACGTCGAGCGCGACCGGCTACGACAGCAAGGCGTGGGAGCACATGAGCTATTTCTACGACGCGCGCGCCTGGATTCCGAAGAACGTCACCCTCGTGAACAAAGCCGCGTTCGATGGGCTCGAGTCGCCCGTTCGGGAGGCGATGCTCAGGGCGGCCGCCGCCGCCGAAGCGCGCGGGTGGTGGAGGTCGCAGGACAAGACCAAGTGGTACACCGAGCAACTGGCCGCCAACGGATTGAAGGTGCTGCCGCCGAGCCCGACCCTGAAGCTGGAGCTGCAGCGCATCGGCGAGCAGCTCACCGGCGAGTGGCTGAAAAAGGCCGGCGCCGACGGACAGGCCGTGATCGGCGCGTATAAGAGCAAGAACATGTGAGGGACGCCGGCGCGGCCTCGGTGACGCTCGAACCTGTGCGCGCATACGATGATGCCACGCTGCGCCCCGGCAATCTGGGTTCCGAGCGCGACGGAATCTCCGAATCCGACCAGTTCTCGCTCGACCGGCTGGAGCGGCGGTATCGCCATATCCATCCGTTGAAGATCTTTCTCGACTACTTCCGCCAACTGGTCATCGGGAGCGCGATCGGCCTCGTGGTCGCGGCGACGTTTTTTCTTCTGCGCCACGTCATGCTGATGGCAGTCGGCGCGGAAGCCCAGCTTCCGATCGAGATGCGGGTGTTCCTGGTCACGGCGTTGGCGTCGTGCCTGGTCGTGGGATTCGTTTCGCTGTTCGCGGTGGCGGTGCGGCGCTTCTGGCGGCTTGGCGGCCTGATCGCGCTGGTGCTGGCGATCTTCGCCGGGATGTCATGGCTCGAGATCGGACTGATGCACGCTTCGCCCGCCATCGACGTGATCGGAAATCTTCTTCCCGTTTCCCCGCTCGTGGCGGCAGCGCTGTTCGCCGTCGCCGCGCTCACCGTGGCCTACTACGCTCACCTGATCTGGGTTCTTCTGCGCGCCGCATTGGCACTGGTGCTCGTGAAAGCTTCCGAGCGCGCGATCATGCGGGATGTCCAGCTCGGGCGATCATTCACCGGCGGGCTGTTCGGCAAATTCTGGGGCTTTCCTCCGTTGTACAAATTCGCCCGCCGCTCATCGGCACGCTATATGGGCATCATTCTGCTGTCGATCATTTGCGCCCTGTTGTTTTCGATCGCCACCGCCCTGCCGATGATTTTGTGGTCCGCCTTCGAGATGTTCTCCACCGTCCAGAGCAAATGTCAGTCGGACACCGCCTGCATCTCGAACTATGCGCCGTACCTGCTGTCGTTGTTCTGGTTTCCATTGGGAATGGTTCCCGTCTGCCTGTTGCTCGGATGGGGTGGCCAGCGCTTGCTGCAGCGGCTGCTGCGCTTTTCGCTGGAGTCGCTGCAGGAAATCGACACCCGCGCGCCGGTCCTGTTCCTGCGGGCGTTCCGTGACGATCAGGTCCCGCTGCGCGCGCCGAGGCTCGCATTGTTCGGGCGGCTGTTGGAGATGGGCCGCAAGCCGACCTCGCTCGACCAACTCCTGCTCGAAGAAGCAACCACCTGCGGTCCGGTCGTCGGCCTCGGGAATCCGGGCGACAAGCGCCCGCCCTACGGCGCGGCCCGCGGCTATTTCGACGACAAGACCTGGCAGGAAGCCGTCGCGGACCTGGCACGGCATTCGGTGTTCAGCGTGATCTGCATCGACGACACCGAAGGCATCTGGTGGGAAGTCGGGCATCTTGTCGCGCAACGGCACATTGAAAAAACGCTCTTCGTCATCCATCCGCGATACGCGGGCGCCGCCGAAAATGCCTCGATCCTGCGGCGGATTGCCGACTGCTGGGACGAAGCCCGCAAGCGCGCGCTCGCGGCCGCGCTGGTGGAGCCCGCGGGCGGACCGCCGTCGGCATCGACGGTGGTCGGGTTTTTCCATGATCGCGACGGCGGATTGTGCGTGTTGCGGTCCTCGACCTTCTCCCGATTTGCCTATCTGCTGACGCTGCGCGCCTTCATCCGCGAGCGGCTCGCGCTTTCTGCCGTTTCCATTGCGGACGGACGTAAGAGGCCGGGTCGATCGACGGCGTGAAATTGGCGGGGGCCCGGCGGAGTTGCCGCCGAGCCCCCTTAACGCATCAGCCGGCCTGTAAGCCGGGTTCTGTAGGGCGGGGGCTTTCGACCCCGCGTGACGGCCATTCCTCTGCGACGCCGGTTGCCCGGCGCCTGATGCAACCTACCCGGACGGCCGGATCCGGACATTGATCCCGGGGCGTCCCCGCTTTCGCGGGGAGAGGCTCCGCGCCGTCCCTATTCGGTCTTGCTCCCGGTGGGGTTTGCCGTGCCGCCTGCGTTGCCGCCGGCGCGGTGCGCTCTTACCGCACCGTTTCACCCTTACCGCGGCGGTACGCGACGCGCCGCGGCGGTCTCATTTCTGTGGCACTTTCCCTAGGCTCGCGCCCGCCGGACGTTATCCGGCACCGTATGTCCATGGAGCCCGGACTTTCCTCCCGGACCCGCCTTTCGGCAGTGGGCCCGAGCGGCCGTCCGGCCGACTGACGGATTAGGGATGGGGATGACGCTGCCCGCCGTCAAGGGCTCAGAAGTCGGTAATCAGTCGTCAGTCATCAGTGGCGCGCAGTACGCCACGACGTTCTGACCACTGATTACTGATCACTGGTTCCTGTCCGGCTGGATGGTATTGAGCCTCGCGTCGCGCGCCTCGACCAGCGCCTTGAGCGTCATCAGGGTCGAGACATCGAGCACGCCGTCGACCCGCACCGGACGGAAATGGCGCTGGAAGGCGGCGACCGCGTCGCGCGTGGTGCCGTCCAAATAGCCGGTCGGGTTGACGCCATAGCCGTACTTGGCGAGCAGCCGCTGCAACGCCTCGATGGCCGGGTCGGTCTCGCCGAGCACATAGATCGGGCCGGCCTGCGAGATCGGCGTCGGCTTGACCCACATGCCGATCCCGGAATCGGCCAACAGCCGCCACGGAAACTTCTCGCCCGGATCCTGCTTACGCGCCGGCGCCACGTCGGAATGGCCGAGCACGCGGTCGGCCGGGACCTTGTGGCGGGTGAAGATGCTGCGGCAGAGCGCGGTGACCGCCGCGATCTGCCGTTTCGGAAAATCCGGATAGCCATGGTCGTGCCCGGGATTGGCGATCTCGATGCCGATCGAGCACGAATTGACGTCGGTCTCGCCCGCCCAGAACGACACGCCGGCGTGCCAGGCGCGGCGCTCCTCGGCCACCGCGCATGCCGGTGTAGTGCAGCACGATCATATCGGGCCGGGCGCCGCCCTTGCGCTCGTTGTGATTGGGCGACGGCCTGACCTCCGCGACCACGCAGGAATCGGGACGCAAATCGGACACAAGCATGACCATACGCGAAACCACGCACGCGTTCGTAGTAGCCGACTGACGTACGCAAACGAAAAATCGCCACGGCGGGACGTTAAGAATTGTGCAGAAAGGATGACGCCACACAAGCGCAAGCAGCCGTTCTAGGCCGCCACTAGGCGTGAATCCAAGACACTGTTGCGCGCCGGCCTCACTCCGGCGTCGGCGGCGGGCGGACAGCGGTTGCAAGCTCGCAAGGCAGGTTTCCGTCCCCGACCTCGCCGCTCACGCAAACAATCGAGCGGTCGGACCGGCGTCGCCGCCGGCCCGAACCGCCCGACTGGAGGACGGGATCACCCGTCCAACACCACTCACTCGATGACGCTACTGACGCGGTGCCATCGGCGGCGTCTGCGGCCGCGGCGCCGTGCCCGTCGTCGGGGAAGTCCCCGGCGAGGACGTCGTGCGTGCCGGTGGTTTGTAATACTGGAAGTCCGGCGCGTTCTTGAGCTGCTCCTTGGTCCAAGTCACCTTCAGCTTGACGCTGGTCGGATCGTTGTTGCTGAGGGCGGGGGCGCCACCGGCGCCACTGCTGCCGGTATCGGCCGGAGCGACCTGGAAAGCGCTCATGTCGATGGAGACGCTTTTCTCGCCGATGCCGAGGAAGCCGCCGACGCCGACGATCAGCCCAAGGATCTTGCCGTTCTTATCGAACAGCATGTCGTTGACGTTGCCGACCGACGCATTGTCGGGGCCGAGCACGTCAGTGCCCTTGAACCTTGAAAACACCCACTGATCCGTGCTCTGCGACGAAATGAACTTCGCCGCGTCCACCGGCGCGGCGTCCGCTTTCGGCGCAGCCGCTTTCGGCGGGTCCATCACCGGCGGACTAGCCTGCGCCAAGGCACCCGACACCATCAGCGCGCTGACGGCCGCCGAGATCATGAGTTTCTTGAGCATTGTAGCCTCCAAAGGCTTTGAGTAGGGCAAGCGGAACTTGCCCTGTCCCGAAATAACTCGCGAGCGTCCGCGGTGTTCCGCGCGCGTTGTCGTCCGGTTCCCGCGTTTCGGCGACATTTGACGGTTTTTCGGCGCGTTTATGCGCGGTGCAACGCAACAGAAGCAATAATCGAACGTTAGCGACTGTTGCATCCGACGGCTCGACGCTGCGAAGCGACCAGCGCACGCGCCGGCAAGCCGAGTTGGTTTCGCGACCTCGCAGATCACGCGATGCGGGTGGCTGCATGAGGTGGCCGCAGCCGCAGGCTCGGGCACCGGCGCACCGCGCCGCAAGCCGGCCGATCCCTCAACCATTCCTTAAGCCGGCGCACCATTAATGAGCTGTTGAGGTCCGGCTGGCCGGGGCGCGGGAGCCGCGCCCGGGCGGTTCATTGACGCCCAAGTAATCCCATGATAACCCATATTATCCCATGCGGCGATGTGGTCTCAAAACCCGGCCGCGCCGGGTTGGCGTGGGCTGGGGGGACCGGGTCTGACCTCTCCGTCCGCAACGCAATGGCGCCGGAGCAACCGGCGGGGGTGAGCCAGGGACGTCATGGACCTGTTCGTGTCCCATTACACCTTGCGGCTCGACGCCAAGGGGCGGGTATCGATCCCGGCGCCCTTCCGCGCGGTGCTGGCGCGCGACGGCTTCGAGGGACTCTACTGCTACCCGACGCTCGACCGGCCGGCGCTCGATGCTGGCGGCAACGCGCTGCTCAAGGAGATCGAGGCGCTGATTGCGCGCTTTCCGCCCTATTCGGAGGAGCGCGAGCAGTTCTCGGCGGCGCTCTACGGCACCAGCGAAGTGGTGAAGATCGACGGCGAGGGGAGGGCGATCCTCACCGAGCCGCTGAAGGATCACGCCGGCATCAAGGACGAAATCGCCTGTGTCGGCCTCGGTCACAAGTTTCAGATCTGGGAGCCGGGGCGCTTCCGCGCGGAACTCGCGGAGGCCACCGAGAAGGTCCGCGCGCTCAAGAAGCAGCTCGGCTCCCGGGTAGCGGCGGAAGGTCCGCACGGAGCACGGGAATGATGGCGAGCAGCGACAGCATGCCCGCTGTCGCTGGCGGACTGGCTCGTCACATTCCCGTGCTCGGCCGCCGCGCGGTCGAATTCCTCGCCGTCCGCGACGGCGGCATCTATATCGACGCGACGTTCGGCGCCGGCGGCTACAGCCGCGAGATCCTCGGCGCCGCGAATTGCAGCGTGATCGGGATCGACCGCGACCAGCGCGCGATCGCGCTCGGCGCCGACCTGGTGCAGGCGGCCGGCGGCCGGCTGGTGCTGGTCGAGGACCGCTTTTCCAATCTGCTGGCGGTGGCGCGAAGCTGCGGCTATGCCGCGGTCGACGGCGTCATCTTCGACCTCGGCGTTTCCTCGATGCAGCTCGAGGGCGCCGAGCGCGGGTTTTCCTTCCGCCTCGACGGTCCGCTCGACATGCGCATGGGGGGCGGCGGGCCGAGCGCGGCCGACGTGGTCGCGGCCGCCTCCGAGCGCGAGCTTGCCGCCATCATCGCCACGCTCGGCGAGGAGCGCCATGCCCGCGCCGTTGCCCGGGCGATCGCCGCCCGGCGGCGCGTGGCGCCGATCAAGACCACGCGGGCGCTGGCCGCGATCGTCGAGCGTGTGGTGCGCGCGCGTCCCGGCGCGATCCATCCGGCGACTCGCACGTTCCAGGGGCTGCGCATCTTCGTCAACGAGGAGCTCCCCGAGCTGGCGGCCGCGTTGACGGCGGCGGAGCAGGTGCTCAAGCCCGGCGGACGGCTGGTGGCGGTGGCCTTCCATTCGCTCGAAGACCGCATCGTGAAGTCGTTTCTCGCCGGGCGCAGCCGGAAAGGCGGCGGCTCGCGCCATCTGCCCGAGGCCGCGGCGCCGGCTGCGACCTTCCGCGTGCTGACCAAGCGTCCGATCGTGCCGGACGACGCCGAGATCAATGCCAATCCGCGCGCGCGCTCGGCCAAGCTGCGGGCGGCCGAGCGCACCGATGCGCATCCGGCAGCCGCGACGTCGGCGGCGCCGCTGCCGCGCTTGCCGTCGCTCGCCGATGTCGTGCGGGGGCGCCCATGATGCGCCTGCTCAATATCCTGGTCATCGCCGCGCTCGTGCTCGCCGCCGCCGATGTCTACAAGATCAAGTTCGAATCGACACGCCAGGCGCAGCGGGTCGCCAAGCTGCGCATGGAGATCAGGCGCGAGCACGACGCCATCGCGGCGCTGCGGGCGGAATGGTCGAAGCTCGACAATCCCGCGCGCATCCAGGACTTGGCGCGGCGGCATCTTGCCTTGAAGCCGGTCGAGGGACGGCAGTTCGACCGGCTCGACCAGTTGCCGGAACGGCCGCCCGAGCTGGTGCCGGTGGACGATCCCGATCCGATCGGCACGGTGATCGCCAATCCCGGGCTCGTCGACCGGACGGCGACCGGCAGCCTGCCGGCGCGGGCGCAGGCGAGGTAACGTGATGCGCGCGCCCGACGCGGAGCTGCCCGAACCGCCGCCGCAACTGGAGCCCTGGCGCCGGCGGCTCGTGCGCACGCTGCTGTACGGCCGCAATGTCGACCGCGCCGCCAAGGCGAAGGCGCGCATCGGGCTTGCCATCCTGATCTTCGCGCTCGGCTACGCCGTGATCGCCGCCCGGCTCGCCATGTTCGCGGCCGCCCCCGACGCCCATGCCGGGCGGCGTGCCATTGCCCACGACGCGGTCGCGACCGCACGGCCCGACATCCTCGATCGCAACGGCGAGATCCTCGCCACCGACGTACGCACGCCGTCGCTGTTCGGCGAGCCGCACCGCATCATCGACGTCGACGAGGCGGCCGAGTTGCTCACCGCCGTGGTGCCGGAGCTCGACGCGCCGGAGCTGCGCGAGCGGCTCGCCTCCAAGCGCCGCTTCGTATGGCTCAAGCGCGAGATCACGCCCAAGCAGCGCGAGCAGATTCACCGGCTCGGGCTGCCCGGCATCGGCTTCCTGCCCGAGAACAAGCGGGTCTATCCGAACGGCGGCGAGGTCGCCCACGTGATCGGGCACGTCAATGTCGACAACCAGGGGATCGCCGGCATCGAGAAATGGCTCGACGGCCGCGGCCTCGCCGACCTGCATATGGCGGGGCTCGCCACCGACCGCCTGCAGCAGCCGGTCGAGCTGGCCGTCGATCTGCGGGTCCAGCATGCGCTGCGCGACGAGCTCATCGCCGCGCGCGGCAAGTTCAAGGCGCAGGCGGTGGCCGGTCTGCTCACCGACGTGCGCAGCGGCGAGATCATCGCGCTGGTGTCGGTGCCGGACTACGATTCCAACAATCCGCGCGAGGCGCTCGACCCGACCCGCATCAACCGCCTCACCACCGGCGTGTTCGAGATGGGCTCGACCTTCAAGGCGCTCACCGTCGCGATGGCGCTCGATTCCGGCAAGATCACGCTCAAATCGGCGTTCGACGCGCGCTTCCCGCTGCAATACGGCAAGCACACGATCCACGACTTCCATGCCCAGAACCGCGTCCTCACAGTGCCGGAGATCTTCACCTACTCCTCCAATATCGGCACCGCGCGCATGGCGCTGAGCCTCGGCGTCGAGCATCACAAGCAGTTCCTGCGCAAGCTCGGCCAGCTCGACCGGCTGCGCACCGAATTGCCGGAAAGCGCCGAGCCGCTGGTGCCCAAGCGCTGGGCCGAGCTCAACACGGTGACGATCGCGTTCGGCCATGGGCTGTCGGTCGCGCCGCTGCAGGCGATGATGGCGTTCGGCGCGCTGATGAACGGCGGCCACCTCATTCCGCCGACCTTCCTCAAGCGCAGCGAGCAGGACGCGATGGCGCTCGCCGTTCCGGTGATCAAGCCCGAGACCAGCGACAAGATGCGCTACCTGATGCGGCTCAACGTGGAGAAGGGGACGGCGACCAGGGCCGACGTCAAGGGCTATTACGTGGGCGGCAAGACCGGCACCTCGGAGAAGGTGGTCGGCGGCCGCTATTCCAAGACCAAGGCGCTCACCGCCTTCACCGCGGTGTTGCCGGCCGACCGGCCGCGCTACGCGCTGCTGATCATGCTCGACGAGCCGCAGCCGACGCCGGAAAGCCACGGCTTTGCGACCTCGGGATGGAACGCGGTGCCGGTCGGCGGCGCGGTGATCGCCCGCATCGCGCCGTTGCTCGGGCTGGCGCCGCGGTTCGACCTGCCGACCTCCGACAAGCTGATCCTGGCGAGCGCGAGCGGCCGGTAAAGCCGGCTTCCCTGTTTGTGAAGTCTCGCGTATCTCTCGGCGCCATGAAGCTTGCCGATCTCCTCACCGTGGATGCCGTCAGCGACGCGCGCTTCGCCGCGCTCGACGTCGCCGGCGTCAGCGCTGACAGCCGCACCATCAAGGCGGGCGACCTGTTCGTGGCAGTGGCGGGCGCGAAGGACGATGGGCTGCGCTTCGTCGGCCAGGCGCTGGCCGCGGGCGCGGCCGCCGTCATGGCCGAGCGGGTGCCGCCGGCTCCGCTCCCCGAGGGTGTCGCCTTCGTCAGGGTCGGCGATGCCCGCCGCGCGCTGGCGCTCGCCGCGGCGAAATTCTTTCCCCGCCAGCCGCAGGTGATCGCGGCGGTCACCGGCACCAGCGGCAAAACCTCGGTCGCCGCCTTCACCCGCCAGATCTGGGCCGCGCTCGGCGAGCAGGCGGCCAGCATCGGCACCGTCGGGCTCATCACGCCGACGCGCGAGACTTACGGCTCGCTGACGACGCCGGATCCGGTCGCACTGCACCGCTCGCTCGACGAGCTTGCCGGCGAGGGCGTGACGCACCTTGCGATCGAGGCCTCCTCGCACGGGCTCGATCAGCATCGCCTCGACGGCGTGCGGGTCGCGGCCGGCGCCTTCACCAATCTCAGCCGCGACCATCTCGATTACCACCCGACGCTCGAAGCTTATCTCGCGGCCAAGCTGCGGCTGTTCACCGATCTGATCGAGCCGCGCGGCGCGGCGGTGATTTTTTCCGATCAGGAGCATGCCAACGCCGTGGCGGCGGCGGCCAAGCGGCGCCGGCTGCGGCTGCTCACCGTCGGGCGCCGCGGCGACGGCATCCGTCTGATCGCGACCGCGATCGACGGCTTCGCGCAGGCGCTGAAGGTGGTCTTTGCCGGCAGCGAGTACCGCGTCCGCCTGCCGCTGCCCGGCGGCTTCCAGGTCGAGAACGCGTTGGTCGCCGCCGGTCTCGCGATTGCCACCGGCAGCGCGCCGGCCGCCGCGTTCGCGGCGCTCGCACGGATCAAAGGCGCCAAGGGCCGGCTCGAGCTGGTGGGCGAGAAGAGCGGCGCGCCGATCTTCGTCGACTACGCCCACAAGCCCGACGCGCTCGCCAAGGCGCTCGAAGCGCTGCGGCCCTATGTGACGGGACGGCTCACCGTCGTGTTCGGCTGCGGCGGCGATCGCGATCCCGGCAAGCGTCCGATGATGGGCGCGATCGCGGCCGCGCAAGCCGACCGCGTGATCGTCACCGACGACAACCCGCGCAGCGAGAATCCGGCGGCGATCCGCGCCGCGATCCTGCAGGCGTCGCCCGGCGCGATCGAGATCGGCGACCGCCGCGAGGCCATCACCAGCTCGATTGCACAGCTGCGCCGCGGCGACGTGCTGCTGATCGCCGGCAAGGGCCATGAAACCGGCCAAATCGTCGGCAAACAGGTGCTGCCGTTCAGCGACCACGAGGCGGTCGCCGCCGCGCTCGAGGGGAAGGCTCCGTGATGTCGCGTGCACGATCCTTCGGCTTGAGCCGCGCCGCCTTGCGCAGCGCCTCGTTGATCCGCCGCTGCCAGCCCGGGCCGCGCTTGCGAAAATATGCCACCACGTCGCGGTCGAGCCGGATTGAGACGAGCTGCTTGGTCGGTGCCTTTTGTGCCCCGCGACGGCGGCGATACGCAGCAACGATCTCCGGCGCGACTTCGACGGCCGGGCGCATGCGGGCCCACATCTCTTCCGTCAGAGGGGGATTGTCCGGGTCGCTGAGCGCCCCAGCTCTGATCTCGGCGTCCTCCTCGTCGGTCATTGTTGCAAGCTGGCGTAACGCCTTGCGTCGTGCTGCCGCCCAACCGTCATTTGCTCTTTTCGACATATCTTCTAACGTCCGATTTCTCCGCCTTGCGCAGGCTGATGATCCAGATCAAGTCCTCGCGACGAGTGAATATGAGGACGTAAAGCCGCTCCCCGATCCAGCCGATGGCGCGTTCGCGAAGCTCGCCATAGTCCTCTCGATCATCGACTTCGACCACGGCATGCACCCAATCGAAGTTTTCGGCCGCAGCGAAGTGAACTTTGTGCTTGGCAAGGTTGAGCGCTCGCTTCGCCTCGTCCGAGCCGTACAGAGGCTTCGGTTCCACATCAACAATAGTAATCTCGGATCGAACCGCGATCAAGCAAATTGTAGCTATAATCTGCTCATCGGAGCGGCGATATGACCTCACTGCCGCTCTGGACCGTCGAGGCGATGGCTGCCGCGATGCGCGCCGCGCGCGCGGGGCTGTTGCCGCCGTCGGTCCCCGGCATCTCGATCGACACCCGCACCATCGCGGCCGGCGAAGCGTTCTTCGCCATCAAGGGCGACAGCCGCGACGGCCACGATTTCGTGCCCGCGGCGCTCGAGGCTGGCGCCGGGCTCGCGGTGATCGCCGCCGACCAGCGCCACCGCTTTCCCGAGGGCTCAGCCCTGCTCGTCGTTCCCGACGTGCTCGACGGCTTGCGCGACGTCGCGCGCGCCGCGCGCGCGCGTTCGCCGGCGAAGATCGTCGGCGTCACCGGCTCGGTCGGCAAGACCGGCACGAAGGAGGCGCTGCGGCTGACGCTCTCGCGGGACGGCGAGACCCACGCCTCGGTCGCCTCCTACAACAACCATTGGGGCGTGCCGCTCTCGCTGGCGCGCTGTCCGGCGAGCGCGCGCTATGCGGTGTTCGAGATGGGCATGAACCATGCGGGCGAGATCGAGCCGCTCACCCGCCTGGTGCGGCCGCACGTCGCCATCGTCACCACCGTCGAGCCGGTTCACCTCGAATTCTTCGGCTCGCTGGAAGCGATCGCCGACGCCAAGGCCGAGATCTTCCTCGGCCTCGAGCCGGGCGGCGCCGCGGTCATCAACCGCGACGGCCCGCAATATGCGCGGCTTGCGGATCGTGCGAGGCGCGCCGGGGTCGAACGCATCGTCGCGTTCGGCGAGCACGCCAAGGCCGAAGCCAGACTGCTCAAGTGCGCGCTGCATCCCGACCGCTCGACCGTGCAGGCCCGCATCCTGGGAACCGACGTCACCTACAAGCTCGGTGCGTCGGGCCGGCATGTGGTGCTCAATTCGCTCGCGGTGCTGGCGGCGGTCGCGCTGGTCGGCGCCGACCTGGCGCTGGCGGCGCTCGCGCTCGCCGAGTTGCAGCCGACGAGGGGGCGCGGTGCTCGCGTCACGCTCGAGCTGCCGGGCGGCGCGGCGCTGCTGATCGACGAGAGCTACAACGCCAATCCGGCCTCGATGCGGGCGGCGCTCGCCTTGCTTGGGCAGTCGGAGGTGGGGCCGCGCGGCCGGCGCCTGGCGGTGCTCGGCGACATGCTGGAGCTCGGATCGCGCGGCGGCGAGCTGCATCGCGGCCTGGCCGAGCCGGTCGTCGCCCACGGGGTCGATCTCGTGTTCTGCTGCGGCCCGCTGATGCAAAGTCTTTGGGACGCTCTTCCCTCCGAGCGCCGAGGGGGCTATGCCGAGACCTCGGCCGCGCTCGAACCGCAGGTGCTTGCCGCCATCCAGCCGGGCGACGCCATGATGATCAAAGGATCGCTCGGCTCCCGGATGGGCCCCATCGTCAAGGCGCTCGAAAGCCGCTATTCCCGCCCGGCCGCGCCCGTCGTGGTGCCCGCCCGAATTTCGACCATGAACGGCTGACCCATGCTCTATTGGCTCTCCGCATTCTCGGACACGATCGGCCCCCTCAACGTGCTGCGCTACATCACGTTCCGCACCGGCGGGGCGATGATCACCGCGCTGGTCTTCGTGTTCCTGTTCGGCCCCTGGATCATCGATCACCTGCGGCTCAAGCAGGGCAAGGGCCAGCCGATCCGCAGCGACGGGCCGCAATCGCATCTCGTCACCAAGAAGGGCACGCCCACCATGGGCGGGCTGATGATCCTGTTCGGGCTCGTCGTATCGACGCTGCTGTGGGCCAACTTGGCCAATCGCTACGTCTGGATCGTGCTGGGAGTGACGCTGACCTTCGGCGCGATCGGCTTCTACGACGATTACCTCAAGGTGACCAAGCAGACCCATGCCGGCGTTTCCGGCAAGGTCCGCCTCGTCGTCGAGGTGCTGATCGCGGCGGCGGCATGCTATTTCATAGCCTCGCTCGGCCGCCAACCGTTCGCCAGCTCGCTCACCTTTCCGTTCTTCAAGGAACTGATCTTGCCGCTCGGCTGGCTGTTCATCGTGTTCGGCAGCTTCGTGATCATCGGTGCCGGCAATGCGGTCAACCTGACCGACGGCCTCGACGGGCTCGCCATCGTTCCGGTGATGATCGCGGCCGGCTGCTTCGGCGTCTTTGCCTGGGTCGTCGGCAACGCGGTGTTCGCCGACTATCTGCAGCTCCACTTCGTGGCCGGCACCGGCGAGCTCGCGGTGCTGTGCGGCGCGGTGATCGGCGCCGGGATCGGCTTTCTCTGGTTCAATGCGCCGCCGGCCTCGATCTTCATGGGCGACACCGGCTCGCTCGCGCTCGGCGGCATGCTGGGGGCAATCGCGGTCGCGACCAAGCATGAGGTCGTGCTCGGCATCGTCGGCGGCCTGTTCGTGCTCGAAGCGGTGTCGGTGATCGTGCAGGTGGTCTCCTTCAAGCTCACCGGCAAGCGCGTGTTCAAGATGGCGCCGCTCCACCATCATTTCGAGCAGAAGGGCTGGACCGAGCCGCAGATCGTGATCCGCTTCTGGATCATCTCGGTCGTGCTGGCGCTAGCGGGGCTCTCCACGCTGAAGCTGCGGTAATGATCCCCGTCACCACGTTCGCCGGAAAAAAGGTTGCCGTGTTCGGCCTCGGCGGCTCCGGGCTCGCAAGCGCGAGCGCGCTCTTGGCGGGCGGTGCCGACGTGATCGGCTGGGACGACAGCGCCAACACCG
>WNGB01018277.1_pt1 | contig 22586 bp, 22 predicted proteins | sample 5400681 | NCBI WGS metagenome assembly WNGB01 (sample SAMN13153367, study PRJNA577476) | soil metagenome | isolation source: 115 cm soil or saprolite under grassland replicate 2 | place: USA:California | collected 2016-06-15
AACGCAACGTCGACCTGCTCAATCAATTCGCCGAAGTAAACCGCCAGCGCTACGAAGTTGGCAACGCCAGTCAGGCCGATGTGCTCACTGCGCAAACCGACGCGGCCAAGCTGCTCGAAGCACAGTCCGATATTTTCCGCCGAATTTCAGACGCACAATCGCAGCTCAACGTGCTGATGAATCGGCCAGCGCAGTCGCCGCTCGCCCGGCCATCTCAGATTCCGTTTCAAGCACCGCACTTTTCATTGCAAGCGTTGCAAGCTGTGGCCCTGAGCGCGCGACCGGAAATGCAGCGAGCTCAAAACCGGGTTCAAGCCGAAAGATTCCGCCTTGAGCTCGCGAAGCGCCAGTGGTTCCCCGATCCGACACTCGATGTTCAAGCGCAGCGATACAACGAAGCGGGCCAAGCAGTCAGCGAGCTCGATGTCGGCGTTTCGATCGGCCTGCCATTTCTCAACCCAAGAAAATATTCCGCGGCAATAAGCGAGGCCCGGCGGAATTTCGAAAGCACGCAGCACGAGCTCGAAGCCACGCGTACCGAAACGCTCGGCCTGGTCCGCGATCAGCTCAAGAAAATCGAAACGGCGGCTCATCACTACGAGCTTTATCGCGACAAAATTTTGCCGCTGGCGCGGCAGGCGGTGCAATCGAATCGAGTCGCCTACGAGACAAGCAGTGCGAATTTTCTAGAGCTCATCACTGCGCAGCGTGTCCTGCAGGACGTTGAATCGGCCCACGTAAATCATCTCGCCGACTACCAGGTCGCGGTCGCAGAGCTCGACGCCATCGTCGGCATCGAGGATTGGCTTCCTTCGCAAAATTTCACGGAGAGGGGGAAATCAAAATGAAGCAGCTATTCCACAATCCCGTTTTTCGTTTGGCAATTGCCGTAGTGATGTTTGCGATCACGCCTGCGTGCTCGAAACGCGGCGGAGGCGGCGGCAGAGATAGCAACATCGATTACTGGACGTGCACAATGCATCCTTCGGTACGAGAGAAGGGGCCCGGAAAATGTCCCATCTGTTCGATGGACCTTGTGCCGGTGATGAAAGAGAGCGCAACCCCAGCGGGCTCGAGTAAAAACGCCCCTCAACATGATCACGCGGCAATGCTGGCGGGAAAACCGTCCGACAGCAGCGCGACTTCATCGCCGTCACACGAGTTCGTTGTGCCGGTCGAGCGGCAGCAACAGATCGGCGTCACTTTCGCCACCGTCGAAATGAAACCGCTCAGTCACAGCATCCGTGCGGTGGGCCGTGTCGTGCCGGAAACGCAACGAATCTGGCGCGTCGTCTCGCGAACGACCGCCTACGTGCAGGAACTCGGCGTCAATGCTCCAGGCGAGCTTGTTAAAAAAAATCAGGTGCTGATGAAGCTCTATAGCCCTGAGTTGCTAACCACACAGCGCGAATTGATCGATTTGCTGCGTTCGCGCGACGGCACGGCGAAGAACACGCACTCGGCGCGCGGGGATTTCCAGCGTCTGATCGAATCGGCGGAACGGCGGCTCAAGCTCTGGAACGTCACTGACGAACAGATCACGAAGATTGAACAAACACGGCAAGCGGAGGAGTCGCTCCCGATCCTGTCGAAAGTTGATGGCGTCGTTCAAAACCTTCCAGTGACGCAAGGGGCGAACGTCGCGATGGGCAGTCCGCTTGTAGAGGTGGCTGATCTCTCTGTGGTGTGGGTTTGGGGCGAGTTTTATCAGGACGAATTGCCGATGCTTCAAATCGGCCAGGAAGTGACAGTGACTTCCTCCTCTTACCCCGGCGAAAAGTTTCGGGGCCAAATCACGCTCATTGATCCCTTCATTGACAACGTGAAACGAACCGGCCGCGTGCGACTCGACATTCAGAACCCGGACTTAAAACTCAAGCCCGACATGTATGTCGATCTTGTGCTCGACATGGACATGGGAAGATCACTGGTCGTGCCGGTGAGCGCGATTATCCCCACGGGCAAGCGTAACATCGCCTTTGTTGATAAAGGCGAAGGCAAACTCGAGCCGCGCGTTCTCGAGCTCGGCGGAAAGTTTGGCGACGTTTACGCCGTCAAGAGTGGCTTAAAAGAAGGCGAACGCGTCGTCGCGAGCGCGAATTTTCTGATCGACGCCGAATCAAAAATTCAGGGTGCGCTCAAAGATTTTCAGCAGCAATAAGCGGAGGCAATCGTGATCGAGCGACTGATCGAAGCGAGCGCACGGAACAAATTTCTCGTTCTCATTTTCGCCATCTTTGGTGTCGCGGCCGGAATTTACGGACTGCTCAAAGTTCCACTCGACGCGATTCCTGACCTGAGTGACGTGCAGGTGATCGTTTACACCGATTGGGAGGGGCGTTCGCCCGATCTGGTCGAGGACCAAATCACTTATCCCATTTCAACTGTCTTCATCGCCGCGCCCAAAGTAAAGTTCGTGCGCGGCGAATCGATGTTCGGCAAATCGTTCGTTTACGTCATCTTCGAGGACGGTACCGATATTTATTGGGCGCGATCGCGCGTCATTGAATACCTAAACTCGGTGCGCGGCAAATTACCGGAAGGCGTCAATCCTGTAATCGGCCCGGACGCAACCGGTGTCGGGTGGGTTTACGAGTACGCACTGGTTGACGATAGCGGAAAGCATGATCTGGCGGCGCTGCGTTCGATCCAGGATTGGAATCTCCGCTACGCGCTCGCATCCGTGAAGGGCGTCTCGGAAGTCGCGCCGGTCGGCGGCTTCGTGAAGCAATACCAGGTCGATCTCGATCCAAACGCTCTCGTCGCCTACAATATCCCGCTCAGCGACGTCGTCAGCGCGATCAAAACGAGCAACGCCGACGTAGGCGGCAAGACTTTCGAAATCGCGACCACGGAATATTTCGTTCGTGGCCGCGGCTACATCAAAAGCGTTGCCGACATCGAAAATATTGTGCTGAAAGTGGATAAAGGCACGCCGGTTTACGTAAAGAACGTCGGCACCGTGCATCTCGGCGGCGACATCCGGCGCGGGATCGCGGAACTGGACGGCAAAGGCGAGACCGTCGGCGGCATCGTCGTGATGCGTTACGGCGAGAACGCGCTCAACGTCATCGATGGTGTCAAAAAGAAAATCGACGAGATCAAATCGTCTCTGCCAGCCGGTGTGCGCATCGTGCCGACTTACGACCGCAGCGAGTTGATCCGGCGCGCCATCGCAACGCTGCGTGAAAAGTTGATTGAAGAAAGCATCGTGGTCGCGCTCGTCTGCGTCATTTTTCTCTGGCACGTGCGTTCCTCTCTGGTTGCGATCATCACGCTGCCCGTCGCGATCATCCTGGCGTTCATCCCGATGTGGTGGATGAATCTGACTTCGAACATCATGTCGCTTGGCGGCATCGCGATTGCCATTGGCGCGATGGTCGATTCAGCGATCATCATGATCGAGAACGCGCACAAGGCGCTCGAACAGTTCCGCGATGAACACAAGCGCGAGCCGAGCGCGGTCGAGCGCGCGGGCGTGATCATCGTCGCGGCCAAAAGCGTGGGTCGCTCGCTCTTCTTCGCGCTGCTCGTCATCACAGTCAGTTTCATTCCGGTGTTCTCGCTCACCGCGCAGGAAGGCCGTCTCTTTAAGCCGCTCGCTTTCACAAAGACCTTTTCGATGTTCTTCGCCGCATTTCTTGGCGTAACACTCGTGCCGGTGCTGATGGTGTTGCTTATCCGCGGCAAGATCGTGCCCGAAATTAAAAATCCCGTGAACCGATTTTTGATTGGGATTTATCAGCCAGCGGTCAATTTTGTCCTCCGATACCTTGTCCCACTAATGGGCTTTCGTTGGCTGCCGTGGCAGTGGTTGCGGGACCTAACAGCAGTCTTGCTCGGTTTAACTGTGATTGCGTTGCTGAGCTATTTTCCATATAGCCGGCTGGGCAGCGAATTCATGCCGCCGCTCAACGAAGGCACCCTGCTTTACATGCCGACGGCGATTCCGGGAATGTCGATTGCCGAGGCCGCGAAAATTTTGCAGATCCAGGATCGCCAGCTAATGAAAATTCCGGAAGCGGTGACCGTATTCGGCAAAGCGGGCCAGGCAGATACGCCAACCGATCCCGCGCCGCTGTCGATGTTCGAAACCGTTGTCACGCTCAAGCCGGCCGATCAGTGGCGAAAAGGAATGACCTGGGACAAGCTGCTCGCGGAACTGAACGCGAATATCAAGACGCCCGGTATGGCGAACATTTTTTGGATGCCGATCCAAACGCGCACCGAAATGCTAGCCACCGGGTTCCGCAGCGTGCTCGGTGTAAAGGTTTTCGGACCAGATCTCGGCGAAATCCAAAAGCTCGCTGTGCAAATCGAGAAAGAGCTTTCCGGGCTTCCAAACACGCGCAGCGCCTTCGCCGAGCGCACCGTGGGCGGCTATTTCCTCGACTTCACCGTTAACCGCGAAGCCGCGGCGCGGTACGGTTTAAAAGTTGGCGACGTGAATGATATCGTCGAGTCAGCCATCGGCGGCAAAAACATTACGACTACCGTTGAAGGGCGCGAGCGTTACCCGGTCAACGCGCGTTATGCCCGCGATTTTCGGCAGGATATCGACGCACTCAAACGCGTGCTTGTCGCCACGCCCACCGGTGCGCAGGTACCTATCGACTTGCTCGCTGACATTCGCTACAAGACCGGTCCTCCCTCCGTGCGCAGTGAGAATGGAAAATTGGTCGGGTTTGTTTTTGTGGACATCACAACAAGCGACATCGATGGCTATGTGCGCAAGGCATCGCAACAACTAAGCCAGCGTATTCAGTATCCGCCAGGCTATTACATTTCGTGGGCGGGCCAATTCCAATATCTGCAAGCGGCCAAGGAGCGGCTCAAGATCGTGATCCCCTTAACGCTGCTGATCATTTTCGTGCTCCTCTACATGAACACGAAATCGTTGGTGAAAACTGCAATTGTGCTACTCGCGGTGCCGTTCTCGTTGATCGGCGCTTTCTGGTTTCTTTACATCCTCGGCTACAATATGAGCGTCGCCGTTTGGGTTGGACTCATCGCGCTTGCTGGACTCGACGCCGAGACAGGTGTCGTCATGCTGCTCTACCTCGATCACGCATGGGAAAAATTCCGTGGTGAAGGTCGGATGAACAACACGCGCGACTTGCACGACGCTGTGATTGAGGGCGCGGTGGGACGCGTGAGACCGAAAATCATGACCGTTTGCGCAATTTTATTTGGATTGCTCCCGATCATGTGGTCGCCCGCGACGCAGGCCGGCGCGGATGTCATGAAACGCATCGCCACGCCCATGGTTGGCGGAATCGTTACTTCGGGAATCCTCGAGCTGCTGATCTATCCGGTGATTTACGTTATCTGGCGTAAGCGCGAACTGCCCGACCAAACTGAAGAATCAGCGCCTTTGATTCCACCTGCCTTGGTCGCGCAACTTTCCAAGTTGCGATGGAGCAAGTTGAAAACTCTCCCACAATAAAATGGATCGCCCCTAATCGCCGCGATCCTCGCGCTCTTTTAGCGCAGCTGACAGTCGGGCCACGTCGGCGAATCAGGCGCGTTCAGTGGGCTCATCGGTGCCGGGACCGGCGCCGCCGGATCGAGCCGGCCGATACGCTTGTTAACCCAGTGCGTCTGGTACGCCCACGCGGGCAGCGGCGCCGCCTTCGACGTGCACGACCAGTTATTGAAGTGGAGGTTCACGAGATAGAAGTTCCGCTTCAGCTTCCGGAGTACGTTGAGAATCTTTGGCTCGTGGTAGCCGTGCATCTCCATTGTGATCTGCGGAATCGACGCGAGCAGCTCCTCGGGGACTGCGAGAAGCGAATCCCATTCTGCGCCCTCGATGTCCATCTTGATGATCAGGTGCCGCCCGATGTCGCCGTTTTTTCTAATCTGGTTTTCCAGCGTATCGAAGAAACGCGATTCCCTGTGGCCGGTCCGATCGCCGACGCATTCGTTGTGAAACACGAACGTGCCGCCGTTGCAGGTTGGTTTCGCTGGATCAAAGCAGTCGTACTGATGCACCGGAACGTGATACCGGCGCGACACCTCGCATCCCCAGTCGTCGTTCGGGCCGACGCCGTACGAGTAGGCTGCATCGAGCGGCTCAATCAGATTTTCGCACATTAGGTATCCGCCGTCGTTGGCGCTGCCAAAGCGCTTCAACGCACAGTTCTTCAACGCGACCGGCTGAAGTTCCGCAAGAATCGCCTCGCGCAGCTTGCGCCCGGCCGCCTGGCGCACGAGATCGCCAATCACAACGGCGGCTGCTGCTGCGAGAGCGATGATGAGCAACGTGACGCGAACAGATGGTCGTTTCATGAAGATATGTTGCATGGACCGCGGGCTGTTGAGACCATTCTCATGCTGGCAATGTGAGGAGCCTGATCACGAAAATGTTTAATCCGTCAAGGAGTTCGACGGCAACAAGAGCTTTGGTTCAACACAAGGCGAAAGCGCAGATGGAATCTGTTGCTTCGCGCGCGGATGCTGTGCGGCTGGCGTTACTGCTAACGTACATCACCCTCGGCTGGATGACGATCGAAGGCGCGGCGGCGCTCCTACTCGGCTGGGCATCGAAGAGTTTGTTGCTGGAGGCGTTCGGAATCGATAGCGTTATCGAACTTTTCAGCGCGGCAGTATTGTTGTGGCGATTGCGAATCGAAGCGGGCGGCACTGCAACATCTGAACATGTGGATTTTGTTGAGCGCCGCGCTGCGCGTTTGGTCGGCTACTCGCTCTACGCCTTGGTTATTTACGTGGTTCTCAATTCTGGCTATGGATTGTTCATCGCCAAGCGCATCACGGACACACACGAAAGCGTCTGGGGCATTCTCATCGGCGCAGTGGCAAAGGTCGGCATGCCGATTCTAGCGGGTTACAAACTGAAAGTTGCAGCGCGTCTGGACTCCCGGGCGTTAAGAGCCGATGCGGTCGAATCGATCACATGCGGTTACCTGTCGATCGTTTTGATGATCGGCTTGGCAGCGACCTGGCTACTCGGTTGGTGGTGGCTGGACAGCGTCGCTGCCCTAGCGCTCATTCCCTTTCTGATCAAAGAAGGTCGCGCTGCGATTTCCGGCGGCGAGTGTTGCCCGTGACGACCATCTGAAGAGCGCAGTGTTACGCTTACATCTTGAAAACAAGATTTTCATGTAATTGTTCATAGCTTTAATCTTGTCCGCGATATCATCGTGGCGCTAGCAAAAAAAGAAGACCGCCTGGTTGGGAGAAAAAAATTTGAACATTGCACGCTTTTGGTTGATCGAAGGAGGAGCAGTGAAGCGGACGCGCGATAAGATCATTCGGTTCGCCATAGTCCTAACGACTATGATGGCGTGGTTCTCGATCTCGAATCATTGCGCACTGGGTGGGCTGATTGCCAAAACCCACTCAGTTGTGGCGCCGATGCATTGTCACGGGAATCAGCCAGCGCCGTCGAAAAAGAGCAGCCAAGAGGAAACGCCCTGCTGCAAGATGCTCCGCGCGACGCTCACTAGCGAAGCAAAGGTTGTCGAGGTTGCGAGTAAGACTTTTCTTCCAATTCAGTATTGGATTGTTGCCGAATTAATTTCTGTGCCTGAGACGCAGCTTTCGCCCCTCGAGCTTGATACTGGACCACCCTTTGCTGGCTCGTTCACGGAATCTGTCTTGCAGCGGAGCATTCTTGCTCACGCTCCGCCGGTTTTAACTTAACGACTGGTAACCCGCGCTCGCGGGATCTTCGCAGTCGTATGCATTTGCACGCGCGGCCGCGCTGTGCCTAATCGGTGCGGTCGTGCCGCTTCGAGCAAGAAACCTAAACCCACTACAAAGATGAAACTGAAATACCACACCGCATTTTTACTGGCGCTGAGCCTTTTGCTACGCGCAAGCAGCGCATTTGCACACAACCCAGGCGGGAAACCCGACCCAATGAATGCTTCGCTCGAGTCGCTGAAAGGCGCGGAGTTCGAGCAAAGTTTCCTGCAACAGATGATTCAACATCATCGCAGCGGGATTGAAATGGCGAAACTCGCCAGCAATCAGACGAAGCGACCTGAACTGCGCGACTTCGCGAGCAAGATGATCTCAAGCCAACAGGAAGAAATCGACAAGATGAGCGGCTGGCTGAAGAGCTGGTACAACGCCTCTCCCAAGGAAGTCGCGAACCCAGCAGCCAATAAGGAGATGAAGATGCACATGTCGATGTTGAACGGAAAACGAGATGCCGACTTCGACAAGGCGTTCCTTACGATGATGCCTGAACATCATCACGCGGCAGTCGAGATGTGCGAGCAGGTCGAGAAGAAAGCTGCGCATTCCGAACTGAAGGAATTCGCGGCGAAGATGGCGACGGATCAGCAAGACGAAATGCGGCAGATGAAAGACTGGGCACAATCGTGGTTCGGCCCTGCCTAACAATGGCATGAACACGTTCCTCCAGCATTTGCGCGACCCGGAATACATGCATGTGTTGCTCAACCCGTTGCCTGTTTACGGTCTCACGTTTGGAACCCTGGCGCTCGTGCTCGCTTTATTCCTGCGAAACTATCGCGTTAGTGTCGCTGCGCTTGTGCTCGTATTTGTCGGCGCGATCTCGGCGTGGCCGGTTTATCAGTACGGGGAGTCGGCGTACGATCGCGTCAAATCAATGTCCGACGCGCCCGGCGAGCAATGGCTCGATGAGCATATGGCGCGTGGGGAGAAAATGATCTGGCTCTTTTACGTTTTAGCCGGCGTAGCAGCCATTGGAGTCGGCGCAGTCTTGAAATGGCCGCGCACATCGTTCCCGATCACCGTAGGCACACTCGTATTGGCCGGTGTCACTCTCGGTACTGGCGGTTACATCTCGTATGCCGGGGGCCATGTTCGACATAGAGAATTCCGTTTCGAAGCGCCACCGCCGCCGCGTATGGCAGAACATCACCATGAAGAAAAGCAACCTGGCGCTGAAACGCATGAGCACGCGGCCGAGCAGAAACCAGCAGAGTCAGCGCAACCGCAGACGGAGCATGCTCGACATGAGCAAATGCAGCAGCCGCAGCAGCCGGGCGACGAAAAAGCGAAGACTGAGGAAGAACAAAAACAAAGCGAAGACTGAGGAAGAACAAAAACAATTGGAAGCAAGTCGCCTGCAATTGGAAGCGAGCCGGCTACAACTCGAAGCGAGCCGCAAACAGCTCGAAGCCGCCGGCGGAGCGAGCCCGGCGGCGAACGCCAGTGGAAGTCCGGGCGCTTCGCTAACTCCTCAGCCGTCGCCCGAGCAACACAAACATGACGAGCATCAGCACGATGAGCACAAACCGTAACCAGATGATTGGCTGGGTTGCTTTTTCAATCTGCGCCGCCGGATTTTTGTCGGCCTGCGCGACAAATCCTCCGCCACTGCCACCGGGCAGCCCGGCCGATCCGCAAGTGCGCGCACCGGCTAAAACACCGCGCAATCTCCTAGCCCGTGATGAAACAACGCTCGCAATAGAGAAGCAATTGAGCGCGACGGAGGCTTATGCCGAAAGCGCAGAAAAAATGGAGCATGACATGAAGAACATGCCCGGCATGCAACACGGCGGTATGCAAGGGATGCAACACGAGGGCATGAAGATGGAGGGCGGAGAACAAAAGGAACACACCGGACAGATGGAAGGCCACGAAGGGATGCAGCACGGCGCGGTTGCTCAGCCAGAAAAGAAAGCTCTCGCCGATGAAATGAAAAAGACCTCGGAGGAAATGAAGAAAACTTCCGACGCGATGAAACAGAAGTCGGACGAAATGAAAAAGAAATCTGACGAGATGAAAACTGGCACGGCGATTTACACATGCCCGATGCATCCGCAGGTCCAGTCCGATAAACCGGGTAAATGTCCGATCTGTGGCATGACGCTCGTGCCGAAGAAAGAAGAACCACATGAACACCATTAGAAACTTCGGTCTCCTTTTAGGCGCCGGTGTGTTAGCTGGGTGCGCGCATGTCGATCCAAACCCTGCGTTTCGGGAGCTCGCGAATGCGGTACATCTCCGCACAGGCAAGCGGGTGCAATGGAATCGAGGCAGTGCCGAGGATGCGCAAGCTCAGGCAGCAGTTTCTTTCCTGTTGAGCCGTCCGCTCACTGCAGAGTCGGCGGTGCAAATTGCACTGCTCAACAATCACACTCTGCAGGCGACTTATGAAGAGCTCGGCATCGCCCAGGCGGACCTAGTTGAAGCCGGGCTACTGCGAAATCCAATCTTTACTTTCGAACGTCGTTTTCCGGGCCAGGCGCTGGAAGCGGATCTCCTCAAGGAATTCATCGACATTTTGCTCTTGCCGCTGCGCAAGCGCATCGCCGCCGCGCAATTCGAGGCGGCCAAGCTTCGAGTTGGCCATGAAATTTTGAAAACGGCAGCGGAAGTGCGCGCTGCGTTTTACGAGCATCAAGGCGACCAGCAACTCGTCGATCTTCGCAAAACTGTCGCAGAAGCGACGGAACGTTCCGCGGAAACGGCGTTGCGCATGCAGCAGGCCGGCAATCTGAGAAATCTCGACCTCGCGTTTGGAACGCAGACAAATTGGACCGTTGCACCGCGGTTGTCTGAATTGCCAGGCAGTGAGGTTTCTACAGCGCAACTGGAGTCGCGTGCGATCCAGCAGCGGCTTGATCTTGCCGCTGCCCGCCAACAATTCATCGCCGAGGCGCGCGCGCGTGGCATCGCCCGAGCAGAAGCGATTTTGCAGGGCGCAGAGTTCGGCGGGCATTACGAGCACGAGATTGAGGGCAGCGTTCACTCGATTGGACCGAGTGTGAATGTGCCAATTCCGATTTTTAATCAGGGACAGCCGGCATCTGCCCGGGCTAGCGCAAAGATGCGGCAAGCTGCACAACGTTATCTCGCGCTCGCGGCCGACATTCGTTCCGATGTGCGCACGGCGCGCGACAAGATGCTGCTCTCGCGACGGCAGGTTGAATATTTCAAATCCACCGCGCTGCCGACTCGGACGCGGGTGACCGAAGAATCGCAGCTTGAGTACAACGCGATGCAGATCGGTCCATTTCAACTCCTGCAAGCGAAGCAGGAGGAAGTAAAAACCGGCGCGGAATCTGTCGAAGCGTTGCGTGACTACTGGGTCGCGCGCGCAGAATTGGAGAAAGCGGTCGGTGGCAGTTTGAGTGGGAAGTTCATTTCACTGCAAAAGGAAGGAAAAGAATCAGGTGAATAATATGATTACACGGCGAAAATTCTTAACCAGCGCAGGCGCGCTCGCAGGCAGTGCGGCAGTTTTACAAAAACTCGGCTCTGCCCAGGAAGTAAAAACACGCGAACCTAACAAGCCGCGAGAAACGACCGCGGCGGCGAACAGGAACAAACCGCTGATCGAGCGCGTTGATCCGAAGCCAACGCTACCGCCCGGCGAAGCGGGCAAGGATTACACGCCGGTCATTACGCCTAACAACATTTCGTTGCCGTGGAAAGTTATCGACGGTGTGAAGGTGTATCACCTCGTTGCCGAGGAAGTCGATCATGAGTTCGCGCCCGGCATGCGCGCAAAATGCTGGGGCTTCAACGGCCATGTGCATGGCCCAACGATTGAGGCAGTCGAAGGCGATCGTGTGCGGATTTACGTAACAAACAATCTTCCCGAGGCCACAAGCGTTCATTGGCATGGCATCCTTTTGCCGAACGGAATGGACGGTGTCGGTGGCTTAACACAAAAGAGCATCGAGCCGGGCGAGACGTTCCGCTACGAGTTCACGCTGCGTCAGCACGGGACGCACATGTATCACTCGCATAGCGATGAGATGACGCAGATGGCGCTCGGCGCGATGGGCCTGTTCATCGTTCACCCGCGAAGCCCTCGCCATCAACGACCGGATCGCGATTTTGCCTTCATGCTCGGCGAATGGCGATTGGACACCGGCACATCAAGGCCGAATCCAAACGAGATGACGGATTTCAACGTGTTCACATTCAATGCAAAAATTTTCCCGGCAACGGAACCGATGGTGGCAAAATTAGGCGATCGCGTGCGCATCCGGTTGGCGAACGTCGCGGCGATGAGTCATCATCCGATCCATTTGCACGGCTATCAATTCCGCGTGACCGAAACCGACGGCGGGCAAATTCCTGAATCAGCTCAGCCAGTCGAAACCACGGTTCTGGTAGCGATCGGTCAATCGCGGACGTTTGATTTTGTCGCCGATCAACCTGGCGACTGGGCGATGCATTGCCACATGACGCATCACGTGATGACGCAAATGGGCGACAAATTCCCGAACATGATCGGCGTCGAACCTGGCAAACTGGATGAAAAAGTACGCGCCAGTCTTCTGCCGGGATACATGGCAATGGGAACTAACGGCATGGGCGAGATGGCAACCATGCAAATGAAGATGCCGCGAAACAGCCTGCCGATGATCGGCGCGCCCGGACCGTTTGGTGTCATCGACATGAGTGGGCTGCTGACCGTGCTAAAAGTTCGCGAAGGAATCACGAGCTACGAAGATCCTGGTTGGTATCAGCATCCGCCGGGGACCGTCGCAACGCTTGCTGCGGCAGATCAGCTGCGGCGCGACGGCGTGGAGATACCAAGAGGAAAAACGCCGCCGCCTTCAGCGCATCAGCATCCGGGTTGAGCTTGCAATTCACTAAATATGTCTGGCTGAACCTGGCTACCTGGAACGACAAGAAAGGCTCGTTGTTTGCCAAAGCATGGGCAGTTATACGCCCCGGAGCGTGAGATTATTCTTCGATGACATAAGCAATCCACAGGAAAGAGAACTCAATAAATAATCTGATTAAAATATGAAGAGGTCCACAAACTGTCGCGTTCTATCCAAACGAACGGTCGTCGTTCGATTCGTGTTCGTTGCAACACTTGCTATCGCGTTAGTTTCGTTTCATGCAGACGCGGCATCTCCCTCGCCGAGCGAAGCGAAAAACGACGCTGCGCTGAAGCAGCAAATTGCCGAACTGCAAAGCAAGGTTAAGCAGTTAGAAAGGATGCTTGCCGGTCATGCTCAACAACCCGGCGCCTCGCCGTCGATGGCCGGCATGACTCCAGCGCCGGCTGGCGGTTCCATGTCGATGGGCATGGGCGATATGAACATGGGCGGAATGCAGAACAAACCTTCGTCCGAGCAGAGCGATATGATGAGCATGATGGGAATGATGAAAGAGATGAAGATGGGCGCGATGCCCGCTGCATCTTCTGGCATGGCCGCCATGCCCCCGTCTGCATTACCGGGATTTCCGGGTGTCTCACATCTCTATCACATCGGCGCGACCGGATTCTTTCTCGATCACGCAGAACACATCAACCTCTCGTCCGATCAGCAAATTGCACTCAACAAAGTAAAAGACCAGGCAATCGCCGCGAAAACGGACAGTGATCGCCAGATTGAATCGGCGGAGCAACAGCTTGCCGATCTCACCGCCGCCGATCAGCCCGACGCAGCGAAGATCGACAAGAAAGTGCACGAGATTGAAAAGCTGCGCGTCCAGCAGCGTCTTGCTTTCATTCGCGCCGTCGGCAAAGCGGCGACGTTGCTAACTGATGATCAACGCAAAATCCTTACCGGCGCGATGCAATCGACGACTCCCGCGGCGGCGCCATCCGTAACGATGTCTCCGATGTCCGATATGTAGAGGTCATTGTCGATTTTATGTTGGCGCAATCCCGAATCGCAAAACGCGTTGCGTGCGCTGCCTCGCTTATTGCGAGCGTCGGGATTTTATTGCCGAGCGCAACACGCGCGCAGATCTCACAAGAAGAACACCTAAAACATCACACTGAACAAGCTGCGCCAGCAGCACAGCCCGGTGCGTCTCCTTCCGCGACCGCGCCTGGCATGATGGAAGGAATGGGCGAGATGATGCGCGGAATGCACGGCGTTCCGCCAAAGCAGCTTTATCCCACGCTGATGTCGCTGCCGTCGCTGTCGCCGGAGCAGCGGCAACAAGTGCAGCAAAAAGCGAACGAGCGGATGCAATCCGGGACCGCGTTGATGACGCAAGCACTCGACGAATTGGCTCAGGCAGAAGCCGCCGGCAATTACACCGCGATGCACGACGCGACATCGAAACTTCATGAAGGAATGACGCAGCTCGATAGCGGTATCGCCGCCAGACGGGCATTGGCTGAGGGCAAATCCCCGCGCGCAGTCGCGCTCGATTGGTTCCGACGCGAGATGAGTCTTGTGTCTCCCGCCGTTAGTGAAGATCGGCATGGTGCCCGTGGCCTCTCGGCGTTTCACCTCTTCACGATGGCGCTGCTCATCGCCTTCGCGCTGGCGATGCTCGCGATGTACTACTTCAAAATGCGCCGCGCCGCGGCGCTCTTCGGGCGGCTCGAGCCGGACAAAGGTCGTCCGCCGCCCGGGTCTGCGCCGCCGCTGGGCGGATCGCCCGGGCCGCCGTCGTCACCCGGCGGAGGACAAGCTCGACCGTCGGGAGGATCACCCTCTCCTAGCGCAATGCCGACAGCGGCTTCGCCGGCGAAACTGCCAAGCGACACATCACCACCGGCTCCGCCTAACAAGTCGTGGAGCTCTCGCGAACCGCCGGGCGGGAAGTTGGTTGGGCCGCCTTTGACCGCGAAATGGGCCGGCAAGCTCCGCGTCGAAAGCATCGTGAAAGAAACGCCGTTGGTGCAAACGTTCCGCCTCCGTTCGCCTGATCACGGGCCGTTGCCGTTTACCTACCAGCCTGGTCAGTTCCTCAACGTCGCGTTTGGAATCGGCGGCGCGCGAATGATTCGCTCCTATTCGATCTCGTCCTCGCCTAACGGGCGCGATTACGTCGAATTGACCATCAAGCGTGAGGACCGCGGCGCCGTCTCGCGTCACATTCACGATCTCCTCAACGTCGGCGACATCGTCGAAGCGGGCGGCCCGGTCGGCACGTTTACCTTCAACGGCACCGAGGCAGACAGCATTGTTCTTATCTCGGCCGGCGTCGGCATCACGCCGATGATGAGTATTACGCGGTATCTCACGGAGCGATCATGGCCGGGCGATATTTTTTTTATCCACGCTTGCCGGACGACGACCGACTTCATTTTTCGCGTACCAATCGCCGGGCTTGAGAAGCGCAATCCAAAGCTGCACGTCGCCGTGATGCTGTCGAAAGCGGGGCCGGAGTGGACCGGCCCACGCGGACGCGTCACGAAGGAGTTCCTCGTCGAGACGGTTCCCAACCTCGCTTCGCGGCGAGTTCACATTTGTGGCCCGGTGCCGATGATGGACGCGACGAAAGCGCTCCTTTCGGAAATCGGCATCTCTCGCGACAACGTGAAGATCGAGCAGTTCGGGGCGGTTAAGCCCCCTCTTGGCATTCCCGCAACCACTGCGAAACCAACGGCTCCTGCGACTGGTCCGCTGGTCACATTTTCGAAGAACAGTAAATCCGCGAGAATTCACGAGGGTCAGACGATTCTCGAATTGTCGGAAGAACTCGGTATCGGCATCGATTTCTCCTGCCGGATCGGCACCTGCGGTGTGTGCAAAACGAAGATGACATCCGGCGAGGTGGACATGGCGGTGCAGGATGCGCTCGATGAAGATGACAAACGAAACGGCATCATCCTCGCCTGCCAGGCAAAGCCAAGAACCGAAGTCACTGTTGAGGCGTAGCGATGAAAAATCGTGAACGCGCCATTGTCACCAGCATCTTCGCGGTGCTGGTGCTCGGCTGGCTCGGCTTCCTTCTGCATGTCTCGCCCCGGTTTGCCGGCAGCGGCATTGGCGCAGTTTTCGGAATTTCCGGCGCAGCGTTGATGCTTGTCCCGCTCGGTTACGTAATCGCAAAGCGCATCCACTTTTTCAGGAAACGGCTCACCAAACATATCTCCCTGCAAACGTGGCTATCGATCCACATCTACACCGGAATTGTGGGAGCGCTGCTCGCGCTTATTCACACTGGGCACAAATATACGAGCCCGGTCGGCATGGCGCTCACGGCGACGATGCTGCTCGTCGTCGTGACCGGATATGTGCTGCGTTATCTGACTCCTTTCGTAAACGTCGATTTGAAGGACAAGCTCCTTCTCCTGCAGACTGCGCGAGGCGATCTCGACAGTGCATGGGGCATCTTGGAAAAATCTGCTGCGGAAAGGAGGGGTCTTCCAAAAGCGCCTTTGCTGACTGCCGGTCTGGCTTCCATCGGGCTGTCGCTTGCCCCGGATAACCCGGCGGGCCACGTCACCATGTTGGCCGAAAGCGTAGCGGATCTCGAGTATTCGATTCGCACCGACGAGCTGCTCAGGCGCTGGTTTTCGCGCGCGCTCAAGTTTCACATTGTTCTTTCGGGCGCAATGTACGCGTTGCTCGCGACGCACATAACATCCGGCATCTATTTTGGCCTACGCTGGCTGCAATGAACAAGCCGGTCCTTTATCTTGCGCTTGTCATTCTCTCCGTCGCGGCTGCCACGCTCACGCTGCTGCATTTCAAGCGCGCGCAAGCTATCGCCGAGCTTGCAGTTCGTCCCGGTGAACTCTCGCAATCGCATGCCTTTCTCGGAAACAACTGCGCCGCGTGTCATACACCGGTCAAAGGAGTCGAGGCGAAAAACTGTATCGTCTGTCATGCCAACAATCAGGCTTTGCTGCAACGGCAACCAACCGCGTTTCACGCCGAGATCGGCTCATGCGTCACTTGCCACACCGAGCATCAGGGACATGTCGCGCGCATCACGCAAATGGATCACGCCGCGCTGACGCAGATCGCTTTGAAAGACGCGAAGCACGACGCGAAAGCAGATGGTGCGCATGCTGTGCAAGCGAAGCAACTCAAACAATGGCTCGCGGACCGAAAAGGCGGTCGCGATTTTCAGAACACGCAGCTCAAGCCCGAGGAACGGTTGCTTGATTGTGCGACGTGTCATCAAACCAAAGATCAACATTTCGGATTATTCGGCATCGATTGCGCGCAATGCCACAACACCGCGAAGTGGACAATCTCCGAATTTCGCCATCCGCCGGCTTCCTCGCAATCCTGCGCGCAATGCCATCAAGCACCGCCGAGTCATTACATGGAGCACTTCAACATGATTTCAAAGCCCGTCGCTCAGCAGGAAGATTGGCGCGTAGCCGAATGCTGCGGCCCCGTGCGGGTCGATCAATGTTATCGCTGCCATCAGACAACTTCATGGAACGACATCAAAGGTGTCGGTTATTACAAACATCACTAACTAAACAAAATTCGAGTGACTGACCAGTTCCAGCACGTGATGGTGCTCACGTCGATCATCATCGGCCTCGGCATTACGCACATCCTCGTGGGCATCGGCTCGGCGATCGATCGGCTAAGCGGCCATGGACACTGCTTGCGACTCAGTTGGGCGCACGGTGCCTGGCTGGCCGCTTTGTTCGTGTGGATGGTGTTGTTTTGGTGGTGGCAGTTCCGCCTGCTCGGGCTCTTGAAAGCCTGGACCTTGGGACACTACTTTTTCATCATTGTGTACGCTGTTCTTCTCTTCCTTCTCGCCGTCATTTTGGTCCCAAGCGATTGGGCGGGCACCGACAGTCTGGACGTTTACTTCCTCTCAAAACGCTGGTGGTTCTATCCCGTGTTCCTACTGGCGAGCATTGCCGATCTCGTGGATTCATTCCTCAAGGGAGGATGGCAGTATGTATTAGGGATGGGTGTGGTGCCTCTGGTCTTCACAGCCGCGTCGATCCCCGTTTGCCTCGTTGGAGTTCTATCAAAAAACATCCGCGTTCATTCCTTTATGGCAGTCGTGTTCTTGCTGTGGCTGGTGATTGTAGGCTTTGAGATATACCCCAGCCTCAATTCTCGATAGACGGGAAGACGGCAATCGTTCAATCCTGAGCTGTCTGCGAAGGCGCACGCTGCCACGGCAATTTCCCTTCGATCTCCAGTTGAAGTGACAAGCTAAGGAATGTGCGGATTAACACGATCAGCCCGAGGACGGCCACGTTTTGCATGGTCGGCGCAACAACCACGGTTCGGATTAGGTCACCGGCGATAAGAAATTCCAAGCCGAGCAAGATCGCGCGTCCCACATCCTGGCGGTAGGTCACGTAGTAATTGCCGGCGCCTTGCGTGCGACGAACCGCGAGGCGCACTGTGGCGAAAAGCGCGCCGCCTACAACGATGAGTACACCCACGCCATCCACGCTGGTACCGACGATGTCCATAATCTGCCGAAAATTTTCCATGGCTATCCTTATTGCCGGAAAGCGCGGTGAATTTCAATGCTGTTCCTGCGCACACTGGCGGAATGTCGAGGTGGATCCGCTTCTCCGAAGACGATGGCGATACGCTCGCCGAGGGCTCAGATATCAGGCGACACAGCCGCGTCCACTTGCCAACGCGTTGAGGACAACGCGTTCCACCTTCGCACAATTATCCCTCAAGAACGACGCAGGCGACCGCGTGGTGTTCAGTATGGCTGAGCGTGATCAGGGCCGAAACTACGCCTCGCTTTGCGGCGAATGCTTCGGCAGGTCCCGAAAAGACAAGATACGGCTCGCCGCTCTCTTTTTTTCGAATGTCGATGTTGCGCCAGCCCATTGCTTTGCCAATACCAGTGCCGAACGCTTTCGCCACTGCCTCCTTGCCAGCAAAACGCGCAGCCAGATGGCGCGCCGGGAATTTCATCGACATGGAGTATTCAATCTCGCCGTCTGTGAAAACGCGATGCAGGAAACGGTCTCCGAAACGATCGACCGAACGCTGAATGCGCGCGCACTCGACAAGATCAACACCGATACCAATCACGCTCATTTCGCTACGCGGACTGAGCGACCCGGTATTGTAGGGCAGGCGCTCCGCCTGGCGGGTCTGGAGGTTGGCAACCGGAGCGGTTGCCCTACAGTTTTGCAGCAACGTGAGATACTCATCCGGGATACTTCGCCATCGCGGCGAGCATTTCTTTCACGGCGGCTTCCAGCCCCACCCACATCGCGCGCGAGACGATGGAGTGGCCAATGTTGAGCTCGGTCAGAAACGGAATCTGATGGATGAGCGCGATATTCTTGTAATTGATGCCATGGCCGGCGTTGACTTGGAGATGTGATTCCGATGCTGCGCGCGCGGCCGCCCGCAATTGCTCCAATTCTTCTTTTTGAATTTTTTCTATAAATGCGTTCGCCAGTCTGCCGGTATGCAGCTCGACCATTTCGACGCCGAGCTCGGCTGCGGCATCTACCTGCTCCAAACTGGGATCGATGAACAGGCTGACGCGAATTCCCGCTAGTTGCAGGCGTTTGATAGTCGGTTCGAGTTCCTTGCGTTGAGCAATGACATCAAGGCCTCCCTCTGTCGTAACTTCTTCACGTTTTTCCGGAACGAGGCAGACCTCATCCGGCACGATGCGCAGCGCAATATCAACAATCTCCTCCGTGTTGCCCATCTCCAGATTCAGTTCGTTCTTTGATTCCGGCATGGTGGCATAACGCGCCTGCCGCAACGTCGCCACGTGATCAATGTTAACTCCCAGGCGCAAACCGCTCATAAACTCGCGGCAAATAGGACTCACTCGATGAGCTTGAGCAAGTCAGAAACGAACAGGTTGGAATTTCGCTGGGCATTCGTCTCGCTTAACAGCGAATATGAAAACGCCGAGTACTGCCAGAGCGCCGCTCTTTTTTCCGTCGAGCAGGGTCTCCTTTGGCTACTGAATTCCTGTTTACGTAGTGAGAGATTCCTTTAGCCCTTGGCATAAGCTTACGGCTTGCCAGGCGGCTTCGCTCGGAATAACAGCGAAGATAGGCTTACCCCCGCAACTGTTTACGTGCCTGTGCGATCCCGTCTTCCATCTCGCCAATCGTCTTGTCAAACTGCTTCCGCGCCTCGGCGTAATCCTGCGTCCCGGCTGTTTTCTTGAGTTTGGCCAGTTGGTTTTCGGCGGTGGCTTGCTGCTGGCTCAATGTATCAAGTTGGCTCTCAAAAGCCTGGGGGTCGGCTGCTTCCGACTTGCGGCCTTTTAGCTCCGTGATCTCACTTTTGAGCTCACTGAGTTTCTGCCTGGCGCCTTTGCGGTAAGCCTTGCTGTCACTGCTGGCATATGCCTTTGTGTCTCTCCACAGTTCTTTGGTTTTTTCCGCGACTGTCTCGGCGGCCTCTTTGGTTTTCTCGCCGACTGTTTTAGCCGCTTCCTTCACTTTCTCACCTGCTTTTTGCGCGCCGTGCTTTATCTGCTCCCCGGTCGATTCTTGCGCGACCGCACTGAGTGCAGCAATCGTCAACAAAACAACAATGACTACTGTTGCTCTCGTAATTGTTCTCATGCTCTCCTCCTTTCCATTTGCTATCCGTACAAAAAGAAACGGATGAGGGGTCGCAATCGCGCGCATCGCGCCGGACTAGTTGAGATCGCGCAAACTACATCGGCGATTGCGCCGCGCAGCACATTCGTTTGTAAATCGACGCAAGCATCGACGGTGAGGCGCCGAAAATATAAAGCGTTGCGATGAATCCATAGGCAAATGTCAGGCGGGCGCGTCCGATTGCTTCGTAGCGGCGAGGGCTTACCACGATTCGCTTCTCGCTGTGCATCACGCGGCCGCAGCGATGCAGCCGGCGAAAAAATTCCACGTCTTCCATCAGCGGCACCGTGGGAAATCCGCCAACATCCACAAATGCAGTTCGACGACAGAAGATTCCATGATCGCCGCATCGTATTCGGAGCAGCATGCCTGCGTAATGCGCGAAACTGTCCGTCAACCGATAAACCAGGCCTCCCGGCAGGCGAATCCGGAAATAGCCGCCGACAACATTCGAATCGTGCATGATGCGCGCGATCTCATCCAAACATTGCAATGGCACTTCGACATCCGCGTGGACAAACCAAAGGATCTCCCCGTGCGCGGCGTGTGCCCCAGTATTCATTTGCGCAGCACGACTCCGCTGGCCCTTAACAAGCTGGTCGCAAAAACCCACAGCGAGCCCAGCCGTGCCATCGATGCTTCCGCAATCGGCGACAATAATTTCGGCTCCGGGCGCTCGTTCGCGCAGATGCTGAAGAAACGGGCGTATCAGCGGTGCCTCGTTGAAAACCGGAACAATGATTGAAAACTGCATTCGAATCGTTTCTTCAAATCGCCTTCAACCGGCTTCGCGTGGCTTTGCTAGGAAATTTTGGGTTTGAATGGAATAAAGTGTTTCCGTCATGCGTCTTTTAAGCAAGTCGAGTAATCGCCGCGCTTGTTTTCATGGCGACGGCGCGGCAAACTCGATTAAAGACATCCAACCAATTAGGAGCAGACGAAGCTAAAACGGAGGAATTCATATGATCTCAAGACTTATTATCACAGCAGCCATTGCACTATTCTTTACACCAGCAGCGATGGTCCTTTCCCAGGAGCATCCGGAGCATCCGAAAAAGACCACGGAGCAGCCAAAGAAAGGCGGGGAACACCCGAAAACGGGTGGTGCCGAGAAAGGCGTAAGCACTGCTGATATTTCTGCTGGCATAAAGAAAAATATCGATGGTCAAAGCAAAAAGAGCGCTGACCAAAAGTTTCACGTCAAGTACGAAGGTCAGGATCTCGCTCTGGACTTGGTAAAAGTACATGATGATCGCCTGTCCGATCTCGGCGGAGGCAAATATTTCGCATGCGTGGATATGAAAGGAACCGATGGAAAGACCTATGACATTGATTTCTTTCTGACGGGGCAGCCAGGCAAAATGAAAGTCACCGAGACGTCGGTTCACAAAATCGACGGCAAACCGCTCTACGATTGGAAAGAAGAGAACGGCACGTGGCACAAGGTGCCGGCGAGCTAATCTTGCAAATGGTTTCCCAATTGCCCACGCGGGTTTTGATTCTCACGGTAGTTTTCCTGGCGGTCGCGGTTGCGACTCGCGCTGCTGACAATCCACGCATCGTCAAGGGCATGGATCAGTTCGAGTTCGTTTATCGGGTCAAACTTCCTGAGATCAAAGGAGAGGCCCGGGTCTGGCTACCGCTGGCCAAGACCGACGCCTTTCAGACCGTGACCGAGGAAGAGCTGAACATCCCAATGAAATGGGAAAAAGTGCAGGATCCCGATTACGGTAATGATATTTGCGTGCTCTATCCGCAGCCTTCGGACAGCGGCAAAACAATCGAGGTGCGATACCGTGTCGTGCGCAAGGAAAAAGCGCCCTATCCTGCGAACAATGCAGAAGCTGCACGTTACTTGCGGCCGGAGAAACTGGTACCGATTGACGAAACCTTCAGAACGCTCGCTGAGAAAGCGGCGGCGGGAAAAACTGATGATCTCGATCGCGCGAAAGCGCTATACGATCATGTGATGGGCCGCATGCGCTACGACAAGTCCGGCACCGGCTGGGGTCGCGGCGACGCCAAGTACGCCTGTGATATGCGCACCGGTAACTGCACCGATTTCCACTCTTATTTCATTGCTCTCGCACGCAGCATTGGTATTCCGGCGCGTTTTGCCATTGGCGCTACTATTCCAGCCGACAGGAACGAAGGCACCATCGAAGGCTACCATTGCTGGGCGGAATTTCTGGCGGACGGGCGCTGGGTGCCGGTGGATATCAGCGAGGCATGGAAAAATCCAAAGCTCGCTGATTATTATTTTGGTCACAACCCGGCGAATCGCTTCGAACTAACGAAGGGCCGCGACTTGGTGGTCGATCCGGAGCCCCAAAGCGGACCGATCAATTTTCTTGCGTACCCTTTGCTT
>WNGB01004540.1_pt1 | contig 22585 bp, 18 predicted proteins | sample 5400681 | NCBI WGS metagenome assembly WNGB01 (sample SAMN13153367, study PRJNA577476) | soil metagenome | isolation source: 115 cm soil or saprolite under grassland replicate 2 | place: USA:California | collected 2016-06-15
AGTACGGCAGTGGCTGGCCGCCAACGCCGAGCCGAAGAGCGGCGCCTTCGAGACGTGGCAAAGCCGCTATCCGGGCCGCGACGGCTACGAAGGCCTCGAGCGCGCCAAGGAGTTCCAGGCCAAGAAGGCCGACGCGGGATTCGCGGCCCTGCACTGGCCGGTGGAGTGGGGCGGCCGCGCCCTCCCCGCGATCTATCAGGTGATCTACTCCCAGGAAGAGACGCGCTACCTCGTGCCGCGCGGCTACTTCGAGATCGGGCTCGGCATGTGCATGCCCACCCTCTTCGCCTTCGGCACGGAAGCCCAGAAGCGGCGGCACGCGCCGGTCGCCCTGCGCGGCCAGGAGGTGTGGTGCCAGCTCTTCTCCGAGCCGGGAGCGGGCTCCGACCTGGCCGGCCTCCGCACGCGCGCCCAGCGTGACGGCGACGAGTGGGTGATCAACGGGCAGAAGATCTGGACGTCCGGCGCGCACTGGGCGGACTGGGCCATCCTGGTGGCGCGCAGCGACCCGAAGGCGACCAAGCACAAGGGGCTCACCTTCTTCTTCCTCTCCATGAAGTCGCCCGGCATCGAGACCCGACGCATCAAGCAGATCTCCGGCGCCTCCCATTTCAACGAGGTCTACTTCACCGACGTGCGCATCCCGGACAGCCAGCGGCTGGGCGCGGTGGGCGCGGGCTGGGGCGTGGCCATCACCACCCTCATGAACGAGCGGCTCACCTCGGGGGACCTCCGCGGTCCGGACTTCGAGGAGATCTTCGGCCTCGCCCGCTCCGTCTCGCTCGAGGACGGTCCCGCCATCAAGAACGCCGCGGTGCGCGAGCGGCTGGCCGATCTCTACGTGAAGACCCAGGGGGTGCGGCTCACGCGCTTCCGCACCATGACCGCGCTCTCGCGCGGGGAGACGCCGGGGCCGGAAAATTCCATCGGCAAGCTCGTGAACGCGCCCAAGGCGCAGGACATCGCCTCCTTCGCCATGGATCTCCTCGACATGGGCGGGGTGGTGATGGACAAGGACACGGCGCCGCTACGCGCCGCCTTCCAGGAATCACTGCTGACGTCGCCGGGCGGACGCATCGCCGCGGGCACCGACGAGATCCTGCGCAACATCATCGCCGAGCGGGTGCTGGGCCTGCCCCAGGACGTGCGGGTGGATCGCGACCTGCCCTTCGACCAGCTGCCCACCAGCGCGCGCTAAGAGAGAGGTCCGACCATGGCCATCGAGCGCCCGACCGACGCCGAGCTCAAGAGCAAGCTCACCGCCGAGCAATACAACGTCACCCAGTGCAGCGCCACCGAGCCGCCCTTCCAGAACGCCTTCTGGGATCACCACGAGCCGGGGATCTACGTGGACGTGGTCTCGGGGGAGCCGCTCTTCTCCTCCACGGACAAGTTCGACTCCCGCACGGGCTGGCCGAGCTTCGTCCGGCCTCTCGAGCCGGCCAACGTGACGGAGCACACCGACGAGTCGTACGGCATGGAGCGGACCGAAGTGCGCTCTGCCGCCGGCGACTCGCATCTGGGCCATCTCTTCCCCGACGGCCCCCGGCCCACCGGCCTCCGCTATTGCATCAACTCGGCGTCGCTCCGGTTCATCCCCGTGGCCAGGCTCGAGGCGGAGGGGTACGGCAAATACCGCGCCCTCTTCGAGCCGGCGAAGCCGTAACCGCCCGTCCTCCGACGCTTGACGGGGTGCATGAGATGCTGGAAAATCGCGGCGCCACCGAAGTAAACTGGAATGAGCTGGCGAGCTAAGTGCTTACGATGCAGCAGGGGCGCCGCACCACGTGCGAATTGAATGGGATCCGCACAAAGCGTCTTCAAACTTCCAAAGACACGGCATCACCTTCGACGAGGCCCGGACCGTCTTCGGTGACAAACTCGCGAGAACCGATCCGGACCCTGATCACTCAGAACGTGAAGAACGGTTTACGACAATCGGGATGACACTCCTGGGACGCGTGGTGATCGTCTGGCACGCCGACTGGGTAGATGACGAAGGAGAGTCTGTCGTCCGGCTCATCGGTGCCCGGCGAGCTACACCCAACGAACGGAGAGCCTATGAACTCGGAGAGTAGTGACGACATGCCGAAGGAGTACGAGCTTCGGCCTGCTGGTGGCGTCCGGGGAAAGTACTATGAGCGGTACACCCAAGGGATGAGCATCAAGCTCGTCTTCACCTCGGGGTCTTCGTTCGTCGCGAGCGTCACATCCTCAGCCCCTGTCGTAGGAGAGATTACGAAGTCCGAATCCTACCCCTTCAACATCGGAAGTATTGGCGCACCCGCGCATGCGGGCTAAGATTTTCCTCGCTGATAGCGCCGAGGTTCGCGAGGGTCTTCTTTTCCTTCTCGGAAGTGGCTGGAACGAGGTGGGCCCGCAGGCCCGGCCGTTCGCGATCGCTGGACTTCTTGAGGTCGACTGGGAGGAGACGAACTCTCGTCACTCCATCGACATCGTGTTCGAAGATGAAGACGGTGGTCCGCTCAACGTTCCAACCCCAGCAGGGGATCAACCTCTGCGATTGACGGCTGGCTTTGAAGTGGGTCGCCCCCCGGGTAGTGTGCGAGGGAGCTCGTTCAACCTTCCCTTGGCGATCCCCATTCTGCCTGTTCCCTGGACGCCCGGGCGCCGCTATGTAGTGAAGATCAGTCTTGACGGAAGAGAGGTTGACCGTTTGAGCTTCATCGTCAGATCAAGCCAGCAAATTTCACCACACTGAGGAACTCCGTCAGGTTCCGTTCTAATCTAGCCAGCAAACGAGGAGAACGCCATGGAGCTCACGGGACAGATCGCCATCGTCACCGGGGCGGGCCGCGGCATCGGTCGCGCCACCGCCCTCGAGCTGGCCCGGCTCGGGGCCGATATCGTCATCGCGGAGGTGGACCAGGCGGGGGCCAAGCGCACCGCGGAAGAGGTCGGCGCGCTGGGACGCCGCGCGGTGGCCACCTCGACCGACGTGACCTCGCGCGCGGACCTGCGGGCCATGGTGGACCGGGCCAAGGCGGAGTTCGGACGCATCGACATCCTCGTGAACAACGCCGGCATCTATCGCGCCGCCGCCACCGTCGACGTGACCGAAGAGCACTGGGACGCCATCATGAACATCAACGCCAAGGCGGTGTTCTTCGCCAGCCAGGCCGTGATCCCGACCATGGCCGCCCAGAAGAGCGGCAGCATCGTGAGCCTGGCCTCCATGGCGGGGAAGATCGGGAGCAAGACCAATCTCCCCTACAACGCGAGCAAGGCGGCGGTGGTCAGCATGACCAAGAGCCTCGCCCTGGCCCATGCCGCCGAGGGCATCCGCGTGAACTGCGTCTGCCCCGGCTTCGTGGAGACGGACATGTGGGCGCAGGTGTCGAAGGAGCAGGGCGCGCTTCTCGGCATGTCGGCGGAAGAGTTCACGCGCCACCGCGCGGCGCAGGTGCCGCTGGGGCGCATGGAAAAGCCGGAGGACGTGGCTCACGTGATCGCCTTCCTCGCGGGCCCGCGCTCCGGGTACATGACCGGACAGGCCCTCAGCGTGGACGGCGGCCTCGTCATGCACTAGCAGGCGGACATCCATGAAGATCGTCGGCATCGACACCTTCACCCTCCGCGTCCCGACCGTCAAGCCGATCGCGCTTGACCTGCCCGAGCATCGCCTCGTCGTCACCCGCATCCACACGGATTCGGGTCCGGAGGGGCTCGGCTACTCGCTGGTGTTCGGCGGCGCGGGCTCGGAGGCGGTCGAGGCCTATGCCCGCCGCCTCGCGGAGCTCTTGATCGGCGAGGATCCCCTGCTCGTGGGCCGGCTCTGGGACAAGATGTACCGGGCCGACCGCGGCATCCGTCGCGTGGGGATCGCGGGCTACGCCCTGTCCGCGCTGGACATCGCGCTGTGGGATCTCACGGGCAGGACGGCCAACCTCCCGCTCGCCAAGCTGTGGGGCGCCACCACGGACCGCGTGGACGCCTACGGCAGCGGCGGCTGGGGCTCCTACTCCATCGACGATCTGGTCGGCGAAGCCCTGCGCTACAAGGCCGCGGGCTGCCGTTACTACAAGATGAAGGTCCATTCCCCCGACCCGCGCGTGAATCGCCAGCGCGTGGAGGCGGTGCGCACGGCGCTGGGCGACGGCGTGCAGATGATGGTGGACGTGAACCAGAAGCTCGACGTGCCGGGGGCCATCCGCCAGGCGGAGCTGCTCGACGACCTCGGCCTCGTCTGGTACGAGGAGCCGGCCCTCGCCGACGACAGCGCGGCCTGCGCGGAGGTGGCGCGCGCCATCCGCATCCCCGTGGCCACCGGCGAGAACAACTACACCCGCTTCGAGTTCCGCGAGCTGATCGAGCGCCGCGCCGCCCGCTACCTGATGCCGGACGTGTGCCGCGCCAACGGCTTCACGGAGACGCTCCGGATCGGCCAGCTCGCCGCCGCCCACCAGGTCACCGTGTCCCCCCACGTGGTGCACGAGCTCTCACTGCACGTGGCGGCCGCCCTGCCCAACGCGTTTCTCGTGGAGTGGATCGACTGGGTGCCGTCCGATCTGTTCGAGGGCATGCCGAAGTGCGAAGGCGGCGCGTTCCGGATCTCCGATCGGCCGGGGCACGGCATCAGCCTGACCGCCGACGCGGAGAAGAAATACCGGCTGGGCTAAGGCCGCCCCGCCCGGGTCCACCTCGGACATGATGGCGGCGATCGTCTCGGCCCTCCACGTGCTCGCTCTGGCCTTGGGCCTGCCCAGCGTCTACCTGCGAGGCCGGGCGCTCAAAGGGCGGCTCGATCGCGAGGGACTGACGCGTCTCTTCGCCGCTGACAACGTGTGGGGCATCGCGGCGGGCCTCTGGATCGTCACGGGGCTGCTCCGCGCCTTCGGCGGGCTCGAGAAGGGCAGCCAGTTCTACCTGCAGTCCCCGCTGTTCTGGGCCAAGATGACGCTCTTCGTCGCCGTCATCATCCTGGAGATCCGACCCATGGTCACCTTCATCCGCTGGCGAAGGGCCCTCGGACGCGGGCAAGTCCCGGAGACCTCGGGGGCACGCGCCCTCTACATCGTCAACCACATCGAGATGGCCCTGGTGGTGGTGATCGTCTTCGTGGCCAGCTTCATGGCGCGCGGCTTCGGGATGAGGTAGCTAGAGCCGTCCCTGACTCTTGAGCTCGCGATAGCGTTCCTTGCGCGCGAGCCATTTCTCCGTCGCCTCGGGATCGAGGAAGGGCTGCGCCTTGGTGAAGACGCGCTCCTTCCAGGAATGGTCGGCGCTCCACTCCTCGGGCGAGACCACGGTGGTCCCCGGGGCCCGCGCGCTCACGAGCAGATCGAGGCCGAGCTGGACGACCATGCGCTGCGAGGCCGGATCATGCGGCCGCCCGGTGGGGTTGCCCAGCGGGAAGTCGCTGAACACGAATCTCGGCACGCCGCAGCGCTCGACGATGTCGCGGGCGCAGCCGAAGGTCACCGTGGGAATCCCCTGCTCTTCCAGATACCGGGAGGCCAGACCAACGGTCTGGTGACAAACGGGTCAGACGGCGGCGAGGAGGGCGACGTCGACGCCATCCTCGCGCATCTGGCCCAGGATCTCCGGGGCGTCGACGGTGAGCGTCTTCCGCTGGCTGTACTCGGAGGCGATGACCTGCAGGCGCGCGGCGACACTGCCGACGACACCCTCCGCGGCGAGCCGGCGGAGCTGAGTCAGGGGCAGGAAGCTGTCGGCGTCCTCGAGGGTGGTCGCATAGCGATCGTAGGCGGCCTTGCGGCTCTGGTACCGATCGACGGGCAGATCGGCGGGCAGCGAGTAGACGAGCCGGCGCGGGTCGTCGGCGGGCAGCTCGAGGTCGCGCCGGACCACGTCACCGGAGGTCACCAGACCCACGCGGCATTGCCCGAGCGGCTTGCCGAGGGCGGTGAAGGGCGTGAAGGGGATCGTCTCGAAGTGGGCCCACTCGTAGGCGCGGTCATAGCCTTCGGACTTGTAGTATTCGCGCGTCTTGTCGATGTAGCGTACGTAGCTCACGGGTCCCTCCTATCTCTTCGGCGCCGACAGGGCGCGCTCGATCTCGTCCAGGTGCTCGCGCCGGTGCTCGGCGCGCCGCACGCTGATCGGGCTGCCCGCTTCGCGGTTCGCCGCGAGCTGGGCCTCCGTGAGCGTGGCCACCCGTTGATCCGCGGCCGTGGCCGCGTCGATGGCGAGACGGGCCGCCATCCTCGGCGGCAAGGCGAGGCACAGGGGCTTGGCCGAATCATTGATCCAGTCCGTCGCCGTCTCATCAGAGGGCGACGGTGGAGTCCCCTGGCCGGCGGGACCCCATCGATCGAGCAAGGTGACGATGCGATGGTCCCAGAAGGCCAGATGCGCGAGGACGCCCGCCACCGTCCAGCCCGCGTCCAGGGGCCGCGACAGCTCCTGGTCGCTGAGCCGGTCGACGAGGGCGCGCAGCCGATCGAGCTGCGCCCGGTTCTCCGCCACGTACGAGCGATCGGCGGTCATGGGGCGGGCGCCGGCTTGCCGCGGATCAGCGATTCGGGGTGCTGCTGGAGCATCTCCGCCAGCGCGCGCACCGCCGTGAGCGTGCGGCTGAGCTCGCGGAGCGTCTGCTCCAGGTCCGCCTGCAGGGGCGAGACGGAGGACAGGGTGCCCTCCGCGCTCTTCAGCGTGCCCTCCGCGCTCTTCAAGGTCTGGGAGGCGGTGTCGAGGGTCCGGCGAAGGTCGGGCACGAGGCCGGCATCCACGCTCTTCAGGAGCCCGTCGACCCCCTTGAGCGTTTCGTCGAGCGAGGCAAGCAACTTGCGCGTGTCCACGCCGATCTCCTCGATCTGCAGCTTGTCGAGCTTCTTCACGATGCCCGTGAGATTCTCCTGCAGCTCCTCGAAGGTGCCCGGGATGGTCGGGATCTCGGGCGGGCGCTTCGCGAGATCGATCGTCGCCTTGGGCGTATCGGGAAAGAAATCGAGGGCGACGTAGAGCTGGCCGGTAAGCAGGTTGCCGCTCCGCAACTGCGCGCGCAGGCCATGATCGACAAGCAGCTTCATCCGCTTCCACCGCGCGTCCTCGGACTCCAGCGGCGGCAGGGTGCCGCCGGTGAAGTGCCGGGCGGCCAGGCGACGAGGGAAGAGCTTCACCTCGACCGGCATGCGGAAGATGAGGGTCTTCGGATCGATGGACACGCCGATCCGGACGACCTCGCCGATGGTCACGCCGCGGAAATCCAGCGGCGCTCCGACCGAGAGTCCTCGCACCGACCCGTCGAAGACGAGCAGGTAGGGGTCCACCACGGTGTCCGCGCGCTTGAACGCCTGTGTCCGGTCGGCGAAGAGCGTGAACATAGTATTCGCGTCGGCCGGAGGCTCGGGCGGCGAGTCGGGCTCGACCTGGAACGCGATGCCGCCGACCAGGATCGACATCACCGACTCGGTCCGAACCTGGATCCCGGTGGCGTCCAGCGAGACGTCGATGCCGCTCGCGTTCCAGAAGCGCGTTTCCTTCGTCACGTACTGATCGTAGGGTGCCTGGATGAAGATGGTGAACGTCACGCCCTTGCCGTCCTTGTTGAGCGCGGTGGCCACCACCTGCCCCACCGTCACCCGACGGAAATACACCGGGGTGCCCACGTCGGTCGACCCGAGGTCGTCGGCGCGCAGCATGAACTGCCGCCCCGGCTCCTCGCCGGTGACGATCGGCGCCACCTCGAGGCCGACGAAGTCGCGCCGCGTCTCCCTCGATTTGCCGATGTCCATGCCGATATAGCCGCCCGACAGCAGGGTTCCCAGTCCGGAGACCCCGCCCGCGGTGATGCGTGGCCGCACGACGAAGAACCGGGTGTCCTCCCGCAGGAACTCCTCGGACTGCTTGCTGAGCTCCGCGGTGACGACAATGCCCTTCCGGTTCGGGCTCAAGGTGATGGTCTTGACCACGCCGATCTCGACGTCCTTGTACTTGATCTTCGTCTTGCCCGCCTCGAGACCCTCGGCAGTCTTGAAGGCGATGGTGATGGTCGGCCCGCGCTCGAGGATCGCCTTGGCGGCCAGCCAGCCGCCCACGAGCACGGCCACGATGGGGATGATCCAGATGAGCTGCGGCGTGAAGCGGCGCCTGGGCACGGCCACCGCTTCGGGAAGATCCTGTGCATCGGGCTCGTGCGGTCTATCGGCCACTCGGTGCCTCCACTGGGTCCCAGATCAGGCGCGGATCGAAGCTCTCGGCCGCGAACATCGTCAGCACCACCACGGCGCCGAAGGCGATGGCGCCGGGGCCGGCCCGGATGGACATCAGCCCTCCGAACTGCACGAGCGCGGTGAGGAGAGCGGCGACATAGATGTCGATCATCGACCAGCGGCCGACGAATTCGAGCACCCGGTACAGCCGTGTGCGCTGCGCAGGCGCCAGGATGGAGCGACGCTGCACGGACACGAGCAGGTAGGTCAGGGCGAGCAGCTTGGAGAACGGGACCGCGATGCTCGCGATGAAGAGGATGACCGCGAGCGGCCACGACCCGTCGATCCAGAGAAACACGACGCCGCTCATGATGGTGTCGGTCTCCGAGCCGAAGAGCGAGCCGGAGATCATGACGGGCAGGAGGTTCGCCGGAATGATGAGAATGTACGCGGCGATGAGGAGCGCCCAGGTCCGCTTGAGGCTGTCCGGCTTGCGGGTATGCAGGGCGGCGCCGCAGCGCGTGCAGACGAGATCGTGCGCGGGGCCGACCGGACGGTGGAGAAGCCCGCAGGCGTGGCAGGACATGAGCCCCGCCTGGGCGGCGGTCACCGTGGTCACCGCACTTCCTCGACCCGTTCCCAGAGGGCATGCGTATCGAACGAGGCGGCGGCAGCGGCCACCAGGAACATCAAGGCGCCGAACGACCACAGTGCGATCCCGGGCACGACGGAGGCGAGGGCCGCCAGCTTCGTGAGGGCCACGAGGGTGCCCAGCAGGAATACCTCGACCATGCCCCATGGGCGTACCGCGTGCACGATACGGAACACCGCGGGCAGGCCACGCGGCACCCGTCCGAGCTTGAGCGGCAGGAGCAGGTAGAGCAGCGCGGCGATCTCGAGCCCGGGCATCAGGATGGTCGTGGTGAAGACCAGCCCGGCGACGCTCGTCATGTCGTCGTCGTACAGCTGCCGCACCGCGCCGAACAGCGTGGTCGAGCTGTGGTGGCCTGCGGCTTCCAGCCCCACGATAGGGAACGCGTTGGCGATCAGGAAGAGCACGGCAGCTCCAAGAGAATAGGCCAGGGTGCGGTCGAGGCCGTTGGCTTTGCGCCGGTAGAGGACGGCGCCGCAGCGGGGGCAGCGCGCGGTGCCCCCGGGGGCCAGGGGCACCTCACGCTGGAGGAGATCGCAGTCGTGGCAGGCGTGCAACCGCAGTGCGTGCATCACGCGGACTATAGCGCGAGCCGATCGACAGACGCAACCAGCCGTCGGGCTACCGGCCGAGTTGCTCGAGGGCCTTGACCATCGGAGCGCGATGGCGCGGACTATAGCTCACGTCCGGGCGGCGCGGCGTCGTCCGAGTCGGTCAGGGGGCTGTCCCGGGTTGTTGCTTCGTCGCGCGCGTGCGCTTGGAGCGGATATACGTGAGCTCGGCGCCGAAGAACACGATCAGTGACGCGTAGAAGACCCACACCGTCATCACCACCAGCGAGCCGGCGGCACCGTAGGGCGACCCGATGCTCGCGCGCCCGAGATAGAGCCCGATGAGACTCTTGCCCACGCTGAACAGCGCCGCGGTGATGATCGCCCCCACCCACACGTCGCGCCATGCGACGGGCACGTCCGGCAGGACCTTGAAGATCGTGGCGAAGAGAAGGGTGACGACGGTCAGCGAGACGAGCGCGTTGAGCCCCCGGAGCACGACGGCCGCGTCGGTCAGCGCGCCCAGCGCCGTCTCGCCGACGGCCGCGACGGCGGCGCTGACGACGAGGGAGACGAGGAGCAGAAACCCGATGGCGAGGACCATGGCGAGCGAGAGGAGGCGCTCCTTGACGAACACCCACAACACGCTCGCCTGCGGGTGCCCGTCGACTTTCCAGATGCGGTTCAAGGAGCTCTGAAGCTGCACGAACACGGTGGTGGCGCCGAACAAGAGCACCGCGGTGCCGATCAGCACGGACAGGGCGCCCTTCTCCCGGTCCCGCGCATGGCGCAGGACGGTCTGCACGACCTCGCTGCCCTCGGCGCCGACGAGGAGACGCATCTCGGTCACCATCCTGCCTTCCACGGTGGCCCGGTCGAAGACGAGCCCGGCCACGGCCACCACCATCAAGACCAGAGGGGCGAGGGAGAGCAGCGTGTAATAGGAGAGCGCCGCGGCCAGCTCCATCGGCCGGTTGGACCAGTACTCGCGGGCAAGCTCCTTGAGCGCCGTCATGAGCGTCACATGGTAGCATCGCTCCGCCAATGGACTTCGGCATCGTCACCGCGAAGGTGGACGAGATCGGCTACATCACCCACGCCGAGAACGTGGGCTTCAGCCACTGCTGGGTCACCGACAGCCAGATGATCCGGTCCAATTGCTGGGCCGTCCTCGCCCTGGCCGCCCGCGACACCCGCCGGATGCGACTGGGCACCGGGGTGAACGTGCCCGGCCTCCGGCTCGCTCCCGTGGCCGCCAACGGCATCGCCACCATCAATCGCCTGGCGCCCGGGCGCTGCTTCATCAGCTTCGGCACCGGCCATACCGCCATGCGCACGCTCGGGCACAAGCCCATGCGCCTCGGCCCTTTTCGCGAATACGTGAAAGTGGTGCGCGCCCTCCTCGCGGGCGAGGAGGTGGAGTACACCCTGGACGGGGAGACGCATCCCATCCGCTTCCAGATGCGGGAGCACCGGTTCATCGACCTCGAGCATCGGATCCCGCTCTACGTCGCGGGCTTCGGGCCCAAGGCCCAGGCCCTGGCGGGCGAGCTCGGCGACGGTCTCGTCTCCGGCCTCCCGCGCGGAGGCAGCGTGCCCGCCATGCTTTCGCATGCGGAGCGCGGCGCCGCCCAGGCCGGGCGCGCGCTGCCCGCGGATTTCCTCACCGCGGCCATGGTGACGCTGGCCATGCGCCGGCCCGGCGAGGCGCCCGCCTCGGAGCGCATCGTGGCCGAGTGCGGTCCCGCCATCCTGTCGGGCCTGCACTACCTGGTCGCGCGCCATCTGGAGACCGGCGAGGACCCGCCCGAATACGCGCGACCGATCTGGAAGCGCTACCTGGCCTGGCTCGAAGAGGCACCGCCCGCCCAGCGGCATCAGCGTCTCCACGGCAGCCACTACAGCTTCCTCGACCCGGACGAGGCGCGCTTCATCACGCCCGCGCTCGTGGAGGCCGTCTGTCTCGCCGGCATGCCCGAGGAGATCGCGGAGCGCGTGCGCTCGCTCGAGCAGCAGGGGCTGCGCCAGATCATGCTCTACCCGCCCCTGAACCGGCAGTACCGCGTCATCGAGGACTTCGCCGACCTGGTGATGTCCCGGCTCTGAGCGTGCTCGACACGATCCGGACGCCCGAGGGCTCCTTCACGGCCGAGGTCGCGGGGCCACTCGACGGCCCACTGGTGCTCTTGCTGCACGGCTATCCTCAGACGCGCCACACCTGGCGGGGGCAGGTGCCCGCGCTCGGGGCCGCGGGCTACCGCGCCGTAGCCCCCGACCAGCGCGGCTACTCCGCCGGCGTGCGCCCCGATCCGGCGGCGGGCCTCGCGGCTTATGGCATCGATCGCCTCGCCGCCGACGTGCTCGACCTCGCGGCGGCGAACGGCCACGGCGCCCGGCCCTTCCATCTCGTGGGCCACGACTGGGGCGGCCAGGTCGCCTGGGTGGTCGCGCATCGCCATCCGGAGCGCGTGGCGTCGCTCACCGTGCTGTCACGTCCCCATCCCGCTGCGTTCCGGCGCGCCTTCCGCGAGGACGCGGACAACCAGCAATACCGCTCGCGCCATCACAAGGCCTTTCTCGATCCGGGCACCGCGGCCCGGCTTCTCGAAGATGGAGGGCGCCGGCTGCGACGGCAGCTCCGGGAGAGCCACGTGCCGGAGGCGGCCTGTGAGCAGTACCTCTCGGTGCTCGGCGATCCCGGCGCGCTGGAGGCCGCGCTTGCCTGGTATCGCGCCGCGGGTGCCCTCGCGAGCATGGAGGTGGGCCCGGTGACGGTGCCCACGCTCTACATCTGGGGCGAGGACGATCACAGCGTGGGCCGTGCGGCCGCAACATGGACGGCCCAGCACGTCACCGGGCCCTATCGCTTCGAAATCATCCCGGGTATCGGCCACTTCATCACGGACCAGATCCCCGCCGCCGTCACGCGCCTCCTCCTGTCACACGTCGCCAGCGCGCCTCGCTGACCTCGAGACCTGTACGTGACTCCAGACCGGGGTCAGGTCTTGCAATCCGACAGTCACCGCCGGACGTCATCCCAGTGAACGTTCAACCGCCGAGTCCGAATGTAGGATTGCAAGACCTGACCCCGATGTTACGCGCCCGGAGGGCGGTAGCCGGCGCCTTGGGCGAGGAGGAGCGCGTCGAAGCCGTCATCGGCGCTCATCAGCGGCGTCGTGGTAATCGCCTTGACGGCGCCACCGGCCGCGACAGCCATGGAGGCCGCGGCCGCCTTGACGTTATCCGGGACGTCGATCAGCAGCATCACGTCGAACTCCCCGAACGAGTAGTACCAATCCAGAAGCCGTCCGCCCAGCGTCTCGATGACGGGCTTGAGCGCTTCCATTCGATTCTCCGGCCGTTGGACCAGCCTGCCCCACGCACCGCTCGTGTACGACGCCTGAATCATGTAGATCGACATAGAGCGCCTCCTTCCGGATCAGGTCTCGCGATGCGACATCCGTCCTTCCTGTGACAAGCGCATCTCCTGAGTACATCCTGAACCTCGGGCGGCTCGAGCGCTAGCGTCGGGGCGTGGCACGACCGCTGCGCACTACCTACGAAGCGGTGGCCGAGAATCGCTCGCACTCCTGTTGACAACTCCTCGAGGAGAGCGTTGAGGATACCTGTTGAGGGGAACCTCACCTGCGACGAAGTGGGACAAAGCGAACAGGGGCGACATCACGGGTCTTCATCGTCCCGTCAGGCTGCTTCTCGACGACTTGCAGGATCTGCCACTCCGGTCCGCTTCCCACGGGAATGATCATCCGACCTCCGGGTCTGAGCTGCACGACGAGCGGTTTGGGGATCTCGGGTCGCGCCTGCCGTCACCAGGATGGCATCGAACGGCGCGCGTTCAGGCCAGCCTCGAACGATGACCGCCTGCCTCCGCCCCACCGTCTTGCCTTATGTTGTCCCGATGATCTTCCCGGGTCCACTACTGCGGCCTCGGGCGCTCGGCCGTTGGGGAACCTCGGGCCACCGGCTTCGCGCAACCGCTCAACGCCGAGATAACTCGCGCTCTGCCCGGACGGACGTGACCCAAGTCCGCGTTCCTCGTCGGCGCTGACCGTCGGCCTCGACTGGCCGGCCAACATGGCGTTACATTCCCGCCACTCGTGTGGATGGACGATCGCAAGCACACGCCGTGTCAAGACACCCGCACCTGACCCCCATACGCGCTACGCACGCAAGGTTGGAGCCGCCTCCCCTGCTTGATGGCAGGACTTCGTTGTGAATACGACTGCGCGAGCCACGTCAGGCCAGGCATCCCCGGAGTCGGCGGCAGCGCGCTCGGCGATACGACCGGAGTAGTGTCGGCGCGTCATGCGAGTGGCTTTGTTGGCCGTTACCCTACTCGTCTGCATCCTGTTGATACGGGGGCGGGGTGATTCAAAGGGTAGTGACGCGTGATCGAGTGTAGTGGACGGCTATGTCGACACGCCCATGGTGCTCAAGCTGATCCACGACGGCAACCTCCCGTCCTCCGTCAGCGCCGGCCGAGGCTCAGGCGCTTGCCTTGGCACAGCCGGGACGCCATATCTCTCCGACATTCAGGTGGTCGGTCTCAAGCCGATCACGCTGTAGGTCGGGACGGGCTTGAGCAGGCCCTTGAGGGCCAGCGCGCCCACTTCCTCGCACTCGATGAGGTCCTCCAGGGCTGCCGCGACGCGCGATGTGACGAGGACCTGCCCGCCCTTGGCCTCGCCGCAGAGCCGCGCAGCCAGGTTGGTGACCGTACCGATGGCGCCGTAGTCCCAGCGCCCCTCGAAGCCGATGGCGCCGATCGTCGCGTATCCCTGGGCGATCCCGACGCTCATGGCCAGGTCGTAGCCCCGCTTGCGCCATCCGGCGATGAGATCGTTGACACGCTCACGCATGGCGACGGCCATACGGAGTGCGCGTTCGGCCGGGTTCGGCACCGGCACCGGGTCGTTGAAGAAGATCATCATGCCGTCGCCGGTAAAGCGCTCGAGCGTGCCCTCGTGCTCGAGGATCAGCTTGCCCATGCCGGCGTGGTACTCCCGGAGGACTGCCATCAGCTCTTCGGGCTCGGCGGTCTCGGCGAAGGCCGTGAAGCCGCGGAGGTCGAGGAAGACGACCGTCACTTCCCGGCGGTGCGACTTCAGGGGGTCCTCGGCGCCGCCCGCCACGATCAGCTCGGCCAGCTGAGGGGAGAAGAAGCGCTTGAGGCGTCCCATCCGCTCGAGCTCTGTGACCTGCTGCCCGACCCGTTCCTGGAGCGTCCGGTTGAAGGCGGCGAGCTCACCAGCCTGACGCTCGAGCGATCTCGCCTGCTCCTGGACCGTGTCGTGGAGCGCCTTGATACGGAGCATCGACTTGACCCGGGCCACCAGCGAAGCCTGGTCGACCGGCTTGGTGAGATATTCATCCGCGCCCGCGTCGAGTCCGCTCACGACATCCTTCGAGTCAGCGCGAGCCGTGACGAGGATGATGGGCATGAAGGGCAACGAGGACTCTGCGCGTAGACGGCGACAGACCTCGAGCCCGTCGAGACCCGGCATCATGACGTCCAGGAGGAGCAGGTCGGGCTGCTTCTCCCGGGCGAGGTCCAGCGCCGCCTGCCCATCTGTTGCCGTCAGGATCTCGTAGCCGTGAATCGCGAGGCGAGTCTGGAGGATATCCAGGTTCATCGCGTTGTCGTCGGCGATGAGGATGTGAGGCGGTGTCCTCACGGCACGTACTCGCGGATCTTGGCCAGGAGCGCGCGGGGGCTGAAGGGCTTGGTCACGTAGGCGTCGCAGCCGGCCTCGCGCGCCTTGACGTCGTCGCCGCTCAACGCATAGGAGGTGACGGCGATGACGGGGATCCGGCTGAGCTCCGGGTTGGCCTTGATCCGGCGGGTGGCCTCGTAGCCGTCGAGCCCCGGCAGCTGTATGTCCATGAGGATCAAGTCCGGGTGGTGGGTGCCGGCCATCGTGACGCCTTCCTCTCCGGTCACCGCCTCGACCACCTCGTAGCCGGCGGGCGTGAGGAGATCGCGGACGATCCGGCGGTTGTCCTCGTGGTCCTCGATCAGCAGGATGCGCCGGCTCATGTGACCTCCGCCATACGCTCAACCCGCACGGGCAGCATGAACGAGAACGTCGAGCCCTTTCCGGGCGAGGATTCCACCCAGACGCGCCCACCGTGGAGCGCGAGGATGCGCTTCGCGATGGCAAGACCGAGCCCCGTGCCGCCTTTCTTCCGAGTGTTGGATGTGTCGACCTGCTGGAACTCCTCGAAGATTCGCGCCTGGTCGTCGGCAGCGATGCCCGGGCCCGTGTCGGACACCGAGACCAGGAAGGTGCCCTCGGAAGCTTTGGCCTCGACCCGTACCTCGCCGGCATCCGTGAACTTGACGGCATTGCCGACCAGGTTCAGGAGCACTTGGCTGAGTCGGCGGTCGTCCCCGCGCCCGACCGGGAGATCTGGCGCAACCGTCACCGTGAGCGTGAGCTTTTTCTCCGTTGCGAGCGGCTCCAGGGCCGTCACCACCGTCTGCACGACCTCCTTCAGCGAGTAGTCGCCGAGTGAGAGGGTCAGCTGCCCGGCCTCGATCTTGCTGAGGTCGAGGACGTCGTTGATGAGGGCGAGCAGGTGCCGCCCGCTCCGGTCCACCCGCTGCATGGTCTCCTGCGCCTTGTCGGGGATCTGGCCGTAGATGCCGTCCCGCAGGAGCTCGGTATAGCCCAGGATGGCGTTGAGCGGCGTGCGGAGCTCGTGGCTCATGTTCGCGAGGAACTGCGACTTGTGCCGGCTTGCCACTTCGAGTTGCCGGCCCTTCTCCTCGATTTCGTGGAAGAGGCGCGCGTTCTGGATGGCGAGGGCCGACTGGGTCGCGAACGTCTTGAGCGCCTCGATGACCTCCGCGGAGAACTCGCCCGGCGTCTTCCGGATGAGGATCAGGCTCCCGATGATCTCGTCCTCGCGCAGGAGCGGGACGGACAACGCGGCCCGGTACCCGGCTCGGATGGTCACCTCGCGAACGCTGCTCTGGTACGCGGCCGTCTGGGTGATGTCCGCCACCTGGAAAGCCTCGCGCATCTCCGCCGCGCGCCCCGAGACGCCCTCGCCCTTCCGGATGGGTACGCCGCGGATGGCCTCGACATAATCCGCAGCGAGGTTGTCCGTCGCGCGGAGATGGAAGTGCTGGCTCGGCTCGTCGTATTCGTAGATCATGCACCCGTCGGCGCCCGCGAGCTGACGCGCCCGGGAGACGACCGTCTGGAGCACCGTTTCGACATCAAGCGTCGAGCTGACCGCGCGGCTGACCTCGCCGAGTGCGGTCAGCTGCTCGACGGACTGCGTGAGCTCAGTAGTGCGCGCTTGCAATTCCTTGAAGAGGCGGACGTTCTCGACGGCGATGACGGCCTGGTCGGCGAAGGTCTTGAGCAGCTCGATCTCGCTCTCGGAGAACCGTCCGGGCGTGGCGCGTGCGACCGTGATGACGCCAATGGGAGCGCCCTCTCGAAGCATTGGTACGATCAAGGTACTTCGCCAGCCGATCATCTGGGCCAGCCTCCGGGCCTGCGTTGAAATCTTATTCTCCGGATCGAGCTCGACGTCAGGTATATGGACCACCGCGCGCTCGAGGATGGCTGGCCCGACCACGAGACTCCGGGTGGGGCGCGTCGGGTATATTCGGTGAAGCTCCCTGAGGCCCTCAGGGCTGGTGTTGTGGTGGGCGGTCAGATGGAGGAGCTCGCCATCGAACTGGAACGCCGTGCTGAAGAACCCGTCGCACAACTTCACGGCACTCCTGACGATGGCGTCGAAGACCGGCTGCACGTCTGACTGAGACTGACTGATGACGCGCAAGATCTCAGCCGTCGCCGTCTGCTGCTCGAGCGCCTCCGTGAGATCGCGGTTGCGCGCCTCCAGCTCCGTGAACAGGCGCACGTTCTCGATGGCGATGACGGCCTGGTCGGCGAACGTCTGGAGCAGGGCCAGCTGCTTGGCGGAGAATGGCTCGACGTCCATTCTGAACAGGTCAATCGTGCCTATGGGCACGCCCTCGCGGAGCAGAGGCGTGGCGACCATGGCGCGATGGCCGAGCGCGTGCTGGAGCTCGCGGCCCACGGGAAACTCTCCCTCGGGATCGCTCGCCAGATCGTGGATGTGGATCGTGCGGCGCTCAGACACGGCGCGCCCGGTCACTGATTCTCTTGTGACGGGCAGTTCGACGCCCTCGACACTCCCGAACCGGCGGACGAGCTCCTCCCCGAACGGGCCGGTGGCGGCGGCTGCCCGGAGGACGTCGCCGTCGAGCCTGAAGAGGGCGACGTTAACCGCACCGCAGAAGCGGGCGGCGGCGTGAACGACGGTCTCGAGGACCGGCCGGAGATCGGTTGGGGAGCTCGAGATGGCGCGGAGGATCTCGGCGGTGGCCGTCTGCTGCTCCAGCGCCTCGGTCAGGTCGCGGTTGCGCGCCTGGAGCTCCTTGAACAGGCGAACGTTCTCGATGGCGATGACGGCCTGGTCGGCGAAGGTTTGGAGGAGGGCAACCTCCGCCTCGGTAAAGGGGCGCACCTCGGCACGCAGAACGGCCAGGTTACCAAGCGACTTGCCCTCGCTCAGTAGCGGTATCTCTGCGCAGCTGTGAACGGTGTTGAGCTTGAGCAACTCGAGTGTCTCGGGGTACTCGCTTTCGGCGATGACCATGATGTCGTCGATGATGATCGGTCTGCGATCCAGAACGGCGCGCCCTCCCGGGAAACGGCGGGTGAGGGGGAGCGGTCGCCCCACCAACCCCTTCATCTGAGTGCCCGCGTGGGCGGCATTGTAAAAGCGATCGCCCTCCAGCCGCTCGATCACCACATCGCTCGCGGCACAGAGGCGCACGGCGCTGGTCGCGATGGTATCCAGCACCGGCTGCAGTTCCGTCGGCGATTGGGCGATGATCCGGAGCACGTCGGAAGTGGCCGTCTGCTGCTCCAAGGCCTCGGTCAGGTCGCGGTTGCGGGCCTCCAGCTCCTTGAACAGCCGCACGTTTTCGATGGCGATGACGGCCTGGTCAGCGAAGGTCTCCAGGAGCGCAACCTGCTTGTCCGTGAACGGATCCACCTCGGTGCGACGGAGCACAAGCGCGCCGATGGCCGCCCCCTCCCGCAGCAACGGAACCCCCAGGGTCGCTCGGTGGCCCTCAGCCTTGGCGCGGGCTGCCGTGTCAGGGAACGCCTCAGTCTCCGCTTGGACGTCAGCCAGGTGAACCACCCGCCGCTCGAGCACGGTGCGCCCCGCGACGGAGCCCCGCACGAGTGGGATCGAGGAGCCCGCGGGACCGGGGATCGGACCGTAATGGGCGGGAAACCGAAGGTTGTCCCCCTCGACCTGGAACAGAATCACGTCGTGGGCTCCGCAAAAGCGCGCGGCGCTGGCGACCACCGTGTCCAGCACGGGCTGGAGATTCGTCGGCGACGTGCTGATGACCCTCAGGATCTCGGCGGTGGCCGTCTGCTGCTCCAGCGCCTCCGTGAGATCGCGGTTGCGGGCCTCCAGCTCCTTGAACAGGCGCACGTTCTCGATGGCGATGACGGCTTGGTCGGCAAAGGTCTTCAGGAGGTCGATGCGGCTCGCCGAGAAGGCGGCGACCTCCTGATGGCTGACGCCGATGGCTCCTACCACCTCGGCTTCGCGCCGGAGCGGGACCAACACGAGGCTGCGGACGCCCCGGGCCTGCAGGCGTGCGCGCATCCGCGAAACGGGCAGGACTTCTTCCAGGTCAACGTCGGGAATATTGACCACGTCCCCTGACCGCGCGCGCGCGTGCAGGTTGTGGTTCTCGATCGGCAGTGGAAACTGACTCCGCAGCTCCTCAAGCTCGGCAGGCGGGATATTGTAGACACCGGCGACATCAACCAGATCGTGCTCGTAGCGCCAGATGATCCCGTAGAGCCCGCCGCACAGGGGCACGGCGTTGCGGACGATCGCGTCGAACACCGGCTGGACATCGGTCGGCGAGCCGCTGATTACCCGCAGGATCTCGCTGGTCGCCGTCTGCTGCTCGAGCGCCTCGGTCAGGTCGCGGTTGCGGGCCTCCAGCTCCGTGAACAGCCGCACGTTCTCGATGGCGATGACGGCCTGGTCGGCGAAGGTCTGAAGGAGGGCAATCTCGCTCTCGGAGAAAGCGCGGAGTTCGGTGCGGTACACGGTGAAAGCGCCAATGGCGACCCCTTCGCGGAGAAGAGGGATGCCGACGGTGGTGCGGATGCCGGTATCGCGCCGAGCGCCGTCGGGAAACTCCACCGCCACCTCGGGAGACTGATGGTCGCGCACGTGGACCGTCGTCCGATCGATGATGGCTCGGCCGCTGACGCTGGTGCGTGTGAGCGGCCGTGTCTCACCGACGCGGAGCGTCGTCAGTTGTGGGCCGGACTCGTGCTCCGCAACCTTTCGCAGGAGGTCGCCCTCGACCCGGTAGAGCGACACGTTGGCCGCGCTGCAGAGCCGTGACGCGTTCCTGGCGACGGCCTCCAGGACCGGCTGAAGGTCGGTGGGCGATCGGCTGATCACGCCCAGGATCTCCGCCGTCGCCGTTTGCCGCTCCAACGCCTGTGTCAGCTCGACGTTGCGGGCCTCCAGCTCCGTGAACAGGCGCACGTTCTCGATCGCGATCACGGCCTGGTCGGCGAAGGTCTGGAGGAGCTTGATCTGCTTGTCGGTGAAGGGGAGGACCTCGGCGCGGCGCAGGTTGATCACTCCGATGGCTTTGCCTTCTCTGAGCAGCGGGACAGTCAGGATGGTGCGATGGCCGAGTCGCCGCGCGAAGGCGCTCCCCTCCGGGAACTCGTCCGTCTCGGCCTGGAGGTCGGCGATATGGATCGTTTGCCGGTCCAGCACCGAACGTCCGCCAATCGTTCCTCGAATCACCGGGACGTGGTCGACCACACTTTCGATTGGGCCAAGATGCGCCGCGGCGCGCAGGGCGTCGCCGTCCACACGGAGGATTGAGACATCGTACGCTTGGCAGAGTCGGCCAGCGCTCTCGACCAGCGTGTCGAGAACGGGCTGGATGTCCGTCGGCGAGCTCGAAATTACCCGCAGGATTTCGCCGGTCGCCGTCTGCTGCTCCAGGGCCTCGGTGAGCTCGCGGTTGCGCGCTTCCAACTCGGTGAAGAGCCGCACGTTCTCGATGGCGATGACGGCCTGGTCGGCGAAGGTCTGGAGCAGCGCGATCTCCTCGTCGGCGAAAGGCCCCGGCTCGCGGCGGGTGACGCTGATCAAGCCGAGCGGCGTGTCCTCGCGAAGCATCGGCACCTGCAGCATGCTGCGATAGCCTCGCGCCCGTGCGACGGGGCGCATTTCGGCATCGACCCGGGGATCTACTTCCATATCGCTCACGACGGACGGAGCGCGTTCCCGAACCACCTGCGCCTGTACCGGTGTGTCGGCAAGAGGCAATGGGAACCGCCTCCTGATCGCCTCGTCTCCCAATTCACTTGTCGACGTAATTGCCGCCAGGTGGAGGTCGTCGCCGACGAGACGAAGGACAGCGCCCGAGAAGCCGCCGAGGAGCCGCACGGCGCTCCTGACGATGGCGTCGAACACCGGCTCGGCGTCGGTCGGCGAGCTGCCGATCACGCGCAGGATCTCGCTGGTCGCCGTCTGGCGGTCGAGGGCCACGGACAGGTCGCGGTTCCGGGCCTCCAGCTCCTTGAACAGGCGCACGTTCTCGATGGCGATGACGGCCTGGTCGGCGAACGTTTCGAGGAGCCTGACCTGCTTGTCAGTGAACGGATTCACCTCGGCGCGCCGGAGCTGAATGGCGCCAATGGCCACCCCCTCCCGCATCAGGGGAACGTTCACCAGGGTCCGGTGCCCCCACTCCTTGCCTAGGACACTGCCCTCAGGGAACTCCTCAGCCTCGGCCTGGACATCGGCCACGTGGATAGTCCGCCGCTCGAGCACGCTGCGTCCCGTGGTCGTACCGCGCACGAGGGGAATCCTGAGGCCGATGGAGGCAGCAAGGGGGCCATCGTGGGCGACCAGATCCAAGCCGTCCCCTTTTCGGAGGAAGATGCTCGCGTCGTAGGCCCCGCAGAGGCGCGCGGCGCTTGCTGTCACCGCGTCCATCACCGGCTGGAGGTCGGTCGGCGAGCCGGCGATGACGCGGAGGATCTCGCTGGTCGCCGTCTGCTGCTCGAGCGCCTCGCTCACCTGCGCGTGGGCCTGGGTGACCGCGAGGTTCCTCTCCTGCAATTCCGTGAAGAGCCGCACGTTCTCGATGGCGATCACGGCCTGGTCGGCGAAGGTCTGGAGCAGCGCGATCTGTTTATCAGCGAAGGGCCGGACCTCGGTTCGGTAGACCGCAATCGCCCCAATGGGTACACCCTCACGCAGCAGTGGTGTCGAGACGAAGGTACGAACGCTATCACGCTGCACGTTGTCTCTGGTCTCGGGGGACTCGGTGTCGACCACTGAGAGAAGATCGGGAATGTGAATGGTGCGCTGCTCCAAGATGACGCGGCCGGTCACCGTGCCGCGGGTAAGCGGCCGGGTGCCCCCGACCTCTACACTTGTGGGGACGGTTCCATAGCCCGCGACTCTCCGCATGAGATCGCCCTCGACGCGGTAGAGCGACGCGTTGTTCGCGTCGCACAGGCGAGCGGCGGTCTTCACGACCGCCTCGAGCACGGGGTCGAGCGTCGTGGGCGAGCCGGCAATGACGCGCAGGATCTCGCTCGTCGCCGTCTGCTGCTCGAGGGCTTCCGCCAGGACCTGCGCGAGGCGCGTCTTTGCGATGGCCGTGGCCGCGTGCTCGGCGAAGGCCTCGAGGAGGGCGATCTGCTTCGAGGTGAAGGGGCGGACTTGCCGGCGACGGATCAGGATGACACCGATCGTCGCGCCCTCCGAGAGAAGGGGCGCGGCGAGCGTCGTCCTGATCCCCGTCGCTCGTTGCCGTGCCTCGAGCTCGGGGAATCGCGTCCGGGCGGCCGCCTTCATGTCACGGACATGGATCGTCCGTCGGTCGAGCAGCGCCTGGCCAATGTCCGTCCCGCGGCTGATGGGGAACGCCTCCCCAATCGCCCGGGTGGTCGGCACCGATCCATGCTTGGCGACGAGGCGCAGGGTGGCGCCGTCGGCGAGGAAGATCTGGGCATCATGCGCGTCGCAGAGCCGCGCGGCCGTTTTGGCGATGGCGTTCAGGTTCTGGTCGATGCCCTCCGGACCAGAGCGGCGGGCCCTCCGTCCGAGCGAGGCTCCACACTTCGGGCAGAGGGTGGCGCCGGGGCGGGTGTCCTGCC
>WNGB01015471.1_pt1 | contig 22583 bp, 11 predicted proteins | sample 5400681 | NCBI WGS metagenome assembly WNGB01 (sample SAMN13153367, study PRJNA577476) | soil metagenome | isolation source: 115 cm soil or saprolite under grassland replicate 2 | place: USA:California | collected 2016-06-15
ATCGTGCCGCTGCTGGCGTGCGGCATCCTGAACCCCTTCGGGCCGACACTCCAGACCATCCTGCTCGCCCGTCTAACCTCCGAGGCGGACTGGCTGATCGCGGACGTAAGGTCCAACCCGTTCGCACCAACGGAGAACACCGCCCGCGGCTGGCAGCCTGCCACACTGAACCCTGCCGAACTCGGAGCAGCCCTGGTCGCGATGGCAGAAGTCACGCAGGAGGGAGAGTCGGATTTCCTCCTGACCCAGTCCAGTTACATCGTCGTTTTTCCGGGGGCAAAGATTGGCGCGGCGGTTTGGAAGGAGATCTTCCGTCGGGCGCTCGTTCGGGAAGGCGCTACCTGGCCCGGGGGCGTTTGCCGGGCGATCCGTGCGAACTGGTGTAGGCTGTGGGACCGCACGAAGGAGGATCTCGGCGGTGACCCCGCAGAATCGCGTCGGGACCGTCCCCTGACCGCCGCGGAGTTCTACGCCTGGTGGGAGACGAAGATGATCCCGTTGCACATGGACACAGACAACTACCCCAAGAGCGCAGAGGCCCAGCGTGTCCGGGCCAGGCAAGACAACAAGGCGCCGATGACTGCGGCGGCGTTCGAGGATTGGTGGCAACTCGTCACCCATTCCGCCCATGTCGCCCATGAGGTGAAGGAACTGCCCCAAGCCTGGCGGGGTGCCCTCGCACAGGCGCCGGGGGTGGCCCAGAGGATGGGCGGCGACCCGGCAAGTATTCAGTTCCACTGGCGGATTCTTCAACCTGTGCTTACGGTCGCAGGAAGCGGGACAGGGGCACCTCGATGAGCAACTTCGGTGAAAAAGCAGCGGTCCGTTGGTTTCCACAATAGCGTGCTCATTTCTTCATCTCGAAAGGCGAACTCTTCAGACCCCGTGGATCAATCCGAAAGATCGCACGTTCCACTGCAATCTGGACAGATCGGTCCTTATCCCCCCTACGCACCAACTCCCCGAGTGTCAGAAGTGCATTGTTGGCAGATGGGCCGATTTGGCCCAAAGTTGAGGCAGCTTCCCATCGCACCGCCGGACTTGGGTCTCTCAGAGCATCGAGAAGGATCTTTACTGCTTCGGCTGCCCGCGGGCCAATGTGGCCGAGGGTGGCGATTGCCGCTTTCCGGGTATCCATGTCTTTGCTCGCGGCGCCGTTGAGGAGCGCAGGCATCATCGGCTTCACCTTCTGGTGCAGGCGCAGGGCCGCTTGTTGGCCAACAGCGCGTTGAATCAAGAGGTTCGTAGGAAGGAATGCCTTGCTTGTGCGGATTTGTTTCTCCAGCTTCCCAAGCCAGGCCACCATCGAACCGGGATCCCCCTCAAGGGCTCTGAGTTCCATTGTCGCCAGATCGTGCCAGCGATCCTTCTGCGGCACTTGGCGTAACTCGTCCCGATATTTACCCTCCTCCCCTCTCCGCTCGCGCCATAAGGCGAGGAGATAGTGCTCGCCCTCCATCTTGTCGATGTTCGGGGGTGGGTTCAGCTTTCCGTAGTCGCTTCCCCATAGGGGTTCGTTACGCAACTGGCTCGCCCAGTAAATGAGCTGCTCGGTATACGCGCGGTTGGACGCTGTTCGCCAGCCATCCTGTAACCTCTTGTGTGCGGCTCGGGCATCAGCCAGCGCGGTTTCAGCCTGGAGCCTTTTTCCATTCTCCTGCTTGAGGTCGTCTTTCAGTCGCCCTTTTTCCGCCAGCAAGTTAGTCGCCTGTTTCTCACTCTTCTCCCGAGCTAACTTTTCCTTGCCGAGGGCCACCTGCAAGCGGGTGATCTCTTTTTTTGAGTCTGCGTAACTGTCAATCTCCTGACGCAGGGCACGCACGTCGGCGGTCAACTTTGCCTTCTCCACAAGCAACTCGTCCGTCCGTTTCTCACTCTTCTTCCGGGCCACACTCTCTTGCTCAAAAGCGTCCTTGAGTCGATCAATCTCTGTCTTGGCATTTGCGTAGAGTTTGACCTCCTCGCGAAGGGCAAGCACTTCGGCATTCAGCTTTTTCTTCTCCACGAGCAGTTCGGCCACCTGTTGCTCGCTCTTCCCCCAAGATGCCCTCACTTCGGCCAGCGCCCTGTGGAGTTGCTCGATCTCCTTCTTGGCGACCGCGTAGTGCCCGATCTCTTCTTCCTGTTGCTTGACCAGTTTCGCCAGTTTCGCGTAGTCGCCGTGCAGCCGGTCGTGTTTGTCTCGGAGGATGGCCCAGTCCTCTCGGAACTGCGTACTCTCCCTCTTTGCCTCAGCCAGCGAAGATTCCATCCCGCTGACGCCGGCCCAAACGCCTATTCCCAGCGGCAAGGCAAGGAAAAGCAGGACGGCCGCCAGAATTATCGCCTTCTGCTTCCACCAAGCCCTTCGGCCACTGCGGTCGAGGTCCCAAACCGTACTGAACAAAGCCACAGCGCCGGGATCTGCCTTGTGCCTCTCCTCGAATGCCAACACCTGCGGTGATTTAGGCCCGAACTGATCGACCAACTTCAGATATTCCTCCACAAGTTGTGCTTCTGCCTGTGGTTCCATGAGTAGGTATCCCAATGGGAAAGGAGCAACCATTCACGACTTACGACGAAACACCTGCCTGGTGTACAGTCGCCAGGCAGGTACGGAACAACACCCCGGATGGCTGTTTCGGGGCTGTCTTGGGATGACGCTTCCCGCCGTGACGTTTTAACGGTCAAAAGAAAGATCTTTCGTCCGTTCGCGGAGTTTTGCCAGAACGCGATAGTGAAGTTGGTAAACGGCCGACTCTGTGCAGCCCAAAGCGGCGGCGATCTGCTTGGTGGACTTATTCTCGAAGTACCGAAGGAGGATGAGTTTGCGCTCACGCTCCTGCAACCACCCCAGGAGCCAGGCAACCAGATCCTTCGCCTCCACTTCTTTCGATGGTGGAGGGACAACTGAGCGGAAAAAGTTGCCCAGGCGCTCCAGCAAGCCGGCCTCCCGCTTCTTCTCTCTCGTCCGATCAATGGCGATGGACCACGAGAGGCAGCGGAGCCAGGCCAGGAACTCCCCCACGCTCCCACCCCTAAACTGATCGAGCCGTTCCCGCGCCTTCTCCAAAACCGCCTCCTGGAACTCATCGAACGACCAGAGATGGCGGAACCGTCGGTACTGAGCCCGCAACTGCCGATCGAGTTCCCCACTCCGGGTAGCCTCCTCGATGAACCTCTCGACGAGGCGACGGCACGAAGCGACCACCGAGCGCGGCAAAGCAAGGATCTCGGCGAATTGGGGACCGAACCAGGGGCCGCTGACCACTTGGCGGAGGTGGCGGTAGACACGCCGCAATGCCTGGTCCACGGTGACCTCTGACTCCCAGCGCGTCCATGCACTGCCAGTGGTCAGGCGCGGGGCGATCCCCGCGAGCCAACTTTCGGAAGGACAGAGTTCCTCAAGCCTGGCCGCAAAGCGCACCAACGTCTCTGTTCCGAGCGCAAACAAGAACGGCTCACGAAACGGGGGCTTCGCCGAACGCTCCTCGGCAACGGCCATATCGCCCCGGACGATGCCGAGCCAGACAATCAAGTGAGCGTCCGGACTGTGCGGCAGCAGCCGGAGCAAAGCGCCACCGAGTGCTGCGATCAGGCCGTAATCCGGTTCCCGTTGGGAGAGCAGAGCGTAACTGCCGATCAGACCAAGCATCGGATCCCCAACCTTCCCTTCAAAGAATTGCTTTTGCTGGGAAGGAGGGAGCACCAGTTGCCCCCGAGCCAGACCGTTGAGGGCCGCCTCGGTTTGCCCATAGATGGGGAGGTGCGGCTGGAATCCGCTGCCGAGCCGGCAGAGGTAGATGGAGGAATGGGCGAAGTTCGGCTGCTCTCCCCAGGGTGCGAAGAGTTGCGTTTCCCACCCCTCTTCCGCGAAGATGACCTGCCCTCTCTGCCCCTGCCCTTCAGGAGCTACGCCCTCGGGAGTGCTTTGCTCCAGCGCGTAGGTTCCCGGCGGTAGGTCCACTGTCAGGGCCAGCCAACCCTGGCCCAGGTGGTATTCGCCCACCTCGGGGAACTGAGCGACCACCTCTCCGTCCTTGCTCCGCAGGGTGAAAGTAGGCAGGGCACTCCGGCCTTCACCCTTTGTGCGGGCGAACACGAAACACCGGGCCGTCCCTGACTTATAGCGGATATGCACCGTCTCACTCTTTAACTCCGCAAGATGCCCATGATGCTCGTCGAAGGACCGAACGTCACGCAGTGGCACTGCCGCATCCATGTCCAGATGAAAGCCTCCGACCGACCGTGTCCCTCCAGGCTCGACCGCAACCAGCTGTTCGGCCTGGGCTCCCGGCACAGTCGCGAGAACCCGGTAGATCCCAGGTTCGACCTTGGCAGAGAGCCGATGTGTCCCAGCAGCGACCTCATGCAGCGCGGTGTCGAACACCTGCAAGTAGGTAATCTCGTTTGGGCCTTCAACAATCAAGGTTCCCTTTTCCATGACTATTTCCGTCCCCATTGTCCTCAGAGGGTCAGCTGTTGCGGCCCCGCTGTTGCCGTGATGTGGGCAACGCACTGGTGCCCGCTCGGATCGCCGCAAAGTACATAATAACCGTTGGGGAGGGCGAATGTGATAGAACTGCCGGTTACCGCCTGCCGCATTATCTCCTGAAGTCGGTTGTCCTTCACGATTCAACTGCTGACTGAGGCTTTCTGCCCGTGCCAGTTCACCAAGTCTCGTAGTGACGTACTCGATCAGGCTCTGGGCCGTCACCACCCAGTTCCCGTTTCGGAGAATCGCGGCCTGGTGGAGTCCCTCCAACAGCGCGTGTGTGAACAACCCCCGGCGCTCGGAGTAGATCAGGTTGCGCTCGTTGGCATATTCCGTGAAACCGGCCCCAAAAAGGACGAATTGAGCAACGTTCACTGCGCCCGGAGCGGGATCGTCGCGTGTCCAGGGGGGGCCGCGTCCCAGCACTCGACGGTCGTAGTTGCGGCAGCAGTCGTAGAACATGACCTGCTCGGGGAAGAGGGCAGTCCGGGCCAAGCCCTCGTGGTACTCGCGCGCGTTCAGGCTCAGATTTAACTCCTCAGCGGTGGCGTTGGCCATGATGAGCGCGACGTGACGAATCTCCTGCGAGCAACCGTGACCGGCGAAGTACACATAGAGTCGCCTCCCCTGACCGAGGCGAGCCTTGTGGAAGAGCGCGCGAAATGCTTCGTCGATATCATCTTGGACCGGGCGACCCCCAGTGTCGGGCCAGCGCTTCCCGGCTCTCTCGAACATCTCTTCGACGGTAGTTTCGATATGGTTCTTTTCGGGGAGGTTTTGCAGCTTTTCGTCAGTGACGCATCTGGCAGTCCCCCCGACATCCTCCGCGCTGGCCACGACCCACAAGTTCTCCCGAGGAACCTCCCCCCACCCAAGCAGCCACTTGCAGAAGCATTTGGCGTCCTTCACTGGCCCCTGCAACTGACGAAGGTGCGGATAACGCGCGATGCCGATGACCAAGGCGTAGTAATCGTCTCGGGGCACGGTATTCTCCTCATCGGCTTGGACTTCCTGCAGGGAGGGCTACCCGACAACACGCCGATAAAGGGTCGGGCAATTCCAATACTCACTGTGGGCGGGTGGGAAGGGCGCCCGAGTATCAAACTCAAGGTCCTGCACGTTGGTGAACACGGGAGCGGCCAGAAAGCTGAGCAGATCGTTGGGGTCGTAGATATTGCGCCATTCGCCCACCTTGGGCGGGGTAGTGATCTTCGCGCCGCCTCCAGGTGGCGTTGCACGCAACGCTCCCCACTCGCCGAGTAGGCCGACCTGACTCCCTACCGTGACAAGACGAGCAACCGTCCGGTCGGTCTGACAGCAGTAGTCGAAGCAGATGACACCTCCGAGGCTGTGGCCGATCAGCCAGAGCGACTCCCCAGCGGGAACCAGGGCGGTGACTCGCTTGTCGAGATCCGCCAGAATTGCGTCTCGCTGAGCGAGGTAGACCAGGACATCGCCCACGAAGAGGGCGACCGCCTCCATGATCTGGCGACGAAAATACCGTAACACGGCCGTGAGGGCCTGTTGGCTCTTCTCGCGCAACTTGTCCCCCAACCATCCCCGCTGCCCGCCCAGTTCATGTTGGAGGGTGCGCTCGACAGCCTGCTCCACAAAGGCCCAGGCAACCGGCGGGCTGAGGGCTGGTCCAGGATCCGACAGCGGACGATACAGCGACGCCGTCACGGAGCGAATGAGAGGGTCAAGCAGGTCAACGACGGTGAGAACCCGATCAGCTTGACCCGCAGCCTCAAAGGAGCTTCGCACAAGGGTGGCAACCTCGGCTTCTCCTGGTCTGGCCTTTAGCATAGGACCGAGTTGCGGCTCCGCCACGAGAGCGCCCGTTACCGTGGACAGTTTCTGCCAGAGTAATTGATTGCGTTGCTCAACACCAGCGGGCAACGGTTGGAAGCCCGCGCCGGCAGCGTTGAACTCCTGGGGGTCTTTCAGGGCTTGTAGTTCAGCGAGGGGATCTGCTAGGGCAAGAGCAAGCAGTTGGCCCTGGGGTGTCAGTCGAGCGGGCTCGACCGCCGCTTCCAAAACAGCCCGTCTCCCCGCCCCGAAGCCGGGAATACTGCTCCCACCGTAGTGGAGTGACGAGCCCCTGTCACCCCAGTAGAAACCATCAACGCTGATCTCGGGACTTACTCCCGACACCCCCTGCTTAACGGCGGCCAGAAGCTGTTCGTAACGTTCCTGTCGGACCGTAACGCCATGCACGAAGATTGCTTTCACAGGACGATCTCCTTGGCTGTTGCCTGTAAGGATGGGTTTTCTCCGAATCTCGTGCGCTGACACGTTGAGCGAATCCATGACTCCAGCGCTCAATCGCTCAGGGCTTTCAGAAGAGCTTCCCGCGCATCCGAGTAAAACTGCACGTCACTTTTCGTGGCCATATCGTCCGACAGGTCAACCAGCTGCCGGCGAGAAGAAACCGGCATCAGCAACAGGCTCGCTCCTTTCTCGATCGCCAGTTCCACGACACTGACCGCGTTGTGGACCGGGTTGATCGACCCGCCCAGATTCAATCCGCCGATGACCACAAGCCCGCCCTTGATACTCTTCTGCAGCAAGGCACTGCACAAGGCCAGCAGCGCCGCCAATCCGAGAGCGCTTCCGGCCTTCGACGCATCGAACGCTCGCAACTGCACGGTGAATTCGTGCTGCCGCGGGTCGCGGTCCCCCACCAGATCCTTCGCACGGGCGTACAGATTCTGCTCGCCGCACTTCAAACTCTCGACGAACGACTGCGGCGCTGGGCGGTTCAGCAACTTGACACCGGAACCGGGGCCTTCGTTCACCTCGATGCGGTACAGGCCGGGGCCTTCGTCCGGTCCCCCTGGGCTGATCGTCCAGATCTGCCCCGGCGGCAACGGGTCCGTGCCGATGTTGTTCTCGCTTTGCAATTCCGGCGTCGCGACGAACTTCTCCACGCCATCGCTGCCCAGGTGGTAGCTGAAGTGCGTGTTGCGGAACTCCGCCGAGCCGATCCGCTTCTGCTGTTCCTTCACCCGTCGTCGGCACTCCAGGGCCAGGCGCACCGCCCACTCGAAATCCTCGTCGGGCGGCGGCACCTCCGACTGGGGGTGCAACAACTTGAGCAGGCCGCTGACGGTCTTCTGCACCGCGGTCGTGTCGCGGCCGCTCAGCGCCCCGCCAAACTGGACTCGCCCCTGCAGCTGGTTCACGCGCGTCTGGAAACGTAGCCGCGTCCAGCACTCGGCCAGGAAGTCGCTCACCAGCCCGAAGTGGTCGGTGAGCAGCCCGGTTGAGAGTTTCGGCACGTCCCAGCCCGGCAGATAGGCGTGGATGCGATCCATTAACGCAGTGTCGTTGCGCATCTCTGGTGGCATCGGGCCGAACAGGTGCCCGACGCGCTGCTGGTGTTCCACGTCCACCTCGAAGTTGCCGACCATCACGATGCAACCGTCGGCACGAATGCTCTCCTTGCCGCGACTGAACTCGCCCGACTCCATGTAGCCCTTCATGATGTTGACGCCGTCCTTCTGATCGAAGGACACGCCGGAGATCTCATCAAAACAAACAACGTCGTACTGGCAGACAAGGCCGCGCTGCCCCGTCGCGTTGTTGACGAACATGCGGGCGACCGTGGCCTTGCCGCCGGAAACCAGGTGGGCGTAAGGCGAGATCTGCTGAAACAGGTGGCTCTTGCCCGTGCCGCGCGGCCCCAGTTCGACCATGTTGTAGTTGCGCTCAACAAACGGCACCATGCGCAGCAGGATCATGTCGCGGGCGCGGGCCGTCAGGGCGGTCGGCTCCAGACCGATACTGCGAACCAGGAACTGCTTCCAGTCTGCGGTGGTGAATGCCTCACGGCCGCGCACCAGGGCCTCGAGCACTTCGCGTTTGGAAAGCTGGATCGGCCGTAGTCCCTCGACGCCGAACGGTCGGCCATTCGCCTCCTCGGCGATGGTGGCGTCATACTGTAGCGTCACCTCGGCGTAGAAGCCGCCGGTCAACATGCGCTCGTGTTCCTGCACCAAGCGTGGCTCGATGCGCACGTCGCGTACCTGCAGACTGGGCAATTCGGCGACGTAGGAGTCCGTCTTCGTGTCCAACCGGGCCTTGAGGAGGTCGATCAGCTTGACGGACCCCTTCTCGCGGGCACGGGCCTTGAACAATTCCTCCTCGCCGGCGCGGACGGTGCGGTCGGCCAGCTGGCGGGCGACGATGTGCAGGCCCTCCTGGATCTCGCCGGGGTCCGTGCTGGCGCAGTAGCGGCCCAGCAGGAACTCGACGACGTAGGTCGGCACCGGATACTGGCCCTTGAAACGCCGCACCAGATCCTTGCGGACGATGTAGCCCTCGAAGGCCCGGGCCGCGAGCATATCCAGCGCGTCCAACTCCATCTCACCCCTCCCCGCCCACGGTTGTGGGGCGCCTGTCGATTACCTGCCCGTCGGCGCTGAGGAGTACCACCGTGACGGCAGCACCTTCGTGGTCGTCTTCCACCGGGAAGGCAGCGGTCCCATCAGCGGTCACCGGCCTAGGCGCCGCCACTGAGCTACCGGCATCGGCCAGCCGCGTGCGCAGGTCCACCTGAAGGCCAGTCACAGTCCCCTCGACGGCAACGCGGCAGCGCAGCCCCACCCACTTGACGGACTTGATTTTGGCCGACACGGGGGAACGTGATGCCAGCACTTTCAGCTGCGGCACCAGGCACTCCTGCAGGCTCAGGCTGCCGTGCGCGTACTCCTTGCCCGCAACGAAACAGCTGATGCCCGGCGCCAGGGCCACCCAGACGCCTTTCGACCAGTGCCAGACGCCCTGCGGCACGGACACCGTCGAGTCTGGCTTCAGCACCGCGCACCGGCCCCAACGATCCTGCGCCACCACCTTCGCCAATTCCACTTTCGGCAGCCCGCCCGGTAGCAACAGCCAACCGTGGTCGGTGATGATGCGAACCTCCTTCCACCCGGCCGCGAGCAGGGCCGCAGTCCGTTCCGCCAGTCCCTGCACCTCCTCCTCGATGCGGCGCGCTAGCTCCCAGCCCTGCTCGTGTCCGGTGCGGTCGATCCGGCCGGATTCCGTCCACGCCCGGCCCGTGGGGTCGCCCATCGCCTCCCCCTTGAGGATCTGGTAATCGCGACCCTGCAGCAACCCGTGGAAGCGGTCGTTGGTCAACTTCTTGCCACTGGCTGCGATCTGCGGACAGAACCCTTCGCCGCTGGGTGTGCCGGTCAGCAAGTCGGCGACGGGGGACACCGCCGGCTTGGCGGTCGGCGTCACCGGGGGCACGGCGGCCCAGTGCCAACCCGCCTCCACAGTGAAGCCACGCCCGGTCAGGGCCGCACGCAGTTTCTGCCCCACATCGTAACGCAGGCCGTCCGCGAAGAGGACACAGACCCCCTTGTCCACCGATGACGCTGCAGGGGGCTTCGGGCCGTCGCTCGCCGGGAACAACTTCTGAAATAGTTCCGTCGTATCGCGCAGCCAAGGCTCGTAGAGGGCCAGAATTGCTTCGCGGACAGCACCCACATCCTCGGTCGCTCGGACTGCGGCCAGTGTGTCGAGCATGGCCATGTCCGCCTTCCATCCCTCGGCCGCGTAGGCGTCCGCCACGGCCTGCAGGTTGGCTGCGTTCAGCGCTTTCACGGTGGCCTTGGCCAGCGCAATGAGCGGCTGCAGCGCTCGGGCCAGCGGCGCCTTCCCGAGTTTCGCCCAGACCCAGTCGCGGCGCTGACCGTGCTGGGCCTCCAGGTCTGTCAGTTTGGCTCGCAGCTGCGATGGCAACAGCGACCGAATGGCCGTCAACTCCTGCCGGAGTTCCTGCTCCATCTGTTCGTTGTCCTGCGGCCAGGTGTCCGAAGGGCCGAGGAGGTTGAGTCCGGTGGGTTTGCCCGCGCGCAGGCGTTCCGGCAAGTGTGGGTACAGGTCGGGGGCCTCGGCGAACCGCTGCCACACGTCTTGCCATTTATTCCCACGTTGGCCCAGGCGCTCGGCGCCGCCCAGAACACCGTCCCCCTCCGGGTCAAACTGATACTGCTTCTTGCAGATGCCACGGAAGGTCTTCCAGCGCCCCTTGTCCCACTCTTGCTTTGTGGCCTCCGGGTCGTTCAGCCAGCGCAGCAGCATCCGCACCGGGTCGGGAATTTGCAGAGCGCGGAAGTCCTCGGCCGAAAGTTGCTTGTCGGCGAGCTTGCCCACCTCCACATCGGCGAGGTCCGTCAAGGCGGTGCGCAGCGCTTCTTGCGTGTCGGCGTCACGGGCAACGTCAAGGCCAAGGCCGCCCTTCTCCGCCTGGAGAAAGGCGGCAACCGTCCAGTCCTTGCCGTTGATTTGCGACCAGAAGGCGCCCCGATACTGCAAGGGGGCCAGCGGTTGCAGGAGGAGCGGGCAGTCTTCCACGGCGCGCAACTGCGGCCGGCTGACACTGGGCAAATAGAGGATCGGCGTCGTGTCGAGCGGCCAGTAATCGACGTTGGGCAGAGTGCGGGCGATCACGCAGCGCAGCCAGATCGCGGGGCCGGTGCGCGTGGCGGGGTCGTGGGTGCCCAGCGTCAGCAGGTGCGGCAGGATGCCCCGCAAGCGCGGTAGGAGCGGCTCCCACTGGCGGTCGAGGTCGGTCCAGAGCAGCACGGCCGGCGGCACCTGGTCGTTGCGGTTGTAGGCACACGCCTGCGTCAGCGCCGCCAGCAAACGGCCCAGCACGGTTGCCGGCTCCGGCTTGTTTCCCGGCGTGGTCATGACTTCTCTCCACGGGCCGCCTGCTTCTCGGCAAGGCTGAGGTGATGATCGTTGATCCGGTCGCCCTTGAACACGGAGAACCAGGGGGCGCTCTCCGGATCGCGGCCCTTGTCCTTCTTCCAGTGTAGCGACGGCACCTTGCGGCGCAACACGTCAGCAGTCGCGAACGGGCGGATGTTGAGGCGCACGCCGTCGTTGAGGTCAGGCTCCCAACCAATCGGCTGCTGTGCCAGCGGCTTCCAGCGCACGAAGATATCGTAGGGCGGTTCGCCTCCGAGGATCAGCTTGAGCCGGCGCTCCAGATCCTCGGCGGCGGCGAGTCGCCCGTCGGCGCCGCTTTCGCCCCGGTCCACACTGTCGCGCTGCCGCTTGATCCACAGGCCGAGGTGATGGTGTACCAGCGTTTCCAGCCGTCGCCGGTCGAGTTTGTGGTAGTTGACAACCGCGGCGAAACCGTCCTTGCGGCCGTCCCAGAGGTGCCAGAGGAAAGGGCGGTTGTGGAACACTCTGCAGTGTTGCTCGAAGAAGCCGTCACGCAGCCAGTCCTGCAGCGTCTTGCCGCCGAAGTCCACGGCGGCGAGCAGGCCCTCTTGCCGAGCCGGCGACGAGTCGGGGCCATAGGCGGCGGCCAGCAACTCGCGCAAACGCTCCGCGCCCGTAGGTTCGGTGCCGATGGCGACCAAGGAGAGAATGCCTTCGGGGAGGGTGAAGCGGTCGAGCTTGTCGGCGGCCTGATCGGGCCATCGGTAACCGAGCAGGCGAGCCATCGCCACCTGGAGATTGTGCGGAGCGTCGGCGGTCGCGATGTCGCCCTTGAAGAGCCACTGTGTCGGGTCGTTGGAGAACGGTTTGGGTAAGCCCTTGGGATAGAGGGATTTGGCTTCGGCCTCCCAACGGGCGAGGTCAAAGGGGATCTTGACCATAGTCGGATAGGTCACTTTGATGGAGCGGTCGATCTTGCGAATGGCCTGACGAAAATGCGAAGAACTGCAAAACGCCCAAATCGCCGGGTGATGCGCTTGGTCCAACGGCACAATCACGGCCGTGTTGTCGTCGAACAACTCTCCCGTGTAGACAGTCGCCGGGAGTTCGCTCATCTGACTGATTGCAACGCCTCGCTTCCCCCAGGCTTCACTGCCAGTAATGACGACCGGCGCTCCCTCCCGAGCCAGAGTTCGCAGTTCTCCATCTCCATCTTGCCACCACAGCATATGCTCTCGCCCTGAGTATGGGGCAGTCGTGTCAACCGTACTCTGCTGGAAGGTCCAGCCAGGCGATCCCTTTGCGACCTCCCAGAATAACCGGCCGAACCGAGCGTAGTCGGTCGTGGAGATGCCGTGGAAGGATTGCGCATAGACAGAGAGCAGTCGCTGCCCGGAGGGTGCCTCAAGCGAAATCCTGGAGTCAGGCACCTCGACCCCGTACAGCCGGTGATGCTGGGCAGGGGGTTCCGACGAGAGGACGACGGCGCTAACGTTGACAACCTCGCCGCTGATGGATGCGAAGGCCCCCGCACCAAGATTAGCAAGCAGTAACCAAGTTGATCGGCGGACGACCTTTTCTCTCAACTTCCGGTAGCGAGTGAGGAAGAGCCACGTTTGAGGAGTGATTGCTGCAAGCAGCCCATGCGGTGCAAGAAATCGCAAGCACCGCTGCAGGAACACGGTAGCCAAATCCATTCGCCCCTCTGAATAATGGTCGGCGGCAAACTGTCGCAACTCGTCGCTCTGTCGGCCTTTGGCCAGGTAAGGCACGTTTGTCGTTACCAAGTGATACTTCCCCGCTAACGTCTCGGCTGCCTTGGCAATGCCCCATGCTGCGACTCCCTGTTCGGCCAGTTCTGCGTCAGCAAGTGCTTCCTCGCCCTGCAACGCCTGCCGCAAGAGCGGTAGCAGATGGGCCAAGGTCACGCCTAACGGCAATTGGACATCGGCAGGGTCGAGCAAACTCCCCAGGTCAGGTGCCTGTCGAAACGCTTCATAGAGCCAGCGCATGCCGATGCGCAAGTTGCGGTTCGTCCCTGCCAGGCGTTCCCATTCTTCGACCCGACCCCGCAACGCTTGTCCCGAGCAGGCAATGTGCATTTGCGGTAACTGCCGGTAACCGCCCGCATCGGGGAACTTCCACGCCGCCAGCGCCAGGTTGAACGCCGCGATTTGCGTGCAGCGGGCGTCCAGTTCCAGCCCGAACAGGTTGTCGCGCAGCACCGCGTCGCACGCTTCTCGTGGCGCCAGCCCTTCGTCGTGCATGCGAATGCGGGCCAGCAACTCAAACGCGGCGACCAGGAAATGCCCCGAACCACAGCAGGGGTCGAGTACCTTCAATTCGGCGGCTCGCTGCGGCCAACCGGGAAACGTGCCTGCGGCGGGATTGCCGGCCTCGCGGAAGCGCAGGTAGTCAAAGGTGCAGCCGGGCAGAGCAGGCACCTTGCGCCCACCGCTCACCTGTCGCGCATACCACCAGGCACCGAGGGTGTTGTGCAGCAGGAATTGCACCATGTACGGCTCGGTGAACAGCTGCGTCACCGCCGGCAATTCCGCACCGCCGATCTTCACCTCGGAGGCGTTGACCTCGTCCTTGCGCTTGGCCTGCCAGAACTGGTAGACCCACCCGAGGCTGTCGTCGGCAGTGAACGTCTCCGCGGGCAGGCCGTCGAGGGTTTGCTCCAGGGCAAGTTGGTGTTCCGGGGCAAATGGCACGCGCAGGAGCGGATCCTCGGGCCGGAAGATTTCGGGGAGCATCCGCGCAGCACAACTCGCAGCATACTCCCACTTGTCCTTGACGCCGGCCTCGTGGGCGAACTCCTCCAGGTCGGCCAGGGGGATTGGCTGCCGGTGTTCCGGGTGGATGAGCAGATGGTTCTCGATGAGGAACCGGGCGAACAACATGCGGTGCCAGAACTCATAGGCACACTCGGCCACCAGCCGGTCGATGCGTTGGGGGCCTTTCTCGGGCACCTCATCGCCCAGTTGCCGGGCGTGGGCGCGCAAATGAACGCGAAGGGCGCGGTTGTCTTGGGGGAAACCGGCGGGGATGGCCTTGGAATCGACCGTGTCCACGTAGAGGCGCTGCAAGGCGGCACGGGCGCCGGCCTCGGCCTGATCGCGGGCCGCGGTGACAGCCTTCTCCAGTCGAGTGCGGAGATCATCGACAAGCGGGGGCATTGGGCACCTTCAAAAGCGGTTGGCTCAGAGGAGCACGGGGCCTTTGGGTAACCGAGGGAGAACCTCTTCTCGAACCTTGGCGACCCAGGCGTCGAGGTCCGCGGGCACCTTGATGGTGGCACTCGGCAGCGTGACGCGGACGGCCGTGGGCTCACGCAGGCGGGCCGCTTCCGTCAGGGCGTTCTGACACCGTTGCGGCAGAGCGTCGCGCCGCGTCGCCCACTGGTCGAGCGGCAACCGCTCCAGGCACGCCAGCAGTTCGCTCTCGGTGCCAGTCTGGATGTCGGGGACATTGTCCAGATCGAAGCGGGCGAGCAGCTCCGCCTGCTCCGCATTGCTGAGTCGCTGCCAGGCTTCCGCGGCCGTCAGCGCCAGGATCTGCTGTTGGTGGAGCGTCTGGAACTCCGCATGGGACTGCACCAGGGCGGTGCGCAGCGCCTCCGTGAGGGACTTGCACAGCGGTGGCACCGGGTCGGGGGAAGCGAGCAATGACCGATGACTGAGGATGGCGTCCACTTGTGGCTGCACTGCAGCGGCGACGGGCAGGCCGGCAGCGTATCGCAACAATTTCTCAAGATCCTTCCACCGCGGCCCGCGCTGCTCCACCGTCTCGCCGTTCTTGCGCCAGGCTGCGGCGTCGGCCTTGAGCTGTTCGCGGCGATCATGCAAGGCCAGCAGTTGCGCGTTGCCGGATAAGCCGGCGATCTCTTCCAGGTAGGCGGTATCTGGCGGGGACGGCAGAGGAGGCGGCCCGCCCGCGCTCGCCGCCCGTTTCCGCATGCTTTCGAGGAAACCCACGGCGGCGTTCGCCTCCTCGTTCGGCTTGCAGGTAATGGCTGCGGCGTCCTGGAACAGAGTGCGCAGGGCCATCTTCTGTCCGGCGTTCAGCGTGATCGTCTCGGCCCGGAAATCGTACTGCCCGATCTTGGTGCGCTCGATCTGCTTGACCTCCAGCGTCTTGCCCTGGTGGTTGCAGCGGACGTGGCCGCCCGCGCACAGGGCCAGCAATGCCCCGTCAATGGTGTCCTTGGGCCAGCCATAACCCTTGCCGCCAAAGTGGCTGCGGATCTCGGCGCCTTTCTTGCCGGTGCCGATGAAGGCAAGCACCTTCTGGCAAACCGGGTGACTTTCGGTGTTCCCTTCGTGGTCGATCACCTTGAGCGGCGCCCCGTCGCCCTTGCGGACGCGGTCGATGACGCTGTCCCAGCGCGGCTCGTCGCCCACCCCGAATTGCGGGTAGAGGCGCGTGAAGGCCACCTCCGCCGCCTTCTTGACCTTCTCAACGACCTCGGCCCCGCCGACATCACTGCTGCCGCCCGCCTGCAGTACCAGCGTGGTTTTGAAGATCTGCTGCAAGGCGTCGTCGAGGTCACTGTCGGCCGTCCGCTTGCGCGTCTCCAGGGCGGCTTGGGCCTCACGGCCGTCAGGGGTCGAGGGGCGGCCGCGCGCGTCGAGGGTTTCCTGGGCGGCCTGCTGCGCGGCGAGGGCCTTCTTCAATTCGCCGTCAGCCTCTTTCGGGATGAAGACGTAAACCACGGGGCTGTCGGTGGGTGCCTGCAGGGCCTCGACACGGACGGTGTTCTCGCTGTCGCTCCAGGCGTTACGGATCAGCACGGGCACGTCGCCGCCAGCAGCCGCCAGGGCCTGAGCGCTGAAGCACAACTCCACCTTGCGCGGCTCCTTGCTCTTGCCCTGCGTCGGTTTCTTGGCATCCTTGAGCCGGTCGTGACAGGCCGTGGAGAGCACCTCGCCGATCTTGCTGTTGATCCAGGCCGGGTCGTTGTGCAGGCGGTTGTAGCGCTGCTCGTAGTCCTTGTTCCAGGCGGTGCTTTCGGGCGTCTGCATGCGGTACTCGCCCCCGATCTGCATCAACACGCCCTCCTGAGCCAGGCCGGAGAGCAGACCGGGGATCAGGCTGCGCAGAGCGTTGCTGCCAACTTTGAGATCCTCTACCATCAGGTCGGCCAGAGCGTCGGGGTTGGCCCGCACGCCAATGTCGGCGCCGACTTCGCGCGGCAGCTTGCCGATCAGGAAGATGAGGGCGCAGAGCCGTGACTGCAGCAGGCCATGCGGGGTTCTCTGACGGAGTTTCAGGACGGTTTCATGGATGTCCGGCGAAAGCACGCCGCTCTGCCGCATCTCGGACGCCTTCTGGTCAAAGAGGGCGTCAGCGGGAATGACGGTGCCCAGAGGCCGGCCGGCGCACTCCTTCACGGTTTCGAGGACGACCCACAACTGGGAGCGCAGCTGGGCCGCAGTGCCGCCCTGATCCACCGCCCGCAAGGTGCGTTCCCAGAAGCGCCGCCGCACCGGCAGCAGCGGGTAATCCGCCACGAGTACCTGCTGATCCTCCGAGCGTGTTTCGATCTGCGTGCCGGCCAGGTGCCGGGAGATCTCGCCCTGCGCCCGGAGCAGTTCGGTGGAGATGTCGGGGGCCTTGTCCGGGCGCTTGGCCAGCACCATCTTGCGCGTGACAGCCTCCACGTCGGTGTCGAGCAGGTCGATCTGCACCGGGAACCGCCCGAGCAACCGCTGCAGCAAGGGGGTGCCGGACAGCGCCGACTGCCCAGTGCCGACCACCATCAACTTGCCGTCGAAGCGTTTGCTGCACGCCTCGACGACTTCCTGGATCTCGGAAGCCCGCTCGGGACTGTCGCCGATGTTCTGCTGGATCTCATCGAGAACCAGCAAGGTGCTGGGGAAACGTTTGCCGACCGTCAGCGCCTTGCGGATGGCTTCAACCATGTCGTCGAGAGAGACATCGTCCACCCTGGGATACTCGGCTGCCAGTAACTTCTTGGCTTCCGCCGGGTTGGCCGCGAAATTCTTGTCGGCGGCCAGCAGAGCGTTCGCCAGCAGGGGCGAGACGTACATATCCTGGAGTTCTTCGGCCAGGCTGCTCTGTACTTTCTCCAGGTGTGCCTTGACAGCGTCGAGCAGGTTCTTGGCCTTCAGCCACATCACGAAGCGGGCCTTGTAATACTCGGCGGGCAGGCCAGCCGAGCGGAAGACGATGGCAAGCAACCCCAGGCGAACTCTGCCGCGGGCAGCGGCGCCGAGGGTGCCGGAGGCCGCGTGCAGGCCGAACTTCTTGCCGGCGGTGCTGAGTTCCTTGAGGAGATCCTTGACCGGCGTGGGCAGGTTGGCGAGCCCGCGCGCAGTGGCACCGTCGTCCGCGAAGCGGTAATCGACCCAGAGGTAGCGGAGGATCTTGACCAGGTGCGACTTGCCGCTGCCATAGAACCCACTGACCCAGACGCCGGGCTGCTCCGGCTTGTCTAGGTTCTTCAGGAAGGTTTCGAGGATGCGGCACAGGCCGCGATCATAATGGCCCTCGCAGACGAAGGTCTCCAACTCGAAGCGCAGCGTGCGCAGCTGTTCGGGGGTTTCGGCGTCGATGACCGCGGCGACGCCCTGGTTGAGCAAGGTGAGCGTCGCCGGGTCTTTGGCAAACACTTCCCGATTGTTCATTCGAGGCTTGCTCCCTGGTAGGGGGTGATGGGGATGGCCTGGTAGTTCCAGCCGTCGCGGGCGTCCAGGAGGCGGTAGTTGTTGTTGTCGTACTCGCCGGGGAAGAACACTACCAACCGGCCGCGAATGTCAGCCTCGACCGCGTTGACCAGGTCGGAGACGCGCAGGAACCCGAACAGGCAAGCGACGCCCTGCACGGCGACCACGGTATCCTGATCGACGGCAGCCTGACGGAGGATCGCCTGCAATCCCTGCACGGTGGTATCCCGGAAGTTGCCCATCGCGCTGTCAAGGTGTTCGGGGGTCTGGAAGTAACCGTCGCGGTACTTATGCCCGGCCATCCAGCGCGCGAAGACATCGCTGACATCGTGAAGGATCCAGCCGTGGCCCGCCTGCTTGGTCTTCAACTCGAAATCGCCGAGGCGGGCGCGCAGGCGGCGCTCGTCGGTCTTGTCGTAGACGACGAACCAAACGCGCTGCACGCCGGCCAACTTGCGATCCCAGGGCAACGACACCTGCCGCTCGTATTGGTGGAGGAGATCGTCAATCCTCGCCACGGAGGGCCTCCTGTTCTTCAGCGGTGAGCAACTCGGGGAACCGGACCTCGATGACGGAGCCTGCTTGTCGGTAGTTGATCCAGCCGCGTCGCGACGCCTGGCCCGCCAGTTCCGCAATCTCGCCGGTCGGCCGGTCGAGCAGGCGCGCCCAAAATGTAGTTAGCAGAAGCTGTCCCCGCACGCCAGCCAGGTAGCCAAGCGCCAGAGCGTAGGCAGCGTTTGCAGGGGTAGCCACGGGGCGGGTGCGCTTCTTGCCGCGGTGGCCCGCCAGGTGGCCCGACTGAGTCCAGGAGGACGCGGCATTGCGGGCGATCTTGTTGCGGGTGGAATCGTTGAAACGATCCGGGTAGGCATCGCCAACCGCCGTTGCGAGCACGCTGGCAGTGACGGCGTCTCCGGGCTTCGCTTCGAGAACAGGCCCCGCCGTCAGCCGAAGGAGGGGATCGCGGGCGCTCGCGCACAACAGCGCAAGGAGCGGTCGCCCTTCCTGACCGAGATTCCAAAAGAAGCGGAGGAGCCGGAAGAGGGCCACCTTCAGGTTGAGGGCGTAGAGTTCGCTGAGGCGCTGGTCCGTGAGCCGGCGCGTAGTCGCCGTTTTCTTGCCGAGGGCGTTGTCGTCGAGAATGGCGGTGCGGTAATCTTCCCTCGTTGCGGTTGCCGGCCGGGCGTCCAGCAGGGAGCGAAGTTCGGCAAGCATGAGGGTCCGGCTGGTATGGGTGCCGCGCGGACCGCTGCGGAAGCCGTAGCAATCGGGCAGGGTTTGCTCAACTTGCCGGTTCATCGGATGTGGCGGGGGCTTCCTGGCTGCCTCTGCGGCTCGATTCTTCAAGTCCGACGCCGAGGCAAGCCGGTGGTGTTGCTTTCGCTTAAACGGGCATTCTATCAGCCGCGCGAGAGGAGGGCGCGACAATTTGCACCCCGCGTCCCGTCCTCCCCGCGAGCCCGAGCCCCGGCACACTTTCCGGGGCTCGATCCGCGGTGGCAAGCGCCACTCTTCCGCCAGCAGGCGGAGACCGCCGGGCTCGATCCGAATGGAGACGGACAGGGGGCGACCTCGGCAAACACACTGTGGCGGTGGCCGAGCAGGCGCGCACCTCGTCACCGAACGGAAGCGCTGACTGGCAGAAAATGGCTCCCCCTAATGAAGTAACGGCCGTACATCGGAGTCGGAGGAAACCGCAAACGCCAGCGAGGTGTCAGAGAAGTAGTCCTTCCATGCGGTTCGTGCCGGCGGAGTGTGCCCGAACTGAAATCAACTCCAAGCACTTGCTTTGGTTTTCCCGGTTCGGTAAGATAAACAAACCCCACCAGCGCGAAGAGAGGGTGTCGCTTCACAAGGCAGTACGTTTCAAGGGTTTGGAGCATCGAATGTCGTCCCCCGAGGCACGCAAGGGCCAGCGAGCCGTGCCGCCCCAACTGGACGAGGAAACCTTGAAGAAGCTCGACGAGGCCCTGCAGGACTGGGAGAGCAGCGATTCTGAAGTGCGGAGGCGCTTCGAGGAATCGCAGGAAAAGTGGGCGGTTATCATTCAACCCCTGGTCGAGGCGATCAGCGCTTCTGAACGTCTGACCAAGGAGGATCTTGCAGTCCGCATCAACACCCGAGACTAACGGATCAACCAACGGACGTGACCCCTTCTCCTCCCGCGCGGATCGCATTTCTTCCTTTCGACACGGTCCCCCTGGAGCAGGCCATCCAATTGACCGTGCCGCCGTTCGTGCAAGCAGCCAAAGCACTGCGGCAACTCCGGTACGTCCAGGAATACGCAGCAGAACTTGGGTGCAAGACTCTCGTGGTCGAGCAGTTTTACATCGACCGCGATTACATCGAAGACCACAGCGTCTTCTACTCGAAAAGTCTCTACCCGTACCCCAACTACTGCCGACGCATCCATTTCTTCATGGAGGAGGTAGCGCGCCTTCAGGAGCAACTGCAGCGGATCGTTGAAGTAGGCATTCGGGAGGGGGAAGAGGTATACCGGCAGGCGTGCCGCGAGTTCGCCGACCGGACTTACCTGGGCTTCACCGTCATCAAGCCGCTCCACGGAAGCCCTGTCGGCCGCACGGTCTTGCGCTGCTACCCTGAGAAGCCGGAAAACCCGGCCGATTCCTCGCGCCGCGATTTCAGCGGCACGCGCGTCTACACCGCCCACTTGCTGGGGGTCGAACTTTCTGTCCGCGGACTGGCATTCCAGCAGCAGGACATCGGAGTCAGCGCCTGCGCTACCACGGCCGTCTGGTCCGCCCTCCAGAAAATGCGCGACCACGAGGATATCTCGCCAGTTACCCCTGCCCAGATCACGTCGCTCGCCGCAAAATTCTCCCTGCCGTTCGGGCGAGCCATGCCCTCGGAAGGGCTTTCCATCGACCAGATGTGCCAGGCCGTGCAAGCCGTGGGCGTGTCGCCGAACGTCTTCAGGGCCGACCACACAGAGGACACTCGCGGATACCTCTATTCGGCACTGAAGTCGGGCCTCGCCCCCGTCCTCGTTTTGAAGAAAGGCAACTCCTACCACGCAGTTACCGCAGTTGGCATGAAGATCCGCATCCCACATCAGGCATCGCCAGTTGCGCTGAGCACGCCACTGATTGACGATGTTGCTGGCGACCTGTTGGCCCTGTATGTCCACGACGACCGCCACGGTGCCTATCTGCGCGCAGACCTCGCTGACGCAAGTGGGGTGCCGAGCCTGCAACTACCAGTGCGGCACCCGACACAAAAAACCGAGGCGTGGACAATGACGCACGTTTTGGTTCCAATCCATTCTAAGATTCGCCTCTCGCTTGCGGTGCTCCGTCAGTTGTCGCTGCAACTTGCCGCAACCACGCACCAGACCCGGGAGGCGATTGAGAAGCACCTGCCTGGCGGGTTCATCCAGGATCCCACGATCTCATTTGAGAGCTGGATCGTCCGTGCTCACAGGTACGTTGAATCGGCGTTCCTGGACATGCAAGATCTGGTGCCGCAGCGTGTTTCTGACTTGTGCGAAAAGGTGACGATGGCACGGTATCTGGGCGTGGTCCGGCTAACCGCGTCCTACTTCGACCCGATTGACGTTCTGATCGACACAACCAGTACAGAGAAGAATCCCCATTTCCTGGGGCTCTTTACGCCTCGGTCATCGTTGCCTCTGACTCGGGTGATCGGCCAGCGGCTTGCGCGGGCGGCGCGATGTCAGCTCGTTTGCTGACGCGGCCGGTCAACGAGGGGTGCGTTTACGAGGCTGTTGCGGCCCCGGGCCTTTCAACCCTGCGTAAGGGTTTCGACGAGACGCCTGGCCGTTTCAATCGGGACCGATACCGGCTCCACGCGCAGGCGTTTGCTCGACATGGGCGGCTGCGCCGCGGCTTTCTCGTCTTCGCGGATCTGGCGACCTTCGCCCATAGTCGTGAAAGCTGGGTTGTCGATCTCACGCTGAAAGAGGTAGGTAAAATCGAGGATGTGATCGTGCAGTCCTGACGGGCGCTCCACGTTTGGAAGGAAATACTCAGAGGGTACGGTGAAGTCGGTGTGGTAGCGGCCGCGGTACTGCCTGAAGTCCTTGTCCGCGAGGAATGGCGGCAATGGGACCGGGCACTCAATGAGAGGCTTCCCGGCATCGTCCTTCGGCATCGAGAGTAGTTCCGTGGCCTTGCCCGACACGGCATTGCTCGCTGAGTGAATGGTGTGCATCGCCAGGACAAGGGACTTCCCGAGGGAATCAACTTTCGAGAGATCCCACCCCTCGGGCGGGGCGGCCAGTGCCGCCTCCAGCGCGAGCATGCCCTTGGCCAGGATGCCGGATTTGACCATGTGTCCAACGGAGTTGACCGAGAACGCCATCCCGCCGGGGATGCGGTGGTCCTGCCACCAGCGCTTGTCGCCCTGCGCGCAGAAGTAGTTCACGCCTGCCAACCACTGCCACGTGGTGCCATCACGCCCTGGCTTCTCCAGCCAGAGTTCGTCGTGGAAGATCTGGTCTGGGACGATGTCTTGGAGCAGGTAGAGTGAGCAGAGCCGCAGCGCCAACTCCTTAACCGAAGCGTCTGGGGTTGCTCTGGCGATTCGTTCGGAGACGGCGAGGACGATGAAGCCGTTCTTCTTTCCGTCGAAGCCTTCTCGGGTCCAGACCCGTCGGGCGGCCTGGATCTTGTCCCGGACGACCTCATCGGAGGACATCAGGTCTGCCTCAGTGAGGACGCAGTAACTGAGGAACCCACTTCTCGCGGCGG
>WNGB01004073.1_pt1 | contig 22582 bp, 26 predicted proteins | sample 5400681 | NCBI WGS metagenome assembly WNGB01 (sample SAMN13153367, study PRJNA577476) | soil metagenome | isolation source: 115 cm soil or saprolite under grassland replicate 2 | place: USA:California | collected 2016-06-15
TTCGACGGAGTTTACACCGAGCGCAGCCGAAGTGCTCAGCACAGCCTGCAATCCGCAATTGCACCGATAGCCAGAAGCACATGTACTGAGCCACAGAGGGCATAGAGATCGCAGAGTAAAGAAACCCAAACTCGGTGTTCTCTGTGATCTCTATGGCTCAACCTTTTTGCACGTTGCTATAATCTGTCAATCTCCAGCCTGTACTTGAGAAGATGTGTAGGGCCTGAGCGCCCAACGCCGGTGCTCAGCCGCGCGATTGTAAGCTATTCTGCGGTTGATAGAAATGGGGGCCCAATCGCGTCGGACTGCAGCACCAATGTTAGGCGCCAGTGCAGACGTCTCCCGACCATAGCGGTTCAGCTCTTGGATGTGCAAGCCATGCTCCCACCGTGCTGCGTATCGTGGAAAACCACGTTGAACCCTGCCTCAACAAGTTCTGCCTCTAGCGCAGCGGCTCGCAGATGACGGCGATGGGGTAAGTACCAGCATCCGGCAATGTGGATTGCGTCTGGATATTCGACGGGATTCGCGTCCAGAGTCTGGAGTACGATGCCGGTATCGAGGTCTATCAGGCCCGTTCCGTACTTGTTGTACACCGTTCCGGTGTCAGGATCGGTCGTCTGCATCGAACCTACCATATCCTCGTGCTCCTTGTCGAAGATCGCACTGCTCACGAGATAGTACCCATTGGGCTTGAGCCGGGACTGAACCGCAGCGAAGACGCGACGCCGTTCGTCGTCGAACACGATGCATTGAAGACAGTAGCTGTCCACAACCAGGTCGTACTTCTTCCGGCTGTTCGGCAGACAACAGATGTCGGCCACACGGAAATCGATCGTCAGGCTGCGCTTGAGAGCAATCTCCTTCGCGATCTCAATCGCCGCAGGCACCAAATCGATCGCGTCGACCTCGAAGCCGTGCTCTGCGAGGAAGCATGCGCCCGGGCCAGTACCGCAGCCATACTCAAGCGCCATACGACGATGTGTCGAGAAGACGAGTTGCCCGAATGCTGCTTCGAGGAAACTGCGCGAAGAGAAATTGTCGAATCCCTCCTGCCCGTGGATCTCGTTCCAAGCGGTTTTGCCTTCCGCCTTGATGCGGTCGTATCCAGCAATGTGCTCCGGATAGTAGTATCGCAAGGGGATACCTTTCATGCGCCTAACGGTTTGCCGTTCAGCTGCCGCGAGCGCATCATATAGGCTCAGTAGATCACAGAATTGGTTAGGCACCAAAAAAAGTAGGGCCGTACGGTATCAGTGGTTCAACGCCTCGTCGATCGCCTGTTCCATCGTCATTGCCCTGCCCTCCGCCCACGCTGCCACAAACGCCGCTTCACCTAACGCGGCACGCACAGTCGCCACATCGCGGTCGTGGTCGGCGCGGTCGGCAGGGGCCAGGATAAAATGGAACACTGCTTGCAACGCCTCCGCCGCCCCGAACAACCTGGCCGCCCGCTCCGCCTGCTCTTGGGCAGTTGCGAGCGATGCAAAGGCCGCTAACGAAAGCGGAACGCCAAATCGCAAGCCTGCCGCTTGCCATACCGCCAACGCCTCGGCATGGTGCGCGCGCGCCGAGGCATACTCGCCCCGCGACCGAGCCACTCCGGCCAGGCTGAGAAGTGCACTGCCGATTACAAATTTATGGCTCATTCCTCGGCCAATCGTCAGTTCTTCCTCATACATTTTGGCGGCCTCCCCGTAGTCGCCTTGGGCGCAGGCCACGCTCCCCAGGCCATGAAATGCAGAGGCCATTGCATATTCATCTCCCGACTCTCGGCCAATGGCCAAGGCTGTCTCATACATTTTAGCCTCCTGCACATAGTCACCTTGGGCCCAAGCCATTGTTGCTAGGATATAAGCGATCTGGGTATTATTTCCGACCTCGCGAAACCCTGCCAGGCTTTCCTCATACAGCGTGATTGCTCGTTGAGCGTCGCCCTGCCACAAAGCCAACCTTCCCAAACTCGCGTATGCCAGAGCGATTCCATCCTTATCGCCAATCTCTTTTCGCAGGGCCAGGTTTTCTTCCCATATCGTCCTCTCCCGCTCGTGATCGCCGTCTACCTGTGCTTGATACGCAAGGACATTCAGGCACTCGGCCATGCCAAAGGTGTCGCCCGCTTCGCGGAACAGCGCCATGCTCTCATGCAGCAGGGATTTCGCCCGCGCCATGTCTGGTCGCTGTACCGCCACCCACGCCAAGTATAACAGCGCATAGGCCATGCCGCGTTTGCCTGCCGGGCCGAGTTCGCGGAAGATTGCCAGGCTCTCCGCTGCGAACACCGCACCCTTCTCCGTCTCCCCCTGCATCAGACTTAGAAATCCGGCCACGTTGAGCGCCTTGCCGCGGATCATCGCGCGGGCAGGCCAGATCAGCTGCTCCCCACGCGCGATCGTCTCGATCGACAGCGCCCGCTCCAGCCAGTCACCCCCCTCGTTTCCGTGACCACGGAGATACCAGAACCACCACAGCGCTCCGGCCAGCCGCAACGCCGCTTCACCATCGGTCTCCAGCGCCCACTCCAACGCGCTGCGGATGTTGTCGTGTTCGGCCGCTAACCGATCCAGCCACACCACCATTTCGAACGCACGCAGGTGTGGTTCCGCGCGCTCGGCCAGTTGCACGACATAGGCCAGATGCTGGTGCCGGATCGTCGCCCCTTCGCTCGCCGCCAAGCGCTCCAGCGCATACTGCCGAATGGTTTCCAATAATCGGTAGCGGGTCTCCTGACCCTGTTCGCGGTCGGTCACCACCAGCGATTTGTTGACGAGCTGGGCCAACACGTCGAGCACCTCGTCGTGATCGAGACCGTCTCCCGCGCACACGGCCTCGGCCGCCTCCAGTGTCCAGCCGCCCACGAAGACCGCCAAGCGCCGCAGCAGCACGCGCTCCGGCTCGGCGAGCAGGTCGTGGCTCCAATCGATCGACGCTCGTAGGGTCTGCTGGCGCGGCACGGCGGTGCGACTTCCACCCGTGAGCAGCCGAAAGCGACCGTCCAGCCGCGTGGCGATTTGTTCCACCCGCAGCACACTCACCCGCGCCGCCGCCAATTCGAGCGCCAACGGGATTCCATCCAGTCGCACGCAAACCTGCGCGAGGGCAGGCGCATTGGTATCGGTCACGGTAAAGCCCGGCAGCACGGCCGCGCCCCGCTCGACGAACAGCCGCACCGCGTCATACTGCGTTAGTGTTTTGATCGACGGCAGGCGGCGGGGGTCGGGCGTTCGGAGCGAGGGCACGCGGAACGGCGCTTCGCCGGCGATGCCCAGCGCTTCGCGACTGCTCGCCAGGATGACCACCTTCGGGCAGGCGCGCAGCAGCGCGTCGGCAAGGTGCGCGCACGCCTCGACCACGTGCTCGCAGTTGTCCAGGATGAGCAGGAGATTCCTGGCGCTCAAGAAATCCGTAAGTGTGGCGAGGATGGGCCGGCCGGCATCTTCGCGGAGGCCGAGTACGGTAGCGACCGCCCGTGGAACCAGCGCCGCGTCGGCCAGCGGGGCTAACTCGACCAGCCACACGCCGTCGGGAAATGTCGCCAGCACCTCGGCGGCCACGTGCAGCGCAAGCCGGGTCTTGCCGGTTCCGCCGGGGCCAGTCAGCGTGACCAGGCGATGGCTGGCCAGCAACTGCTTGATCTCGGCGATTTCCTTCTCGCGCCCAACGAAGCTGGTGAGTTGCGCCGGCAGGTTCGTACGAAATGTGTCCATCGTTTTGAGCAGTGGGAAGGCGGCAGGCAAATCTGGCGCGACGACCTGAAACAGGTGCTCCTGTTGAGTCAGCCCTTTCATGCGCTGCTTGCCCATGTCCCGCACGGTCACATCGGCAGGCAACTCACGGCGCACTAAATCGGCCACTTCCCCCGACAGCAGAATCTGCCCGCCATGGCCGGCGGCCATGATCCGCGCCACCCGATTGAGCGTGTGGGTGGTGGTGTAATCGTTGCCCTCCGCCACCGCTGGACCCACATGTACGCCCATCCGCACGCGTATGGGCGCGCTGGTCTCCCAGGGCTGCGCCGCCAACGCGCGCTGAGCCGCCAGCGCGGCCGCGACCGCCTGCGCGGGAAGGGCAAACGCGGCCTGGAACGCATCGCCGATCGTCTTAAACGTGTGCCCGCCCTGCGCGGCGATGGCCGTGCGCACGATCGCATCGTGGTGTGCGAGCGCCAAGCGCATCTGCGCGGGCTCGCGCTCCCACAAGGGCGTGCTGCCCTCAATATCGGTGAACAGGAACGTGACCATCCCGGTCGGCAGGTCGGCCATCCAACACCTCCGTGGGAGTCCATCGACAAATGCATGCCCATGATAGCACAGGCCCACGGTCGTGGTGCGGCTGGCGGGCACGACTTGCCGAAACTTTGAGAGACTCAGGAGATCACAGATGTTAAATTGGTGCGAGGTCGACGGCCGTGATGACGCCATAAAACCGCTCAATCGCGCATGTCAAGAAGTGGCGCATCCGGTCGAACCGAAAGCGCCAGCGAGCGACGCGCCGTGGCCCACGTCCTGGCAGGCGCAGGAACAACCAATGCAAGTGAATCCACATATTCACGATCAACAGCGCCACGCCCATCAGCAGGAAACGCAAGGCTGGATTCGGCGAGGTCGTGCGCGCCCGCACCGCCTCCATCAGCCGGTAGCCGCTCTCAATGCCAAAGCGCCGCCGCTACCGCCGCCGCACCCGCACCAGCGGCCCACCGACCCCCAGAACGATATACAGCAACCAGCGCAGCTGGCGCCGGCCCGACCGACGGCGCTGATAGGTGCGCACAACTGCCATCGGCACCGTCAACGTTCCGTGCTCGGCACTCTGCAAGGTATAGGTCGTCCGATAACTCTTCGGCCCGCGACACAACGCTCGACTGCCAGCCTGCTTGCCCCGCACAGGCATTGCAATAATCGCCCCGATGCGCCGACGAGAGAGGTAGCGCAACATCGGAATGCCGCAGAAGCCTTTATCGGCATACAGGCACTTGATGCTGATTTGTGCTGCGCGCACCGCGCTGAGCAAGCGCTTCAGGATGGCGACCTTATCCATCTTGGGCTTGACGAACACGATGGCCAGTGTCAGCCGCACATCGTGCAGTATCAGATAGGCGGTGGCGCAGCGGTAAAAGCGAGTGGGGAGGGCGCGCGCTTCGCCACGACAGACCCAATTATCGGGGTCGTCGGGATGGTCGCGCCCATAAAACGGCTCATCATGGAAATCTACAGCGATCTCTTGCGGACGAGCGCGCAGCCAATCCGGAACCAAGGTGCGCAGCAGGTCATTCCACTGCTGCTCCAACTCAGGAATAGCAGCGGGCGACAGTTGCTCGGTCAGGTAGCCACGCACGGTATTGGCGTCGGGCGCGCCAGTCAGGTCGGCACAAGCCGCCTCAAGCGTGGTGTGGCCCGCGGCGGCCGCGAGCAGCAGGCGCCACAGATCGCTCGTCTGGCAGCGGTAGCCGTTCGCCGTGAGTGGAATGTGTTGTTGCCCAAGGATCATGGTAGCATGCAAGGTCTGCTGGTCGGTCAAACGCATCGCCTGAGCAGGTGTAGGTTCGCGCATCATGCTCCTCCTTTCGCACTGGAGAAACCATGATACCGCGCGGGCCTACATTTTTGCTCGCCTAACCAAACCTGTGATCTACTGAGGCTACCAAAAAGCGAACGATCTCGCGCGCGAAGCGGTCGGTTGCAACGGCAGCCCGTTCGGCGGCAGTTTGCGCCACTTTCGCTTTGCTTTCGCCCGTGAGAGCTCGTGGTTGTTAGTGAAGCTCCAGCAGAAACTCCTCAACCTCCCTGCCACGTGCGTTGGCGAACCCTTTGTCCTCACCAATAATCCTGAATCCACATTTTTCTAAGACCCGCAGTGACCAATAGCGGACGGAATGAATCGCGGCATATTTGCCAAAAAGATGTCCATATTGTATCATGGTCGCACGTTTCCATCCATTTATCTCGTATTCAGGATAGCTATCGATGACTGTCTTTGATACGCTCCTTGCTCCCGTTATACCTATTCTCCAGCAGATCGAAGCTGAGCGCAAAAAACATCACAATGAGACGTTTCTTTGGATTGATTTTGCACGCATCCTGGTATTTTATTTCACGAAGCGGTGTGGCAGTCTCAATGCCTTAATCGTCGCGCTCGAAAATGCCGATCCTGCGTTGGGGGTGCCGCATGTGCCCAAGATGACGCTCTCAGATGCGCTTCGTCGGTTTCCCTCCACGCTCATGCGCCAAGCGCTCACTTCCCTGCTTGCAAAACTCAACCTGCCAGAGAATCCAGAATTGGCCCTCATTGGCCCGGTGCAAGCAGGTGATGGCAGCGATTTTCCGATTGTTGGCGGCATGACGCTTCCAAAATCGTCTGAACGGGTGCCATTGATGAAACTGCATCTACTCTTTAATTTGAACCAGATGATCGCCGCCAATTTCGTGGTCGATACTGCCAGTTCAAGCGAACGAAGCGCCATTCGAACAATGCTCCAAGCTGGTGTCACCTACGTGCTTGATCGTGGCTATATGGCATTTGATCTCCTGCGAGACATCATTGGCGCACAGGCATTTGTGGTGATGCGCGCCTACAATAACATTGTCGTCGAAACCGTGAAAGAGTTACCAGTAACACTACCAGCTAGCGTTGCGGAGCATTGGGTTCAGGTACGCGATCGAATTGTGCAATCTTCTCATGCCGATGCAGCGGGTATCCTCTTTCGCTTAGTTGAATGCACGGTTGGAGCCACAACCTATCGCCTGATCACCAATCGAACCGACATCACCACATTTCAGGTGATTGTCCTGTATGCGTATCGATGGCAAATCGAACTGATATTTCGGTTCTTTAAGCACACATTGAATGGAATTGAGGTCATCACACAGAGTAAAAGAGGGATGGATACCTTTTTCGCTGCGATGTTCCTCACGGCGCTCTTGCATCTGTATTTCAAGATTGATTGTCTCGAACAAGGTGGTTATCTCCCACCAACAACACCCGACTTGCTCTCTGAGCAACAGAACAATCACGCACAAATCAGCACCGATTCCACGCGACCAACCGCGCATTTGGCAATTGCGGTACTGATGGCGCGAATGAACGATAAACTGGCGTTATTCTGGAAAATACCCAAACATTGGCTGAGTACCGTGTCTGATTATCTCGACCGTTTATTCACACCACTTGTGCGAGATGTATTCAATAAGCGTGCGTTGTCCTATTGTAGAGTTCGATAAGTTCCGTCCACTATTGGTGGTAGGGACACGAATCGGATTCGGCGAAGAGCCGTGGGAGCGGCGTGGGTAGGGTAGTCTGCAACGCTGCTCCAATGCGCACAGCCTAGCACAGGGCCCATCCAGTTAACGTATGCGATCCCGAACAGCATCACCAATCACGGCGGCCGCGCGCTGCACCTCCTGCTCGGTGGTCCCCCATCCCAGGCTGAGCCGCAGCGCTGCCGATGCAAGCCCGGCATCCCGCCCCATCGCCAGCAGTACGCTGGAAGGGGTAGCCTGCCCGGCGTGACAGGCCGAACCGGTCGAGCAGGCCACCTCATCCCGTATGGCAGCCAGGAGCTCCCCAGCGTTCACTCCTGGGAAGCTCAGGTTGAGCGTGTTGGGCAAGCGCTCGGTTGCGTGTCCGTTCAGGATAGCCGACGGGATGCACCCCAGGATGCCGCGGTGCAGTTTATCCCGGAGAACACGGACCTGCTCCTGATATATGGGCAGCCGTTCCTGCGCCAGCGCGGCCGCCCGGCCCAGGCCGACCAGATAGGGGATGTTCTCCGTGCCGGCGCGCCGGCCGTCCTCGTGTCCTGCACCATGAATGAGCGGCTCAAGTAGCACGCCGCGCCTCACGATCAGCGCACCGATCCCTTTTGGAGCATAAAACTTGTGCCCCACGACCGTCACGAGGCCCGCGCCGAGCGCCTGGAGATCGATCGGGATCTTCCCGACGGTTTGCGCCGCATCCGTATGCACCAGCACGCCGCGCGCATGCGCGATCTCCGCAATCGCATGGATCGGCTGGATGGTCCCGACCTCGTTGTTGGCGTGCATAATCGTCACCAGGATGGTCTCTCTGGTGAGAGCTGCGGCGACCTGGGCTGGGTCCACCTGGCCGGTTGTATCGACAGGCAGCGTGGTCACCTGGTAGCCCTGGCGCTCCAGGAAGCGCAGTGGCGCGGCGACGGCCGGGTGCTCTACGGCCGAGGTGATGATGTGGTTGCCACGATCACGTAACGCGTAGGCCACGCCCTTGATTGCTAGATTGTTGGCCTCGCTGCCACTCCCGGTGAAGACAACTTCGTCCGGCGCAGCGCCAAGCAGTGCGGCAAGCTGCTCGCGAGCTGTCTGCACCGCCAGGCGGGTGCGGTAGCCGTAAGCATGGTCGCTCGAAGGATTGCCAAAATGTTCGCGCAAATAAGGTTCGATCGCCTCCACCACGATAGGGTCGACGGGTGTGGTGGCGTTATAGTCAAGGTAGATCGGCTTGCCCATCCTGGCCTCCGATAGTCTGTAACGGTGCGGTCGCTTCGACCGACCTATCGCCTAACTGCGCATGCTGGGCGGCTGCTCCCGCGCTGTACGACGCGGACTCGTCACGTTCCCTGGCCTGCACGCCGTTGGTCTCCGCGCGCCGCCGTAACCACGTGTGTGCCGTCCAGCCGATCAATTCCAGTGCGGCATGACTCCCCTGGTCTGGCCCCTTCTCAAAGTCTTCCCCGTCCTGCGCCATCTGGTTGGTCACATGCGCAAAGCAGATGATATCGCGTTGCTGCGCTTCGGCCAGGGCATACAAAGCCGCGGCTTCCATTTCCACCGCCAGAATGCCGTTCGCGCGGCAAGCCTCGATCAGCGCTTCCGTCTCCCGGAAGGGCGCGTCGGTTGTCCAAGTGGCGCCCGTGTACATCGAAACGCCGCTATCTTCGCGAGCGGCGCATGCCAGTGCTGCCAACTCCGGTCGGAGTGTGCTATAGGGCGCGGGCGGGAGATAGTGGTAGCTGGTGCCCTCATCGCGCAACGCCTGCTCGATCAGCACGAAATAGGGCGGGCGGCCGAGTGGCGTAATCTGGCCAGCCGAGCTCATACTGATGATCAGCTGGCAGCCCGATGCGAACAGCTCTTCCGCGACCAGCACCCGCGCATCGTTCACATTGATCATGTCGCGGAGATACGCCGTCTCGACAGCTTCGGTATCACGTTGCATGGGCATGATGCTCCTCCCTGGTTTCGAGCAACCACTCTTGTCGCCGATCCACGCTGAACAATGCTGTACAGCTGTAGAGCCGCAATCCAAGCCCTATGCGCCAGGTGGCGCCTCCGAAGCTGCGCTGATCGTGGCAACTGCGTGGCCTGGGCGACCGTGCCGCGTCTCAGCCATAACGATCGCGACGACACCGCCGGATAGGAGTGTTAACCCACCCACCACGCCGATCGCCCAGCCAAGCCCGATCAGGTCGGCGATCACCCCGGCGAGCAGCGCGCCGATGGCGTAGCCCAGATCGCGCCAGAAGCGGTATACCCCCAGACTGCGCGCGCGCCACGCTGGTGCCGCGGCATCGCTTACCACCGCCAGGAGCGCCGGGTACACCATCGCGGTGCCCAGCCCGAGCAGCACGCTTCCACCGAGCCACCAGTCGAACGTATGCGTCGCCAGGATGAGCCAGATGCCGGCCGCCTGGACCGCCATTCCAGACGCGATCAACCGCTTGCGTCCAATCGTATCAGCGAGGGGTCCCGTTATCACCTGGCAGACTCCCCAGACCGCTGGGTAGACGAATTTTAGGACGCCGATCCCTTCGATGTCCAGGCCCTGAGCGGCGAAGAAGATCGGAAAGATCCCCCAGGACATACCATCGTTGAGGTTGTTGACCAAGCCGGCTTGACACGCCGCGAAGAGCGTGCGGTCGCCCCACGTGGTGCGCGCAAAGATCGCGCGGAATGTGGGTAGCGGGTTGGGCGACGGAGCTGCGTTTGGAGGACGTTCGAGCTGCGTATACGCCCGCGTATCATGTACGAGCAGCCAAGAGAGCAGCAACCCCAGCGCGGCATAGCCGATCCCGAGATAGAACGGCGCGGGTCGCAAGCCGTAGACACTCGCCAGATAGCCGGTGGCCAGCGCAGTCAGACCCACCGCCAGGTAGCCCGTGAACTCGTTGAGGCCGACCGCCAGCCCGCGCTGGCGTGGCCCGGCCAGGTCGATTTTCATAATCACGGCCATGGACCAGGCCAGACCCTGATTGATGCCGAGGAGCACATTCGCGGCGACGATCCAGCCCCAGCTCGGCGCCCAGATAATCATGAAGGGGACCGGCAGGCCAAGGAGCCAGCCGAGTACCAGGATGCGCTTGCGACCGTAGTGGTCGGCGAGAACACCCGACACCAAGTTCATGCACGCCTTGACGACGCCAAAGCTGATGATGAAGCTGACGACGGTGGTATTTAGCAGGAGGCCAAACTCCTCCGTGCCAATCAAGGGCACGACCGTGCGTTCCAGCCCGACCATACCACCTACACAGGCGTTGATCAGCATCAGCAGCGCGAACTGCACGATGTTGGCGCGAATACCGAGCCGCAGTGGTAGCGTGGCGGCTGTGGGCGGCTGCATCGGCGCGACGTCAGGCGATCGCACAGCGGTTTGCTCCAGCTTCCAGTTCGATCGGATTATCGACCGACGCACCAGCTTCATTCAGCTCGATGATCCGTATGTGGTTCGGCGGTGTCGGCGGGATGCGGGCCAGCAGTGTGTCCACGAACGTTTCCTCGGGGACATGCAGCAGTAGTGTCTCCGCGCGTACTTGCGCTAAAGTAGCGGCAAGCGGATGTCGATCGAACAGTACCGGGTTGCTGGTGTGACCGGGTAGAATCAGCATATCTTCCGGCAGCGCCAGCAGGCGTTGGAGGCTGGCGTAGAGCGCGTGGGCGCGCGCCCGCGCCGCCGTTTGATTGGCGTGGAGATCCGGGCGACCCACCGCGTTCAGGAACAGCGTATCGCCAGTGAAGAGCGCACGCCCGTCGAGCAGGTAGCTCGTGCTTTCCGCGGTGTGCCCTGGTGTGTGAAGCGCGGTCAGATGTACGCTGCCAATCGTAAGGGTATCGCCCTCCACCAGGGGAGCGAATGAGAAGGTGGTCCGGTCTTGGGCCGGCAGATAGAGGGCGGCACCGCTCTGCTCTGCGAGGGCACGAGCGCGCGAGAGGTGGTCGGCGTGGATGTGCGTATCCAGCACAGCGCTGATATGCCAGCCCGCCTGCCGGGCGAGGTTCAGATAGACTTCGGGGGCCAGTGCCGCGTCGACCACCGCTGCTTCGCCATCCGCGCCAATGAGATAAGATAGGCAGCCCTTACCAGTGCGTCGAATCTGAACGACGCGCGTGGCACTGCCCGAGATCGACACCTCCGCCGTATTCCAGGCCAGACTCCACGCCTGCATTCCTCCCGCCAGTGAGTGCGCCTGGATTCCACGCGCCCGCAACTGCTGGGCCGCAACCAGGCTGATCTTGCCGGCGCCACAGACAGTGATCACCGGCGTATCACCTGGCAGATCGGCTGCATCCAGGGCGTGCGGGTCGTTAGCTTTCAATGCGGCATAGGCGTCGACGTGAATGCTGCCGGGAATGGCCCACTCGGCCCGGTCCGCGGCCGTGCGCACATCGAGCACGATCAGCGACCGCTGCTCGTCCAGCCATTGCCGTAAGGTGTCGGTGTCAATCAGCAGTTGATCGATCATGGAGCACCTCGAAGTCTTTCTGTGTTCGGATCGGTGATCGCCAGCTCATAGCCGGCGATCTGCCACTCGGCGACGCCTTCCTCTAACCGCGCACCTTGCCGCCCACTGGCGGTAATGAGCTCGAGCGCCTGGTCAGCATACACACACAGCGGGCCGCGACAGTATGCGACGATCAGGGCATCGCTCGGCAGCTCATCGAGGCGCTGCGGCAGTTCGTCGATCGGAATGCACCGCGCGCCGGGAAGATGCCCGGCCACAAATTCAAGCCGCGGGCGAACATCCAGCAGAACGGCGGTGCCTGCGTCGAGTTGCTGCTGCAATACTTCGGGCCGCAGCCGCGCGAAGTCGTGCCGGTGCGCGCGGTACGCATCTAGCGCGCGATCCATCTCGCCGAGCTGCTGCTCGGCGACCGTCCGCAGCTCGATCCACAGCCGCGCCACGGCCGGGTCAGCAATGCGGTAGCGTATCGTGGTGCCGCGCCGTTCGCTCGTGACGAGACCGGCGCGCTTGAGGCGCTGGAGATGCTGCGACGCGTTCGCGACACTCATCGCACCGGCCTCGGCCAATTGCTCGACGCTGCGGGGCGCCTGCACCAACAGGTCCAGGAGCTCAAGCCGGTGCGGGTTGGCCGCCGCCTGCGCGACCTGCGCGACCACGTCATAGAGAGCGGTTTTTGCTTGATGGTTGGAGGACATATTCATATATTCGAGAATTCAATAGATATATTGAATAACTGACAGTATAGATCGAATTGTGGAAATGTCAAGTGGAATCTTCGCCAGGAGATCAGGAAATCAGCTGCAAGACAATCAAGCGGGGGCGCTCGTATCGCTGTGGTAGAATGATCGGAGCAGGCATGAATTGAAATCCACCCGCATAACGTGCACGCGTGTTCCATAGGTCTGCTCAAGCCATCCACGATGGGCGCGGTTTGCGCTCACGGCGCTCAGTTGTCGGTGTAAAAGAAGAGTATCCTCGACTGCTGCCATTTTCAGTTCGACCACGTTGGCCGGATCATCGACTACCAGCCGCGCCGCGCCTGCTGCGCAAACGAGGAGCACTCCACATGCGAAACGGTCGGTTGAACTCGACACCCATCATCGCGCTCGTGCTGGCTGCGGCGTGCTGGGGCGCTGCCACTATCATCACCAAGCACGTCCTTACCAACATACCACCGCTCACCCTCCTGGTACTGCAACTGACAATCAGCGTGAGCTTTCTCTGGATGATCGTGTTCGCGCAACGTCTACCTCTGCCGCAGCGTCGTGACATCGTGCGGCTTGGCGGCATTGGCATCCTCAACCCGGGCCTTGCCTATACTTTCGGCCTGCTCGGCGTGACCCGCACTGACCTTCAACTGCGTGAAGATGTGCCTGGCACCCAGCTTTGGGCAGTCTCCCCGGAACACACCATGTTGACCTACTTTGAGGTCCAGCCACACAGCCGATTTGAACGTCACCAGCATGAAAGCGAGCAGATCACGTTAGTCCTGGATGGGGAGCTCTTTTTTGAGACCACGAGCCAGATTATCGCTGTGAAGGCGGGAGAAGTGATCGCCCTACCATCCAACGTATCCCACGCTGTCTTTACGCGGGAACACCCTGTGCGGGCGGTGGATGCCTGGTCACCAGTCCGGGAGCACTATCGCCGCTAAATCTGCATCCTCTTACCGATGGGCCGTACAATGCTGCACACACGCATCTGCCTGGCGACCTGCGTGACCAGGCATCGCTCGATACCCTGCCACTGATTAGGGGCAAGACCTCGCGTTCCCAATTGATTGTGCGTCCTTTTTGGTGAAGTTGCGTCTATGCATGCAAGAGGTGCAGAATAGGTTAGACAAGGAGCACAACGATGGAGACATCCAGCATGAAGACCAGAGGTGGTGTGACCGACGAGCAGCCGGCGGCCACGCCGGTCGCCGAGCGGAAGGGTGAGGTCATCCCCGTCGCCGTAGCTGCGCAAGGGTGTTGCGGTACAGTTGGCAGCGGCGCGGGCTGCTGCGGCCCTACTGCCATGCCGACGACCACCGGCAATCAGGACATCCTGACCGCCGTGCGCGAGCATTATGGCACGGTCGCCATCGAGGTGCTGGCCAACAACACGGCGGGCTGCTGTGGCAGCGGCTGCTGTGGCGGCGCCGACGACAGTTCGATGAGCCAGGATCTGTATCTGGCCGACGAGCTCGAGGGGTTGCCGCTCAAGGCCGCGCTCGCGTCGCTTGGCTGCGGCAATCCCACAGCGCTTGCGGAGCTGCGCCCTGGCGAGGTCGTGCTCGACCTGGGCAGCGGCGGCGGGATCGATGTGCTGCTGTCGGCCCGGCGGGTTGGCCCCACCGGCTTCGCCTATGGGCTGGACATGACCGACGCGATGCTGGAGCTCGCCCGGCGCAACGCGGCCGAGGCCGGCGTCCAGAACGTCGCGTTCCTCCAGGGTGAGATCGCAGCCATTCCGCTGCCCGACGCCAGTGTCGACGTCATCGTCTCGAACTGCGTCATTAACCTGGCCCCGGACAAGGCGCCGGTCTTTCAGGAAGCGTTCCGCGTGCTGAAGCCCGGCGGGCGCTTCGCGGTTTCGGATATTGTCATCCATGGTGGCTTGCCGGCAGGGCTGATGGACACAGCGCAGATGCGCCAGGACCTATCCTCCTGGGCCGGATGCATTGCCGGGGCGTTGACGGATGCGGAGTATCGCGCAGGATTGGCGGCCGCGGGCTTCACCGCGATCGAGCTGGAAATCACCCGCCAGTACATCGTCGCCGATATACCCGCCAGCGCGACTGGGTGGACCGCCGGTCTTGACGAGGTCACCAGGGCCGAACTCGTGGGGCGCTTCGCGAGCACCTTCGTCCGAGCGACGAAGCCGGCATCGGATTCGTAAAAGTTTTGCTGGTTCTCTGATCGTGCGTCTTTTTTGAGGGAGGTCCGTCAGGGAGACGCGCCAGCTTACCAGGTGAGCAGTTCTGAACTGGCACCCTGTATCAAGCCAGGCTTCCAAGAGCACTATAAGGAGCGTTGCTATGTATCACCCGGATCAACACTACGAGGCGCACATGCTCCACCTCAAGGAGTTGTATGAACAGGCGGAGCAGCGCCAGATGATCGCTGCCCTCCCGCAGCATCGACAGGCGAGGGTACGCGCTGCTAGCAGGCGGCTGGGCGTTGTTCTGGTGACACTGGGCACCTGGCTCGCGCAGCGCGCTGCGCGACGAGCAGCCGGCCTAGTAGAGGCTGGCGCGTCTACAGCAAGCAGGATAGACCGAGAATGGCGATCGCGATACTTGCATCGGCGTGCGGGAACGCTGGAGGAGTGTAACACACCGGGGCAATCAGTCCAGTGCTGCCGTACATGAGCGTGACGCGAGATCCTGCCCGTCTATCAGGATGTGAGCCGATTTCCGCTGATCATTATATCGAACAACTTCGATGATGCCAGGAGGCATATTCATGATCATTCTGAGCCGTGATGGTTCGCTGACGACGGAAGGCACGCCCGGGCGCGTCGCCAGGCGCGTCAAGGACACGATAGAAGTACCAGAGGATCTGGTCGCGCAGCAGCCTGACCTGATCGATCGTATCTTCACCTTCGCGTTTGATGTCCTGGGCCTCCAGACTATCGACCTCCGTATCCGTCCAGTGTCGTTGGATGGCCATCCTGACTGACCGGCTGTATCGGGCCCCTTTCCAAGGGCACTATCAGGAGTGTTGCGATGTATAACCCGGATCAGCAGTACGAGGCGCACAGCTTCCATCTCAAGGAGTTGTCCGCACAGGCCGAGCAGCACCTCATGATTGCTGCCCTCGCGCAGAATCGGCCTGCGAGGATACGCGCTGCTGGCAGGCGGTTGGGTGTTGTGCTGGTGAGGCTGGGCACATGGCTCTCGCGCAGCGCGACGAGCAGCCAGCCAAACCTGGGGTGGCGCGTGTCGCGGAAGCCGGATGGATGGGGCAGGGTCGTCGCGATGCCTTCATCAGCGTGCGGAAACACTGGAGGAGTGTGTCACGCAGGAGGCAATCAGTCCTGTGCTTGCTGTACCCCAGCTTGACGCGAGATCCAGCCCTGCGCTGCGAAGATGTGCAAGCGAGGATTCTCCATCCTCGGAAAGGAGCCAGGAATGCTCAAATTGGTGCGGGCATGTGCCCCGTGGCTGAGCTGGAAGGTCGGTGTTGCGTTTGTCGCCGTCGTTCTTGTGGCAGGCATCGCCTTTGGTGCCGAAACTGGATTGCTCGCCTTCATAGGAGCAACGCCGCTGCTTGCAATCGCAGCGTGTATGGTGCCCTGTCTCATTCCACTGGCGTTTCTGCGGGGGGAGAGGAAAGCACAATCCAACTCCACCGAGATTATGGCACCGTGTAACTGCGGGGATGACGCCTGTAGCATTGGCGCGGACTCCTGCCAATCGCAGATCATCTCGGTGACTGAAAAGCACGTGTAAGCAGCGCCCGATTCCAGTACAGCACACCGGAGCAGGGGTGAGTGTATCTCGCTCCTGCTCTTCTAATATGGTGTCCATTCGGGCAGAAAATATCCGTCAATCGGCGGAGCTTTCCCCGCTTGACTTAAAGTTCACTTTATATGCTACGCTGTTTACGGTCGAATGAGACCACTGGTTATTCACAGCAAGGAGTACCCTCGTATGACTGCTTCGACAAACAACCAAGCGCATACGCAAAGCGTTGAGCAACCTGACACAGCCGCGTTTCTGTTCTATTGCGACATGCTGGCTCTGTCTCCAGAAGAGCGCCAGTCGCATCAAGCGTTGATTGGGCGCCTCTTCGGGAGCCTGGTGCTGGAAACGCGCGAGCTTGAGGACGGCTACGCGTATCGCTTTGCGGGCGAACACTACCAGCTTGTCGCTGAGTTCATCACCCGCGAACGGCTGTGCTGCCCGTTCCTCACCTTTGGCCTCACCGTGACGCCCGAGCGAGGGCCAGTGTGGCTGCACCTCACGGCTCCTGGTGATGTCAAACCCTTTCTGACGGAAGAACTTGGCCACTATGTCGCACAGCAGTGATGTCCGGCTTCTTCCCAGGCAGCTTGAACCAGAAGGAGTCTCGTACGATGACAACCCCACGCACAGTAACGGACCAGGAGTTTGAGGAGGCAGTTCTGCACTCCAATACGCTGGTCATGGTCGATTTCTGGGCGACGTGGTGCGCAGGGTGCCGTATGATAGCACCGCTTCTTGATGAACTCGCCAGCGAGTACGAAGGTTGCGTCATGGTGGTCAAAGCCAATGTTGACGAGGCCCCTGAGCACACCACGCAGTACCAGGTGCGGCGCACGCCGACGGTTGTCTTTTTCCGCAACGGCCAGGAACTTGACCGCATTGAGGGAGCAGGGCGCAAGGCGAACTATACAGCGAAGCTTGACACCCTTCTCAACTAGCGGGTAGCCGGTCTCATCACCGGTGAGTTGCGGATAGCGCAGCTCACCGGTGGTTTTTGTTTGTCTGATAAGATTGCCGTCGAACCAGTTTGCTTCTGAAGGTACGATGAGGATTGTGATGTCGATTGCCAAGTCGCTGCTCTACTTTCTCTTTGCAGGTCTGTGTGAAATTGGCGGTGGATACCTCGTGTGGCCCTGGCTGCGTGAGAGCAAGAGTGTCTGGATTGGCGTGCTGGGTGGATTGATACTCTTTCTCTATGGGGTGATACCCACACTCCAAACCGCCTCGTTCGGCCGTGTGTATGCGGCATATGGCGGCGTGTTCGTCGTCCTGTCGCTCCTGTGGGGGTGGCAGGTCGATAAGACCGTGCCAGACTGCTATGACATTCTCGGCGCTGCTATTGCCTTGTGTGGCGTCCTGATCATCATGTACTGGCCGCGGGGCTGAGGGTGGGCAGGAGTGCGCTCTCCACTCTGCGGCAAATTCTATACATATTCTCATAATTCTCGCTTGACTTCATGCGCGCTTGAAGTGCTATGCTCCAACGCACGAACATCCGCACATGCCATACAGACATCATCCACTGCTTGTTTGACGTGTGTAAATGGTTATTGAAAGGACTCTCCCATGACAACGAACAGGAATGGCCCTGCGCTTTCACGCGCGACAACCCTCCTGCTGACAGGGTTGATGGTGCTCTCGACGGTGTTCTTTGTTATCGGAGTTATGCTTGAGCGCAGCGCATCCGGCGAAGGCGATACGCACGTTGCTGCGCCGCAAGTCGCTCCGACCGTGTCATCAGAGGTACAAGCGCCCGAAGGCTCGGAAGAACGAGAAGCGCAGGAGCGTCAGGAAGCCGCTGCCGCGGCATCGCAGGAAAGCGCCGAAGGTACGGAGGCCCACGAACAAGCCGAGCAAAACAGGATATTCGGGATTGACCTCGAATCGCCAGCGGTTCTTGCCGGTGTCATACTGGCCACACTGCTTCTGATTGCCAGCCTCTTTGTCTTTGGCTATCGTGTGCTGCCGCTCGTGTTTCTCGTCGCGCTTGTTGCAATGGTCTTCGATATACGCGAGGTCGTGTTCCAACTTGGACAGGCGCACGTTGCGATTGCAGCATTGGCAGCCGGGGTGGTTATCACTCGCCTGGCCACCGCAGTTGCGGCAGGGCTCGCTTGGCGTAGGGAACGACAGCAGGCTCACCCCTCAGTTGCCGCATAGTGTTTCGTTCTTCCAAACAGGAGGTCGTATGCGAAACATCCTGAAGCAGTGTGTCGGCTGGCTCGATTGGCGGTTTGTGGCAGGGGTTCTGGCGGCCGTTGCGGCCTTGGCGCTATGCAGCAAACTCCCAAGCCTGAGTATCTTCGCAGCAGGCGTGACGCCGCTGCTTCTCATCGCAGCGTGTTTGCTGCCTTGTCTGATTCCCCTTGCAGTGCTGCGTCGTCGCGAGAACAAGGTACCGACACACGAACATGAAAGGGAAAGTAACGTGGTAGATCCCAACCGTTAGTACCGTGGCAGGAGGAGTGCAAGACCAGCGTGGAAGCGCTCGTCATGTACACCGCCTCATACGTCCGGGCAGTTCTCCACTTGATACGCCGGCAGCAAGCAGCTTAGTATCTGCTTCCGTTGTGCTGTTGCGTTTGTCCGTGCGATGCGTTGGGTCGTTGCTGCGGGTCGCTCTGCGCCGCGGCAAACCAAAATCCGGCGACGACCAGTGTCGAGCTGGCCAGGACAGCGGCCAGAACAACGTCGTATGATCCTGCGGCGGCCCACAGCAGCGCAATCCCCAGCGGTGCGATCGCCTTGGCGATCGATGCCGGTATGGCCAGCACGCTGTTGATTGCGCCATAGGCCTCGCGCGTCAGCATCTCCGGCACGGCAATGCCGCGCACGATCGTCAGGATCCCGTTCGCCGCGCCATAGAGCACGGCAAAGAGCGCCAGCGACGCAAACGTCGTCGGGAGCAGCAGAAGTAGCACCAGCGCGATCGGGAAAGCCAGCACCACCACTTTGCCGATAGCCCGCGCGGATGCCCGCTCCGCGATACCCCAGACCGCGATGCGTCCGGCAACCTGCGAAGGGCCCAGCAGTGCGATCACAGCGACCACGGTGGCGGTGCCGAATCCCCGCTCGAGCAGCAACGAGTACATGTGAAAGCTGAGCCCGGAGAAGGTTGCGTAATAGACGGTGAAGGCGATCAGCAGTCCCCAGAACGCCGGCTGCCTGACCGCCCAGCGCCCGGCCGCCCGCCCCGCCAGCGGCACCTCGCTGCTCGTCACTGATGCTGGCTCGGGTGGCTGCGCATCCGCTTTGGCATCGATGACGCCGAGATAGAGCGGAGCGCACAGCCCGAGGTTGATCACGCCAAGCGCCACCAGCGTGCTGCGCCAGTCCAGTTGATTGAGCAACAATTGAATCAAGGGGACGAACACGGTGCTCGCAAACCCGCCCCATAGCGTGAGCGCGGTGATACCGCGGCGGGCCTCCGAACCGTAGCGCCGCGCAACAACGGCGAAGGCTGGCTCGTAGAGCGTCATTGCCTGGGCAAGACCAAGAAGGGCAAGCAACGGATAGAGCGCCCAGAGGCTCGCGATCTGCGACCACACAAGTAACAGGAGGCCAGCAAGCCCAGAGCCAAGCGCCATGACCGCCCGGCCATAGCCACGGTCGATCGCTACCCCGATCGGGTAGGCCGTGACACTCGCGATCAGCAGGCCGATGGTTGCTGCGCCATAGACCTCGGGCTTACTGAGCCCGAGGTCCTGGCCCATCCGTTCGGCGATCAGCGGGAAACGGCTTCACGTCCCCTTCCGCCGTGAACTGAAGCCAGAGTGGATCGCGGTGCGGGGAGATGTTCAGGCTAAAGGTGAGGAACGGGCAGCAGAACCGCTCATTGGTGATGAACTTCGCCACCAGCGGATAGTGCTCGCCGTCAAAGCGGTAGGCATAGCCGTCGGGCAGCTCGCGTGTTTCCTGGAGGAGGCTCCCAAACAGCCGGGCGATGAGCTCCTGATGAGCGGTTCGTTGTGCCGGCGAAAGAGCGAGCATGTCACAGTAAAAGAGAACTGACGCCGTATCGGCTGGCTCAGCATGGGGTTGAGCCTGTCCTTTGTACAGGCATCGCTGCCGCAGGTGCAGGTGTGCGCAGTCTGGGCCTGCTGCACGAGTGGCTGTATGGCGCGTGCGGTGCCGCCCCCTTTGCGGCGCAGAAACGCCAGCGGAATCACCCATTAGCCTTCAGTTGAGGCGCCTGCACCCGCGGCTTTGGCAAACTGCTCGTTGACCAAGCTGATCGCCTCAAGGCCAATTTCTACCGAAGTGATGTCAGTTCGGGCGGCGACGCTGAAACCCGCGGCCTTGGCAACCTGCTCGTCGAGCAAACTGGTCGTCTCAAAGCTGATCCGCAGAAACTCTTTGACCCCTTCACCGCCGGTGAAGCGTAACCAAAATGGGCCGCCATGCGGCTCAATCTCGAGCGTATAGCGCACGAACGGGCAGCAGAGCCGTTCAAAGTTGAGATCTTCAGCCACTATGAGCAGCATCTCCGGGTCGCTCGGCAACCGAAAGGTATAGCCATCAGGCAGTTCCTGAACTTCCTGCACCGCCGCATATAGTTGCGTTCCGACTTCCAGCCAGCGTTCTCGCTGCTCGGCACTAATGGCGTTCGGATCGCAGGCAATAATGACCTCGTTTTGGCTCGTGGTATCGCTTAGCATCGACTTTCCTTTCTTGTCTGTTCACTGACCGGTGATTGGGTGCATATGCATGGCGTCGATGGTCTGGGAAGGAGGATGGGGACGAGCAGCCGTATACAGCATGGGCTGGTGAGACCGGCGCCAGGAACCATGCGATACACTGACGGCGTCCTTTTTGCCATAGGTGCCCTTTCTAGTGGCTCATGTATGGAGTATGCGGTTCATTTGGAGAAGAGTGTACAACTTAAAGTACACTTTAAGTCAAGCGGCAATTTCGAGTGTACTTTGAGTCAAGTGGAGAAGTTAGTAGAACACTCGTCATTGGCGACGTGGCGCGGCGGGTTGGTATTCGGCCGTCCGCCTTGCGCTACTACGAGCGCATCAGCCTGCTGCCAAACGGGTGAGTCGGCGTCGCCGCTATGGCGAGAGCATGGTACAGCTGCTCAAAGTCGTGCCGCTTGCGCAATAGGTCGTTGTTCGTTCGTGACGCCGATGTCCAGCGATGCAGGATGCCGTACAATCGCACGCGTATTCTCGCGTACCACGGCATACGGAGTTACATCATGACCAATCCCCAGCCGGCAACGCCAGCCAAGCAGCCCGTCGCTCCGCCGATACACACTCGCCCTGCAATCACAACGCCACCCCAGCCTGCCGAGTCAGCCGCCTGCTGTTCGCAGACAGTCCAGGCGTCGTGCTGTGAACCAGCCGCGAAGACCGCCTGCTGTGGAGCCGGTGGGACCGGATGCGGTTGCCGCTAGCCGAACGAGGGTCCATGCCAGACGGTGTGGAGCAGGGCTGCGCACCGTCTGCGCATGTTCGGACATCATTACGGCAGGGCAGACATTATATTGACGAGCTTCGATAGATATGTTAGACTGATGACGATACGGAGGGAATAATGACCATGACGGTGGAACTCACCGAGCGAAAACGAGGCACCCGCTGCTGTGCTGATACCGGCAATGAGCAACTGAGTACGGATAACGCGCAGCAGATCAGCGACGACTTGCAGATCCTGGGCCATCCCGTGCGGCTGCAGATCCTGACCATCCTGGCGCGCAGTTCCGGCCAGGTCTGCGTGTGTGATCTGGAAGCGGCCGTGCCGGTCAAGCAGCCGACCGTCTCGCACCATCTGCGTTTACTGCGCGAGGCTGGCCTGATCGATTGCGAGCGGCACGGGCTATGGGCCTACTACTTTGTTCGGCGTGATGCCCTTGCTACACTGCGTGCGCGGATTACTGGGCAGCTTGCGACGCTTGCCTGATCGCCGCGTTTTTGTGGTCCATTATATCGAAGCTTGTCGATGAGGAGATGCGTATGGCGGTGGTGGTTGACGCCGCAACAGAAACCGACCTCGCGGCCCTCCTGACGTTGCTTGATCGCGCTGGCCTGCCACAGGATGGCTTGGCCGATCATCTCACCACCACGCTGGTGGCGCGACAGGACAGCGCCATTGTCGGCAGTGCTGCGCTGGAACTGTATGATAGCGCGGCGCTGCTGCGTTCGGTCGCCGTTGACGCGGCGCGGCGCGGCCAGGGTCTGGGGCAGCAACTCACCCGCGCCGCGCTCGACCTCGCCCGGCAGCGCGGCGTGACCACGGTGTACCTCCTCACAGAGACGGCTGGCGAGTTCTTTCCGCGCTTCGGCTTTCGCCCGACCCTCCGCTCGGCGGTCGACCCGGCAGTCCAGCAGTCGGTCGAGTTCACCAGCGCCTGCCCGGCGAGCGCCCAGGTGCTCGTCGCATCCCTCACCGACCCTGCCGAGTTGCATGCACGGCCTGCG
>WNGB01007246.1_pt1 | contig 22578 bp, 20 predicted proteins | sample 5400681 | NCBI WGS metagenome assembly WNGB01 (sample SAMN13153367, study PRJNA577476) | soil metagenome | isolation source: 115 cm soil or saprolite under grassland replicate 2 | place: USA:California | collected 2016-06-15
TCGACCTGCTGGCCGGCGCGTCGAACGGCAAGGAGTTCTACGACGGCCTCACCGCGCGCGAGCTCGAGATCCTGAAGCTCCTGGCGACCGGAATCGCGAACAAGCAGATCGCGTTCCGCCTCAAGATCAGCGAGAAGACGGTTCGCAACCACGTCAGCAACATGTACGAGAAGCTGAACATCGCCGATCGAGCGCAGGCTGCGCTTTACGCGGTACGCAAGGGTCTCGTCGAGGCCTGAGCGGCCCGCGGGTCTGAATCCATGAGCGTCGCCGTAACTCCGGCTCCCCACGAGCTGACCACGCACGTCGTCGACGCGCGGCGGCGGCGAGTCTCGCTCGACAACCTCGCCGAGCTGTGGGCCTACCGCGAGGTCTTCGTCGCCTTCACCGTCCGCCACTTCAAGGTCCGCTACAAGCAGGCGGCCATCGGGGTCGGCTGGAGCTTGCTGCAGCCACTGCTTGCCGCCGCGCTCTTTGCGGTCTTCCTCGGTCACCTTGTGCACCTGCCCGGCGAGGGAGTGCCCTACTTTCTGTTTGCCCTCGCGGGCCTGGTGCTCTGGACCTTCTTCGCCACCGCGCTCAACTCGGCGGCCGACAGCCTGCTACGCGACGCGAGCATGGTCCGCAAGGTCTACTTTCCGCGCGAGATCCTCCCGCTGTCGGCGGTCGCCGCGGCCCTCGCCGACCTGCCAGCGGCGCTGCTGGTCCTCCTCGGGATGGGGATGGCGACCGGCGGCCGGCCCTCGATCACCTGGCTTCTTATCCCACTGCCAGTCTTCATGCTCCTGCTGTTCGCGTCATCACTGGGCCTCATCCTGTCGGCCCTGAACGTCTATTACCGCGACATCAGGCACGTGCTGCCGTTCTTCCTACAGGTCATGATGTTCGGGAGCCCGATCGTCTACTCGCTGGGCGTCGTCCCGCTCGAGTGGCGCGGCCTCTACCAGGCGTTGAATCCAGTCGCGACCGCCGTCGACGACATTCGCCGCCTCGTCTTGCACGACACCTGGCCCGACCCGGTGGCCAACGCCACGGCCTTACTCACGACAGTCGCCCTGCTCCTGGTCGGCTATTACGTCTTTCAGTCCTTGCAGCGGGACTTCGCGGATCACCTGTGACCACAGCGATCCGTTTCGAGGAAGTGTCCAAGACCTACCACCGGACGGGCGAGGACTACCGCGCGCTGCGTGACGAGCTCACCCGGATCTTCACGTTCCAGCGGCGGACCAAGACGAGGCGCGAGGTGAACGCGCTTCGCAACGTCAGCTTTGCGGTCGAGCCAGGCGAGGCTGTCGCCCTGATCGGCGAGAACGGAGCGGGCAAGAGCACGGCGCTCAAGCTGGTCAGCCGCATCACGTACCCGACGAGCGGGCGGGTCACAGTGAGCGGTCGCGTGGGAGCGCTGATCGAGGTCGGGAGCGGCCTCCACCCAGAGCTGACCGGCCGCGAGAACGTTCAGCTGTACGGCCGCATCCTCGGCCTCGGCGGACAATACGTGCGGAAGAGGTTCGACGACATCGTCGACTTCGCCGGCCTCGCGAGCTCGATCGACCGCCCGGTCAAGCAGTACAGCTCGGGCATGCAGCTGCGGCTTGGCTTCTCGATCGCCGCACACCTGGAGCCGGACATCCTGATCGTCGACGAGGCGATGTCGGTCGGCGACGCGGCGTTCCAGCACCGCTGCGTGGAGCGCATGTCAAAGCTGGTGCGCGAAGGCCGGACGCTCCTGTTCGTTACGCATCACCTCGGTTCCGCCGAGGCCCTCTGCGGTCGCGCCATCCTCTTGACGGCAGGGGAGATCGACATGGACGGCGAACCCAAGGAGGTCATTCACGAGTACCTGCGACGGCTGCACGTAAGGCTGGTCGCCGAGTCGCCGGACCGCGCTGTTGGGGGCGACGGCATCGAGATATTGCATGTCTCGACTCACGACTCATCCGGCGACGAGGTGGCGGCAATCAGGCCCGGAGACCCACTTACGATCAGGGTGCGCTACCGCGCGAAGAGGGCGCTTGTTTCGCCGCAGTTCTCGATTGCAATCGCCGACCCTACGATGGGCCAGCTCGTGCAAGCAAGCATGCTGGTCGATGGCGAGGACCTGGGCAGAGTGGAGGGCGAGGGCTGCCTAGAATGCGCCTTTACCGCTCTGCCGCTCAAACCGCGAACATACGACATTCTTGGCGAGGTGCGCGAAGGCTTTGGGCGGCTGATTGATTATCAGCGCTGGGCGCGGATCCAGGTCACCGATGAGGTCGCGCAGCACGGATCGGGAGTGGTCGCGGTTTGGCGATCCATCTACGGCGCTCCGGTCGCGCTCCCATACAGCTGGCGATACTCGCAACCGGACCGCGCGGATCTGCCGGAGACGGCCGACCGGCGCGCGCGGTGAACGGGTCGAGCTGAATCTCAGCTGGCAGTGCCCAGGGTCTCCTCGCTCCACCGGGGAGCATTCGGGGCGAGCGCCACGGGATACTGCATCGGCGGATCCTCAGCCGACAGATCGTCGACAACTTTGCCTGGGCCTGGTAGGAATTCCCGAATGAAACCACCGGCGCCGGGCCGAGCGGAACGATTGAGCACGCGCAAGGTGGCCTCGACCAACTGTGAGGAGCTTACGTAGCTGGATCGCCAGCGGGCGCGGTGGTCAGGTGGCATGGGATCGGCACACCAGCGATCGAGCAGGTAGCCCATGCGCGTGTTCAACACCAGGTTGGCGCTGATGACAGCGGTGGTGATGTGACGCGACGCCCACGATGCGGCCTTGCTCTCGAGCCAGCGCTCCAGCGCTTGCTTTGCCTCCGCAACGGCCTCGTAATAGACCGGAATCTGCGGATGTGGATACAGGCTCGCCCACAGACTGCTGAAGAACACGATGCTACTGCCGTCGCGCATTCGAGCCACCAACTCATCGAGAAGGGTTGACGGGGCGGTGAAGTTCACGGCCATAGCCAGCTCTCGTGTGTTCGCAACGATCGGAGCAAGCTCCTCCCGGGCAGCCGCAAGTGCGTGATCCATCTCCGGACCGCGGACGTTCCGGAGTCCGGCAACGAGACGGGCCACATCGCGCAGGAGCGGCTCCATCCCGCCGGCGGCCGCGTGCACGATGTCGGTCGGCGCGAGACCGCTGCTGAATATCTGATCGAGCGCCTCTTTGACCCGCAGCTCGTCGGTGATGTCAGCGATGAAAGGGTGCACCCGCTGACCGCCGAGCTCTCTCGCGACGACTTCGTAGCGGGACGGGTCTCGGCTGCCGAGAATAACCGCGGCTCCGAGAGCATGCAAGCCTCGTGCCGCCTCAACGCCTACTCCACCCGTCGCTCCGGTGATGAAGATCGTTCGACCGGAGAAACTCGAGACGGTCACGCCTCGGCAGTTTGCCGGAGCCGGTAGCGCCCTTAGCTGTGTCACCTAGCCCCATGGCCCGTTCGGGTCCCGGCGTCCCTGGGCGCATGTCCCAAACGCGTCGGTGGTTTGCTCAGAGACGTCGCTTGGCCGTTGACGTAGGTTTTGGTGCGATGACAACCGCGGGCGGGCGGCGCGTAGCCGTAACCGGGATCGGTTTCGTGACGCCTATCGGAAACGAGGGCGCAACGGTCTGGGCCAACCTTGTTGGCGGTGTATCGGGTGTCGGCCCGATCACGCGCTTCGACGCTCGCGGCCACGCGACTCGCATTGCTGCCGAGGTAAAGAATTTTGTCCCCGAAGACTTCATGGACGGGAAGAGCGCTCGCAATGCCTCCCGCTACTGCCAGTTTGCCCTTGCGGCAGCCCGCGGAGCCCTTCAGGAAGCGAATCTCGACCCAGCGCAAATGGACCCGGGTGACGTCGGAGTGATCGTGAGTTCGGCTTACGCCGGCATCCTCGACATCGAGATGGCGCACGTGATGCTGCGCGAAGGAGCCGGGACCGACAGGATCAGCCCCTTCGCGGCGTCCATGCAAGGCGGCAACATGGCGCCGGCCTTCATCGCCATGCATGTTCGCGCGGGGGGTCCCAACTACGCAATCGTCAGCGCTTGCGCGTCCGCCGGACACGCCGTCGGTGAAGCCGCTGAGGTGATTCGACGAGGGGACGCCAAGGTGATGCTCACGGGTGGTGCGGAGGCGTGCATCACGCCGCTGATGGTCGCGATGTACAACCGGATCCACGCGACGAGCGTCCGCAACGACGAACCAGAGCGCGCTTGCCGGCCCTGGGATAGGGAAAGAGACGGGTTCGTCTGGGGCGAGGGGGCGGTGATTCTTGCCCTCGAGGATTGGGATCATGCGCGCAAACGTGGCGCACACATACGCGCCGAGCTGGCGGGGTACGGCGCCAGTATCGACATGCATCACTTTGTCAATCCCCATCCGCATGGCGTCGGCGCCACGAGATCCATGCGCATGGCAATCAAGAAGGCGGGGATCGAAGCCGACCGGGTCGACTATGTCAATGCGCACGGGACCGGAACCCAGACCGGCGACCTTGTGGAGACACGAGCAATCAAGAAGGTCTTCGGCCGGCATGCGCATGAGCTGGCAGTCAGTTCGACCAAGTCCGTCCACGCCCACATGATCGGGGCGGCCGGCGCGATGGAAGCTGCGGTGTGTGTGCTCGCCATCGAGAAGGGAACATTGCCTCCGACGATCAATCTCGAAGACCAGGATCCGGAGTGCGATCTCGATTATGTGGCGATGCACCCCCGAGCAGCCGACATCCGTGTTGCCCTTTCAAACTCTTTTGGGTTTGGCGGTCATTGCGCCACACTTGTCATCCGCAAGCCACCCGAAAACGGCTACGCCGAGCGAGCATGATCGTGGTCTCGTCGTCCCGAGCCGGCTGAGAGGGATAGGGAGAGGACATGAAGGGGAACTTGGTAGTCGCGATGCTGGGCGCTGTTGCCTTGGCGCTCATTCCCGTCGTCGGCCACGCGGCGCCGAGTCTGGTTCAGGTCGCCGGCCACCATGCGTGGACTTCAGCTCCCGTGTCCGTCAATCTGTTTTCGCCCCTGAGCCAGTGGTCCGGAGGCGCCGAAGCCCATGCGGCGAAGCCATTCCTGAAGCCGCCTCGCACAAAGACCGGTTCCACGGGTCGAGCCTCTGTGGCAAGCCTTCCCGCGGTGCAGGGGACGAGTCCACTGTTGACCCAGGTCTCGACCTTCCCGTTGATGAGCTACGACGTGCAGGTCGCGGTCTTGGGCCTTCTTCAAGCCGCGGAGCCTCCAGACACGATGGTGGCGGCAGGTACGACAGGACTCCTCGAGACGGTCAACAGCAACGCCTCCTTCTGGACAAAGACCGGGACCCGAACCGCCTTGGTCGACCTCAACAAAGCCCTGCCAATGCCGGCGGGCTGGACCTTCAGCGATCCGCGAGTGCTCTTCGATACTGCAAGCGGTCGCTTCTTCTTCACCGGCCTCGGTTTCAGCCTCAACCACAGCAGCGTCGTCTTCCTCGGCGTTGCCAAGACCACCGACCCTGCCGGCGGCTTTTTCATCTACACAGTCGCGCAAACCTCAAATGGGCAGCTGCACGACCAGCCCAAAATCGGGGTCAACGACGACAAGGTCGTAATCTCCTGGGACGAATACTGCTGCGGTTTCTTTGGGACATTTAGAGGGGCGGAGACGTTCGTATTCGAGAAAGCCACGCTCCTGACGGGCGCTGTTACTCCAGTCTTCTTCGTGGGGCCAATCCCCGCCCAGTCGAGCCCGGTGCCCGCGCAGTCGCTCAGCTCGACGACGACTGCTTACGTGACGTTCAACCACGGCACTTTCACTGGCGTCCTTGCGATCACCGGCACCCCTGCTCTCAACAACGTCGTCATCACTGAAACCGACCTTCCAATGCCGGCGACTTCGACGCCCCCGATGGCGGTACAGCCAGGCGGCACCGTCGCGACGAATGACGACCGCTTCTTGAGCTCCATCTGGCAGAACGGAGTGCTCTGGGTGTCCGGCAATACCGGCTGCATCCCCGCGGGGAGCCCCATCGTGCGGGCTTGCATGCGCCTCGTCCAGGTGGCAACGACCCCGGCGCCCCCAACGCTCTTGCAGGCCTTCGACATTGGGCGCAGCGGCGTCGACGCGTACTTCCCCGCGGTCACGATGGATCCCGGCGGCGACCTTTTCGTGTCCTTTTCAGCCTCGAGCTCCTCCGTGTTTGTGTCGGCGGCGGCACTCGAAATCACCGCCGGCGCACCCCCAGGGACGATATCCGGAGCCAGCGTGTTCCAGGTCGGCGCTCAGAAGTACGGCGGCACACGCTGGGGTGACTACTCGGCGATCAGCGTGGACCCAGTGACGGGGGCTATCTGGGCGGCCGCGGAGTACTCGGCGCTCGGATCCAACCACGACTGGGGGACGGCCGCGGCTCAATTCACCCCCTGATCCGTCGTGAGCAAGACCTCCGTTATGTCGGCGGCACGGTCCCCGGCTGAGCTTCCCTCGGGAGCCTTGACGGTGGACGTGGTCGACAGCGAAGCGGGCTTTGACAGTCTGCGGGACGAATGGAATGGACTCGTCTCCAGGCTCCAGCTTCCCTCTCCATTCCAGTCCTGGGAGTGGCAACGCGGGTGGTGGCGGCATTTCGCCAAGCCGAAAGCCGATAACTTGCGGCTGCTCGTATTCCGCCGCGCCGGGGCCCTGGTCGGGATAGCCCCCATGCAAGAGCGCAAACGTTTCGGTGCCAGGCAGCTCACCCCGCTGGGGTGGCGCGATCGGATCACTGAGCAAGGAGTGCTGCTTTTTCCGGCGGCCGACCGAGCCGCGTTGCTGGACGGGCTCTGGAATTGGCTTTCGGCCCAGCCGTGGACCTGGGCAGGCCTGCCACAGCTAAGCGTTTCGGACGCGCTTCCCGCCGCAGCCGCGTCACACATCGTCAGCTCAGACGAGATTGTGTTCGAGTATCTGGCCTTGCCGCCGACCTGGGAATCGCTCGAGTGCGGCTTGAGCAGGAGCATGCGGGGAAACCTCAGGTACTACCCAAGGCTGATGGCCCGTGAGGGCTACCACGGCTCGTTTGAGTCTGTGACATCGCCGCAGCGCGTTACAGCTGCCCTGCCTATGCTCTTCGACCTGCACGCTGCCAGAGCGAGAGCCCGCACCGCGATCCGCCACCGCGATTACCTCAAGCCGCCACGCCGACGTGCGTTCCTGCTCGAAGTCGCCCCACGTCTTGCCGCCCTCGGGGAGGCGGGGATCGGACTGCTCAGGATCCACGGCGAGGTGGTCGCCGCGCAACTCTGGCTCGAACGCGACCGCGCTCTGTTTCTCTACTACTCGGGGGTCAACCCGTCTTGGGCAAGGTATTCCGTGGGAATGCTCAACACCGCCCAGATACTCAGGCATGCCATGGCGCGAGGAGTGGAGCGGGTGGAGTTCCTGCGCGGAGCCAACAGCTACAAGAGTCGGTGGGGAACCCAGGCGCGAATAGAAGCGGACGTCGTGTTGGCTCGACGGCGGCGGTTAGTGCGAGCCCAGGAGAGCTACCGTGTGCGGGCCAAAAGGCTCGCGCGGCGTGTCGAGCGGTGGCGGTCGAGGATGCCAAGAATCAGTTTCCTGGGTCGCTAGTCCGACTGACGAGCTCACGGCCGGGGCTCGCGGACGGAGTCTCGCCACAGCTCTGAAATCACCACGCCAGGCGGTGTTACCGAACGGCAACATTGGTCGGCAAAAGTCTCCCCTATGAACGTGCCGGGGTCGGCTGACTAGAGTGCTGTTCAACTCTCAGGCATACGTGCTGTTCCTGCCGGCGGTGGTCGCCGTCTACTGGCTTCTCCGGCCAAAGTATCGGCCTCTCTTGTTGGTTGCCGCCAGCTACTACTTCTATGCGACGTGGAACCCGCCCTATCTACTTTTGATCTTTGGTTTGACCCTTGCCAATTACGCGATCGGTCGCGTCCAAGGGAACAGCGGCCCTCGGCGCCGCAGCCTACTTGTCCTGTCGGTCCTGGTCAACGTGCTCGCCCTCGCAATCTTCAAGTACCTCGGCTGGCTCGACCAGAGTGCGAGCTCATTTGCGGGATTGCTCGGGCTCCATTGGCCCGTCCCGCTAGTGCAATTGCTCCTGCCCATTGGTCTGTCCTTCTTCGTTTTCGAGTTCCTGCATTACCAGATCGACTTGTACAGGGGTACCGAGCCTATCCGGGACCCTATCCGCTTCGCCTTGTTCCCTGCCTTCTTTCCGACCCAGATCGCAGGGCCTATCAAGCGCTACGAGGACTTCGACGAGCAGGTTCGGCAGCGCCCCCGATTCGACCCACGAGTGTTCCTCGAGGGAATCGAGCTGATCGTTATCGGAATGTTCAAGAAGGTCGTGATAGCCGACAACGTCGGTCGACTTGCGTTGATGGTCTACAGCGATGCTTCGCACGCCAGCATGGTCGATGCATGGGCGGCCGCACTTGCCTTCTACATCCAGGTCTACTTCGACTTCTCAGGCTACACGGACATCGCCCGCGGTTCCGCGCAACTGTTCGGCTATCGGATTCCGCTCAACTTCAGGGCGCCATTTCTCGCGACCAGCTTCCAGGATTTCTGGCAGCGCTGGCACATGTCGCTCTCGTTCTGGCTGCGCGACTACCTGTACTACCCTCTCGGCCGCGCCCGCATCCTGAGCGGTCTGCGGCCTCGGCTTCGCACGATGGCAGCTGTCGTCCTGACAATGCTTGTCTGTGGAATCTGGCACGGAGCAGGTTGGAACTTCGTCGGCCTTGGGTTGGCGCTCGGGTTCAGCCTGGTGATAGATCGGATAATGACCGTTCAGCTCTGGAGGCGCGAGATGCCTCGGTGGCTCCGCATCGGTGGCGGCTGGACCCAAACGCAAGTCCTGATCGTCCTCTCGATGGTGTTCTTTCCCAACGCCATCCCGGTCGTCGGTCAGGTCTACAAACACATGCTTGTCGGTGGCTTGGGCCTCAACATCCTTACCCCCGTCAAGCTTCTCGAGATCCTGGCGATCTTCGCCGGCACAGCCGGCATCCAGATCGCCCTCAGGCGCTGGCCGGTCCGAGCACTGATCGAGCAGATGGAAGTCTCGGCAGTGCTCCGGCCCGCTTATGCGTTCACCGTGGCCCTGTTCGCTGTTTACTTCGCCGTCAGCGACATTGCCTTGAGCGCTAACCCGGCCAGGTTCATCTACTTCCAGTTCTGATGATCGCCGCGCCAGAACGGCGACCTGAGAGGCACACAGACGAACGCGGCCGCCCAACTGTTGCGATGCGCCTTCACGATGACGTCCTCCCGCCGAGGCTGGAGACGTCGAGCGCCCATGTCATCCGAAATGCCCGCCGCGGTCTGATTCTCCTGGCGGTGGGCGTCGTCTTGCTGCAGCTGGTCAGCGCGCTGGTTGGACACCGGCTAAACGCGGTGGCACGTTCCGGCACCGATGCTTACTCGATCTGGCAGGGCTACGTGTCGGGCCCCGTTCCCGACGTCCTCGTCATCGGTAATTCACTCGCTCAAGCCGATATCGATGAGGTCCGACTATCTTCCGAGCTCGCAAAGAGTGCGGGCCGACCGGTCACCGTCAAGAAGATGGGCTTCAACGGGCAGGGCCCTTTGTTTTACGACGCGCTGATGTATCGGATCATGAAGCTGCCCGAGCATCCGAAGCTGGTTGTGGTGAGCACCATGGCCGTCGACTTGAGCCCGGATGGGTGCGCCCAATGTCGCGCCTTGCTTACGTCCGACCTTTGGGACATCAGCGATCTGACCGATCCCGGCTTTGTCCAGTTGGCGATCCACGTCGATCCGGATCCTGGCCTGCTGGTCGCAGGCTGGGCATTGCCCTCGCTGGCCAATTACCCATCGATCGTCGCCCTCCAATGCCTTGCCGTCAACTACGGGCGAGCTACAACGAAGTCGGTCTTGGGGAGCGTGCCATCTCTACTCAAGAAGCCGAACGTCTGCGAGACACAGCCCGGTTACCTGCTGCTCGCGGGGTGGGCCAACCAGCCGGCGATGACGCCTTACGACATGCAGCGTTCAACGCAGAGCTACCGATTGCTGATGGCCGGCTACCAGATCGCGCCCCGGGCCGTGGCTAGCCTCCGGGATGTAATTTCGCGGGGGCAGGCTGGAGGCGCGACCGTGGTTCTTTTGCAAGCGCCGCTGCATTTCCAGTCTCGCAGCCTCTTTCCGGAGCACGAGACAGCGTATGGACATCAAATGCGGCTCCTTGCAAACGACAGGAACGTCCACCTTGTTGATCTTTCGGATTCAGTCCCCGACGATCCCATGTTCTGGGTCGATACTCAACACCTCGACCACGCAGGCGCCGCTTACCTGGCGCCGAGGCTTGCGATGGAGTTGGCGCCAATTCTCGCAGGGTGCCCTGAATCTGTGGCCGGCCGCGAATGTGCTTGATCGGGATGAGGGTGAAATCGTGACAGTTGCGGGTGTTACCGAACGGCAACAGAAATCCTCCAGAGTCATACGCCCCTGATGGCGGTCGAAACAACCTGGAGAGAAGAAACCGTCGAGGTCGCCACAAACGATCCTGCGACCAGGCTGCGCCTTCATGGCGAGATTCTCCCCCCGCGGTTGGAACCGACGACTCCGATCGCCCTCCGCAATGCGCGCCGCTCGCTCTGGATCTTGGCCCTGGTTATCCTCATCGTCCAGCCGGCGAGCATTCCGATCGGCCATTGGCTCAACTCGGTGGCACGGACGGGAACGGATCCCCACTCGGTTTGGGAGCGCTACGCGTCGAATCCGGTGCCCGACGTTCTCCTCATCGGGGCTTCGTCCGCGCGAGCCGATATCGATGAGCCCGCCCTCGCATCGGAGCTCTCAAACGCCGCTGGACGAAATATCACCGTCGAGAAAATGGGCTTCGCGGGTCAAACCCCGCTGTTCCTCGACGCACTCATGTATCGGATCATGGAACGGCCCCAGCATCCGGCTGTGATTATTGTGGTGGTGGTCGGCCCAGAGCTCAATGCCGAATGCACCGTGTGCGTCAACTCTTTTTATCGGGGCGTCTGGGACATTTCCGACCTGTCGGACCCCGGATTTGTGCGGAGAGCTTTGGAGCTGAGCCCCAACCCTGCCTGGCTCGCCACTGGATGGGCATTGCCCGCGATTGATTACTTCCCATCCCTCGTCGCCGTGCAGTGCTTGGCTTACGACTATGCGCGGGCGGGAGCGGCAGCGACGATTGGAAGGGTTCCTGTGCAACTGCAGAACCCGACAAACTGCGAGCTGACCATCCCCTATAAGTGGGCCAGCCAAACGACGATGACTCAGTCCGACTACGAAGAATCGATCCAGAACTACAGGAGCTTTACGAAGGACTTTCGCGTCTCCTCCGAAACTGTCGCCAGTTTTGGCGATATGGTGCAGCGTGCGCGCGCCGCGAAGACAAAGATCGCATTCCTACAGATACCCATTCATCCCGTGATCCGAAGCCTGTTCCCGGCTGAGTCTCAGATGTCGACTCAACAGCTGAATGAGCTGGCATCGACCTTCAACGTTGATGTTGTGGACCTGTCCGATGCAGTCCCCGACGACCCAACTTTTTGGGTCGACACGATGCATTTGGACAAGTTGGGGGCGGACTACTTTGCGCCGCGGCTCGCGACAGCTTTGACGCCCATCCTCTTGAGTTGAGCTGTGCGTACACATCTGGATAGGCTGCGATCGGCGGTCGGGCTGTTTTTCGGCTCGCAATCGGGCGGCGGTGACGAGCTTGGCGGAACCAGCTACGACCTGTGGAGAGCCCGGGTCGCGACGAGTGAGTCTGACATGGGCGCCGTGGAGGCAGAGCTACATGAGGCGGCGGTCGTCGCGGCGCGATGGCACGACTTCGGCGATCCCACATACCGCGAAGGGCTCGGCCGTCTGCTGACCGCGATCGAACTGAGCGACTACACGGCTGCCCAACGCGAACGAATTCGGCGAACGCTGATCGTGCCGGCGCTACGCAGCCGCCTTTACTCCGAGCGTGGCTGGCGGGAGCGCCCGGACTGCCTAAACGACCCGATCGATGCGCCTCTCATGGTCTGCGGGCTGCCGCGAACGGGGACGACGGCGCTCCATCAGCTTCTGTCCATGGATGAACGCGCGCAGGGCCTGAATGGCTGGTTGGTTCTCTGTCCGATGCCGCGTCCTCCCAGGGACAAATGGATGACGTTTCCCGAATACCGCGCGGTGGCAACCGTTCAGAAGGCCGCGATGCGCGCCGAAGGCAGCGTCAAGGCGGCTCACCTGAGGACTGCTGACCGGGTCGACGAGCCGCTGGAGCTCATGAGCCAGTCCTTCGTCACCAACACATTCCCGGCACTGTTCCACCTACCTGGCTACGACGAGTGGTTTCGAGCTCAGGACCAGCGCCCGATTTACCGGCGCCTCGCCGACAACCTGCGGCTCATAGGGTCGAACGATCGCGACAAGTCTTGGCTGCTCCAGAATCCGGGCAACATTCTCTCCCTGGATGCCCTCCTCGACGCCTTTCCTGACGCAAGGATTGTCTGGACCCACCGGGAGCCGGGCAGAACCCTCGCTTCGCTGTCGTCTCTGCTCGCCGGAGTGAGAACGACGCTGCTCGGCGAGATGGTGTCAACCAACGACATCGCCCCCCGAGAGGTGAGCTTATGGAGTCATGCCGTCACACGGGCAATGGACATCCACGATCGCCATCCGGACAACTTCCACGACGTGGACTTCGACACATTTGTTGCGGACCCGCTCGGCACCGCCCGCGGTATCTATGAGAGGTTCGGATTGACGCTCGACAAGAGCTCCGAGTCTGTAATGCGAGCGTGGGTCAGGGACAACCCCATAGGAAAGCACGGCGTCCACTCCTACAATCGCGAAGGGTTTGGCCTTTCAGACGACCTCATCAAGCAGCGGTTCGGCGGATACATCGAGCGTTTCGGACTGACCCGCAAGACTGCGGCTTGAAGGGGGCCGCGCCCGGGCGTCCGCGACCATAGTGACGAGGACGCAATCCCGGAAGGGAGGTACCGCCAGCTTGGCAAGGTGCAAACCTTGTTTCAGCAGCCACGGCCCAAGCCCTAAAGCCTCTGTGGTCAGATGCGCGCGACGATCGATCACGTATCGGGAGCCAATTACCCTGAAGTGGCCGCCGACCGCCCGGACCAAATCCCGACGAGTGAGCAGCCGTCGGGCCTGCAACGCGGGCCAGGTTGGCGAGGGGGGATAGCCATGGTCCTGCCTGACGTTCGCCCTTAATTTGCGCAGCACAGCCCGGAGCCGGCGTCGTATGTCACCCGGTTGGCGGCACGCCAGGACGACGTATCCGCCCTCCCTCACATGACGACGCAGACTATGCAGCAGCTCGGCCGGCTCGAGAATGGCCGCTTCGGCGCCGTAGGCGAGAATGACCATATCCACGAGTTGGGTCGGGGGCTCCAGGAGGACCTCATCCAGCTGTCCTCGCCGGGATGCTAGCTGAAGGTTCTCCTTACTCAGGGGAAGGCCATCCACCACCCATAGATCAACCTTGTAACCAAGTTCGAGGAGCACAGTCGGGAGGAGCTCGTTTGGAGCAATGACCAGTACCCGGCCGGCGGGTGTGGCCACTCGGACAGCACGCAAGATGCTGTCGACCAGCGGGCGCGTGAAAGCCAGGTGGTGGTAGATCGTATCGGTGACCGGGAGCACATCGAGTACCCCTTGGGCAAGATCCTCAACCCGGCTCCGCGCGGCCATCTGTCGCTACCGCCTCGCGATGACCTGTTCGAGCATCCGCTCCTCGGCAAGCCCGATTCGTTCGAGGCTCCATTGAGAAGCCCAATCACGACACCGCTGGACCTGGCCCGGGAGTCGAGCCAGCTCGATGGCAGACAGGATCGCGTCTGACAGCTGAGCGGCACGCTCATCGCTTTCGAAGTCAACTGGCCTCGAGATGTCGACAGTGAATCCAATCTCGGGATTGGTCACTATCTCTCCCGGTCCCTCTCCGGAACTGGCCACGACCGGCGTCCCGCACGCTAGGGATTCCGTCAGAACCATTCCGAATGCTTCGCCGACCGAGGGCAGCACAGTCACGGAGGCCTTCGAATACCATCCGGGTAGCTCTTCGAGTGAACCCGGCCCCCGTACTTCGATCCCTTCGCGGGCGGCGGGCTCGACGAGGTCTTGAACGGAACGCCCGACGTTTCCAAACGACTCTTGGCTGTAGCCGGCAAGCCCGTACGGGCCGGCCAAAACGAGAACCGCCTGTGGACAACGACGATGGACGGAGTTCCATGCCCTCAGCACCAGCCGTCCCCCCTTCAGCGGGTCGGATAGGTCTGACGTGAAGAGAACCTCCGGCCGGTCGGAACGTGGCGAAACGGGTCGGAAGGTTGTCATGTCGACTGGCGGGGGAAGCACGTCACACCGAACTCCAAATTTGGCTTCGACCTCGGCGGCTCCGCCTGGGGTCAGCGCGACAAGCGTGTCCGCCCCCCTGATATCCATGGTCGCCAGGCGCGCCAGCGGATTGCGTGATGGACCACCGCGGAGCCGGGATCCCCTCAAGCCCACCTGAAACAGGTACGGAAGGTCGAGCCATCGGCGGAGAAGGGGTGCCCATGGCATGGAGTAGTTCCAGAGGTGAGCGACCTCGGCACGCTCAGCAGCAAGGATGCGGGACGCCTCGACCGCAAAGGCAAGATGGCGCAGGCGGGGGCGATAGCCGTAGACCAGCGGATGGCTGAACTGACGAACATATGTCACCTTGACCGAACCGTCATAGGCGACCCTCGGCCGGCCGGGGGTGGAGGTGATCACGTGCACTTCGTGGCCCCGCCGGGCCAGAAACCCGGCCGTGTCGTGGATGCAACGCTCAATTCCTCGGCGCACGTACGGCCAGTACCCCGGGTAGGGAAAGGCGATCCTCATCGAGGACCTTCTTGCGGAAGGTCGCTTCGTCGTCGGGTTCTCCAGCGGGTGGTGGACACCCTGCAAATGTGCCGCCGAGCGGTTGCCGTTCGGTAACGCGCCTCGCGGCTTCCGTCTCAGGACTGACGAGAGGCGAACTTGGGCCGCTCGCGCGGTCGGTACCGGGCCCGTAACTCGGTCGCGGCGGGACTGGCGGCCCCGGGTGGGCACTTGTCCCTTGTAGCCGTCCGCCCCTACCCAATGACATCGAATTCGGTGTCCTCGACCATTGCTCCACCAAGGGAGGAGGGCCTGGCCATCGCTACTGTTCTCGTGCTCGACAAAGACCCGCTTCAGCTCGAGTTGACGTCCGTTCTGCTGAAGCGCGACAGCCACAAGCCGATTACAACGGCGGAGCCGGAGACGGCTCTGCAGACGCTCGAATCCGAGAAGGTCGATCTCGTGCTGATCGACCCGGCCCTGCCCCGCCATGACGGCTACCGCCTGGGTCAGCAGATCCGGCAGATGAAGCCGCAGGTCCCGCTCATCGTGGTCGCCGATTCGCACGACGAGGACTACATCGTCCGCTGCCTGCTCGCCTTCGCGGACGAGTACATCGCCAAGCCATACTCACCCCGCCAGCTGCTGGCGCGCATCCACGCGCTGCTGCGGCGCACCGGCGCGACCCACGTCACTCGCAACGCCGACGGCACCGTGGTCATCGGCGACCTCAGCCTCAACCTGCACCAGATGCAGGTGACCGTGGGCTCCGCGCGCGTCGTCCTGACTCCGCGCGAGATCTCGCTGCTCTCGGCCCTGATGATGAACCCGAACCGGGTCCTCGCCCGCTCGCAGCTCGTCCGCCTCGCCTGGGGCGACGACTTCGAGGGTGGCAACAAAACAGTCGACGTATGCATCCAGCGGCTGCGCAAGAAGATCCAGCCGCACCTGGTCGGCGCCGACTACATCGAAGCCGTCCGCGGGTTTGGTTACAAGCTGCAGCGGCCCGAGCGCTCGGCGGTTGCCTCTCGGTCATTGGGCGGCTCGCTGGTGCCGGCGGCGCAGTCGGCGTAGCGGCACAAACAAACCTGCAATCACGTCGTTGGGCCGCGTTACCGGAACGCAACTAGCGCCCCGCATTGTTTGCGCACCGATGGCGAATAAGCTCCGGCTAGACGGTAGGGGGGAGTAACGGGTGCTCGAGCAGGCGACACGGCCCGAGTTCGAAACGCCGATGGAGACGGTGGTCGCCGTCGTTCCTCAAGCGCGCGCTCGACCTGGCGGTGGCGCTGCCTGCGCTGGTCGTCCTCGGGCCTTTGATGATCGCGGTGGCGATCGCCATCAGGCTCGACTCACCAGGCCCGATCTTCATCGTCCAGCAGCGCGTGAGCCGCGGCCTGCGCAAGTTCCGGATGTACAAGTTCCGCTCCATGGTCAAGAACGCGGATGAGCTGATCCCTTCGCTCCAGGCGCTCAACGAGGCGACGCCCCCACTCTTCAAGATCCGCAACGACCCCCGCATCACAAAGCTGGGCCGGCGCCTGCGCAAGCTGAGCATCGACGAGCTGCCGCAGCTGTTCAACGTCGTCCGCGGTGACATGAGCATCGTCGGGCCGCGGCCGCCGTTCATGCACGAGGTCGTCCAGGACCAGTGGCGGCAGTCGATGCGGCTGCGGCACGCGCCGGGAATGACGGGCCTCTGGCAGATCAGCGGCCGCAGCGACCTCACCTACGAGGAGATGGTCGACCTCGACCTCCGCTACGTCCGCGACTGGTCGTTCTGGATGGACCTCAGCATCCTGCTGCGGACGCCGAGCGTCGTCGTCAAAGGCAAGGGGGCCCGATGAAGCATCCCTCGCTTCGGGGACATGGATGGCGAGGCCGCGTCGTCCTGGTCACAGGCGTCGGCGGGTTCGTCGGGAGCGGCCTGGCGAAGGAGCTGATAGACCGCGGCGCCAAGGTCGTCGGCATCCTGCGCGACTCCGCGGGCACCCGCCAGCTCGAGGCCGTGGGCATCCGCCGCCAGCTCGACATCGCGCACGGAAGCGTGACCGACGCAAGCCTGATGAGCCGTGTGATCAGCGAGTACGAGGTCGACACCGTCTTCCACCTCGCCGCGCAGGCCATCGTGCAGGTCGCCAACCGCTCGCCGATCTCGACCTTCGAGAGCAACATCGCGGGCACCTGGACCATCCTCGAGGCGGCACGGCTCGCGCCGCTGGTCGAGCGTGTCATCGTCGCTTCGAGCGACAAGGCTTACGGCGACCAGCCGGTCCTCCCCTACGTCGAGACGACGCCGCTCCACGGACGCTTTCCGTACGACGCGTCGAAAGCGTGCACGGACATCATCGCCCGCTGCTATGCCGCCTCGTTCCCGCTGCCGGTCGCGGTGGTGCGCTGCGCCAACATCTACGGCCCAGGCGACACCAACTGGTCGCGGCTCATCCCGGGCACGGTGCGCTCCGCGCTGGCCGGCGAAGACCCGATCATCCGCAGCGACGGCACGCCTGAGCGCGACTACCTCTACCTGAGCGATGCGATCGAGGGCTACCTTGCGGTCGCCGAGCACCTGCCGGAGCTGTCGGGAGAGGCGATCAACCTCGGTACGGCGACCAGCGTGTCCGCCCTCGACATCGTGCAGCGGATCCTGACCGAGGTGGGGGACACCGGCCTTCAGCCGCGGGTCCTCCGTGAGGCCGGCGGCGAGATCAATCGTCAGAGCCTCGACGCCGACAAGGCGCGCCGCACACTGGGCTGGGAGCCGCGTGTGCCCCTGGGCGAAGGCATCGCGATGGCGGTCGCGTGGTACCGCGAGTACCTCTCTTCAGGCCGCGTCCTCGCCCTCACGGGAAGCGCCAGGTGAAGGTCGTCATCCTGTGCGGCGGCCAGGGCACACGCGCCTACCCGTATACGCGACGCATTCCCAAGGCACTCATGCCGGTCTCCGGCTACCCGGTCCTCGAGCAGGTCATGCGCATCTACGCCTCGCACGGCCTCTCCGAGTTCGTGCTCGCGCTAGGCCACATGAAGGAAGACATCGAGCGCTACGCGCAGACGCGCGACACCGCTTACTCGATCGAGTGCGTGGACACAGGTCCGACCACCGACACCGGCGGCCGCGTCCGCGCGTGCCTCGACTACGTCGGTGACCGCTTTCACTGCACGTACGTCGATGGGCTGGGCGACGTCGACATCACCGCGCTGAGCGACTTTCACGTCGCGAGCGGCAGCGCCGCCACGCTGACGGCCACGCCACTGCGCTCGCAGTACGGAATCCTCCGCTTCGACGGCGGCGACAAGGTGACGGACTTCGTCGAGAAGCCGGTCCTGCCGGAGTACTGGATCAACGCGGGCTTCTTCGTCTTCGACCGCGAGGCGATCGCCGGCACTCGGGGAGAGAACCTCGAGCGGGACGTGCTGCCGAGCCTCGCTCGTCGCGGCCTGCTCAGCGTCTACCGGCATGCCGGGTTCTGGCGTTCGATGGACACGTACAAGGACCAGCAGGAGCTCGACGCCCTGTGGAGCCCTTACGCGGCCGCACTCGAGGGGATGCTCCAGAACGCGGCGCACACGCAGCCAGAGTGGCTTGCCGAGCGCCAGGCGCTAGCGCACGTCGAGAACGAGTGAACGATCCTCGGGGCAGCACCGCGACGCTGGAGCCGGCGCGTCGGGCGGACCCCAACCTGCCGTTGCCGGAGCGCCGGCCGGACCCCGCCGACATCAAGACCCTCCTCGTGCCCGGCGCCGCCGCCTCGGCGGTGGATATCACCGGGCTTCCCTCGGTCTCGGTCATCGTCCCGACCCGCAACCGCGCCCGGTGGCTGCCGTATCTCTTCCACGCGCTTGCCGAACAGGTCTATCCCACAGCGCTGGTCGAGGTGGTTGTGATTGACAACTCGTCAAGCGATGACACGGAGGTGGTGGTGGGCCGCTGGGCGGACGTGCTTCCATTCTCGACTCGCTTTCACCGTAGGCCCAACAATGGCCCGGCCTCATCCCGCAATTTCGGAGCCGCTCACTCGACGGGAGAGGTGCTCGCGTTCACTGACAGCGATTGCATGCCGGATCCGAGATGGCTACTGAATGGGGTCCGCGCAATGTCGGGTGACGTCGGACTCGTCACCGGCCAGATAGTTCCGCGGCGGATCGCCGACACCCATTTCTTCTTCAACACCCAACTGCGCCCGGTACTGCAGGACACCGGTCTCTATCAGACGGCGAGCCTCTTCGTTCCGCGCCGAGTGTTTGACACCGTCGGCGGCTTCGACGAGACGTTCTCGCTAGGACTCGGAGGCATCCTTCTCGGTGGAGAGGACACTGATCTCGGATGGAGGATCAGGCACCGAGGATTCGAAGCCGTCTACCGGCAGGATGTGTCCGTGGTTCACCTAGCGACTCCTATCTCGCTGCGCGGTTGGCTGGCTCGCCCGTTGTTGGCGCAGACATTTCCACGGCTTCTGCGGACGATCCCTGAGCTGCGCGACACCGCGCTGTGGCACCGGTACTTCCTGTCGCAGGCCGATTTCATTTTCCTGGTTAGCCTGAGCGGAGTGGCCGCAGCGCTGGCGTTGAGCTGGTGGCCGCCGGCGCTGCTTTCGCTTGCGTTTGTCTGGTTCACTCGCGCCACCTACGCCGGCATGGTCAAGAAGGGGCGCTTCGACAAAGCGGCCGCGATCCTGGTTCTGTTGTTGACCCGCGCCGCGCTGAACCTTGTCGTGCTTCTCTACGCAAGCGCGCGCTATCGACGGCTGGTTCTTTGAGATGGCTCCCCTAGGCGAACTGCCGGCGCTTCTCAACGGCGATCGCAGGTCATCGACGCCTGTACTTGCCTACTTCGGACATCACAAATGCGCGAGCTCGTGGCTGAGCGACATCACCCGTGAGATCGCTGCAGCAGCGGGCCTCACGTACGCCCATGTTCACAACCCGAGGATGTTTGGCGGGGATTTGAGGTCGTATCTGGCCGATAACCGTGTCGGCTTCCTCGCCTACGTCAACGCCAGTGGATCACTTGTATCCGCGCTCGACGATTACCGCGGCTTCCATGTCATTCGCGACCCTCGAGACATGGTGGTTTCCAGTTACTTTTCGCACCTCTACTCGCATCCGACCACCGACTGGCCCGAGCTTGTCGACCATAGGCGGCAGCTTATCGCGGTCGACAAGGAGCGCGCGATGTACCTCGTCATCGATTTCCTGGAGGGCGTGTTTGAAGACCTTGCCGGCTGGGAGTACTCGAATCCCCGCGTGCTGGAGTTGAAGATGGAGGATGTGGTACGCGCACCAGAAGTAACGCTGCTCAGTGCGTTCGAGTTTCTCGGCCTGGTCGATGTAGACAGGACGGGCCTGCCTGTTCAGCTCGCCGCTGCGGTCTCCTCCGTGAAGGTGCGGCGTCCGTGGCTGATGCCATTCCGCGTCGTGCCCCTTCCAGCCTCGGTCGTGACCAGGACCTTGAAGCGAAACGCGTTTGCTGTGAAAGCGGATGGTCGCACGCCAGGGGTCGAGAACGTGAGCAGCCACTACCGAAAGGGCATATCCGGGGACTGGGCGAATCATTTCAGCGCTGGACACAAGGACTACTTCAAAGCTCGATATGGCGACTTGCTGGTCATGCTGGGTTACGAGTCGGACCGCGACTGGTAAGACGACGGCCTAGAGAACGAGGGCCCGGTGGCGGATGCTGCCGGCCATCAGGGATGCCAGGACCGTCGTGTCCCACGCGACATGAGCCAAAAGCTTGGCCGGCGGGAACCTCCCGCGCAGGCTGCGGGTCCTTGCAAATCGGACCGCGTACGGGGCCGCGAGCAGGAGCGTCAACGGCTGCCAGGGTGCGATCAGGACACCCAGCACCGCCAGGTCGAACCACATGTGCAGCGGCGACACCCAGACCCCGAGAAGAGGTGGCGCCGGAACCCGGGATAGCGGGCCGCCTTTGCCGGCCAGTTGGCGAATCGCCGGGGCCAGAGCATCCACTGAACCGGCCGGAGCGGCATGACCTCGTGGCCGACGACTGCTTCGGGCGCGAACCGCGCCTTCCAGCCCATCGCCAGCACCCGCCAACCGAGGTCGACATCCTCCCAGTATTTGCACTCGGGGTCGAAGCGCAGGGCTCCCGGAGCCTCGCGCCGATAGACGACGTTAGAAGTCGAGAACGATCCGTCGAGCACGACCGTCTCGATGTAGTGCGAGAACAGCAGCCGACTTGCTCGCGGCCTCCGTCCGGCCCTGGACGATTCCGACCTCGGGGACGACAAAGGCTGCCAGTACCGACTTGAGCCAGAGTGGGTCTGGCGCTCAGTCGCTGTCCGTGAAGGCGATGAACTCGCCGTGGGCCACATCAAGGCCTAAGTTGCGGCCACCGGCAGGACCGCGGTCAGCGGGCAGTCGCACGTAAGTGAGCCGGCGGGAGGCACGCTGCACCTGCTTTCCATCAGGGCTTCCGTGCCGTCCTCCGACGCGTTGTCGACGACGATCATCTCGAGTTCGGCGTCGAGGTCCTGGGACATGACTGCCTCGACGGTGCGGCCGAGGGTCGGGGCGTGGTTCCGGGTGGAGACCACTACCGAGACAACCGGTTTCAGCCCGCCCGGGCCAGAGCGCATGACGCGCGCCCCGTTGAAACTCCCTGGAACCACGTCTGGGATTCTCCACAGGCCGCCTTACAGCCCGGTTACACCCTGGGCGGGGTTGCGCCCGGGGGCCAAACCCGCCGATAACAAGACTGTGGCCGACCCGGTGTCGCGCGTTTCCGAATCTATACCCCACGCCCCTAGCTTCACTCCCGGACCAAGGACTATGGGGTCCGTCACTGGAGGGTGAATCTCGATGGAGTTGCGTGACTACCTGCGGTCGACGCGGCGCTTCTGGTGGGTGCTGCTGGCCTGTTTCCTGGTCGGCATCCTGGCGGCGCAGATCTACACGCAGAGCACGTTTCTCGACGAGGCCAAGGCATCGGTGGCCGTGCTGAGCCCGCTGGTCTCGGGCAAGGCGAGCGGATCGACCGAGGCCCAGGTCAGCTTCGACAGCATCATCCGCTCCGACGCCCTGGCCGCCCGAGTGGCCGCGAGGGTGCATGAATCGGCCGACACTGTCTCCAATAACCTGACCGTGTCGATCGACAACGGACCTGGCTCGCAGTCGACCGCCATCACGAGTCCGCTCTACATCGTCCATGGCAAAGACAACGGGCTCGACCGCGCCAAGCTGCTGGTCAACACCGCGATTGACGAGGCCACGCAGCTGTACTTCAAGATCAACGCCACCGACGGAAGCGACCTCAAAGCAGCGATCGCCGCCCAGCGTGTGCTCGTGTCCGCCGAGCTGGACGCGGCACAGAAAACGTTCGACGATTTTGGCAAGCAGAACAAGGGCGTCGACCTGCACAACCGAATCCAGCAGCAGCGCGACGTCGTCACCCAGCTGATCCTCGCGACGCATGAGGCACGCGCCGACAACCGGGCCGTCAACAATGGCTTGACATATGGCCGTTACAGCTCGCTGTCGTCGAGCCTCGCGACCGAGAGGGCGGAGCTGAACAGGCTCACTGGCCTGCTGGCGCAGTACGACGAGCTCAAGTTCCAGGTCGACGCCGCACAACAGCGCGAGCAGGTCTTCGACGCGCAGGAGCAGAACCTCCTCGTCAACACGCTGCTTCCCTCCCAGGTGCAGGTGAAAGTCCTGGACGCTGCCGCCGTCGAAGACCAGACCCTCTATCTGCTGCTCGTCTTCGGGCTGGGCGCCGTCAGCGGTCTGATTCTCGGCCTGGCAGC
>WNGB01005274.1_pt1 | contig 22573 bp, 17 predicted proteins | sample 5400681 | NCBI WGS metagenome assembly WNGB01 (sample SAMN13153367, study PRJNA577476) | soil metagenome | isolation source: 115 cm soil or saprolite under grassland replicate 2 | place: USA:California | collected 2016-06-15
CGTCGGAAAGTTGCTGCGCCCGCGGGTAGTCGGCGACGTCCACGATCAGGTTGTCCAGCAAGCGGTGGGCGATGCCGGCTTTGGTGAGTGCGGTCGCGAGACGGTTGTGGCCGTTGCAGTAGAACTGCATCCGGAAAGGGGCCCAGGTGGGAATCCTCAGGTAGCACAGCCCCCAGTCGGAATCGATGAAGTAGACGTAGTAGTGCAGGCACTTTCCGCTGCGGCGCTTGATGAAGCTCTTGCCCGTAGGACGGTGGTACCAGGGGCGGTAGCTGGAGCAGGCCTCGACTCCAGAGAAGATGTGCACGATGCCGGGGGCTCTGCCGCGGTGAGCCAGGATCTCCTTGATCCGGTCCTCCTTGCGGAGGCCTTTGCGCGCGATGTACTCGACCTCCAGCCCAGCTTTCTGCGCCAGAGCCTCGACATCCTTACGGATCGCCTCGGCCAGCCCTTGGGCCCATTTGGTGTAGTCGAAGATCCGGATCCCACGCGTGTTCAAGAACCGGGTCATCGCCTCCGGGTGGCAGATGTCTGGAAGGGTGCCCATGCAGACCACACGGTCAAAGCAGCTCAGGACTCCCTGCACGCCGTCCCGGTGACGTTCGATGAGCTGAAGCATCGCCAGCCTCGCCTGCCAGAGGGTACTCCCCTCTTGGTTCCGGCTGGGCTGGCTTAGGGTGGGGGGTCGATGAACAACAACACAACGCGGCTGGGCACGCTCTCGGTGACGGTGGTCGCGGTCTCGACTCTCGCCGGCGGTTTCCTGGGCGGCCGGGTGCTCGCGGGAGGCAGTCGCCTGTCCGATCACCTGCGCCTCTACACCGCCATCGTGGGAGCGGTGGAGCAGGAGTACGTGGACGACGTCAAGAGCGACCGCCTCGTGTCCGCCTCCATCCGTGAGCTGCTGCGGACCCTCGACCCGCACTCGAACTTCTTCGAGGCCAAGGAGTACACGAACCTGCAGGAGCGGCAGAAGGGCTCCTACTACGGCCTCGGGATCACCGTGCAGGCGGTGGACGGGAACATCACGGTGGTGGCGCCCTTCGAGGGGACGCCCGCCCACCGCCTGGGCATCCGCGCGGGTGACGTGATCAGCAAGATCGAGGACCAGGACGCCCGCGGGATGAGCATCGACGACGCGGTGAAGCGCCTGCGCGGCCCCAAGGGCACGCCCGTCCGCATCACGATCGTGCGCCAGGGCTACGAGGCGCCTCTCGAGTTCACGGTGATCCGCGACTCGATCCCCCTGCACTCGGTCCCCTACTTCTTCATGGCCAGCCGGAGCGTCGGGTACCTGCGCCTGACCGACTTCAACGAGACCACGGCCTGCCGGCCCGGCGAGGGCGAGGGCTGCGAGCGGGAGCTCGAGAAGGCGCTCAAGAGCCTGCAGAAGAGCGGGGCCAGCGCGATCGTCCTGGACATCCGGGACAACCCGGGGGGGCTCCTCGACCAGGCCTTCGCGGTCTCGAACCTCTTCCTCAAGAAGGGCCAGCTCGTGGTCTTCACGCGCGGGCGCACGAAGCGGGACGAGTCTAACTACATCACGGAGACGGAGAGCCCCTTCGTGAACGTTCCTCTCGTGGTCCTGACCTCGCGGCACAGCGCCAGCGCCTCCGAGATCGTGGCGGGGGCGCTGCAGGACCACGACCGGGCGCTGATCGTGGGCGAGACCACCTTCGGCAAGGGGCTGGTGCAGACGATCATGCCCCTCCGGAACGTGCGCGGCTACGCCCTGGCCCTCACGACCGCCCGCTACTACACGCCTTCGGGGCGCTCCATTCAGCGCGATTACGCGTCCACGGCCCTCGAGGAGTACTACGCCCCCCGGGACCGCAAGCCCTGCGAGCAGGGGACGAGCGACATGAAGCTCACCGACGTCGGCCGCAGGGTCTACGGCGGCGACGGTATCACCCCCGACTACTGCGTGGACCCGGAGGCCCCCGGCAAGTTCGTGGCCCACCTCGTGGGCCGCCAGGCCTTCGTGAACTTCGCCCGTGGCTACGAAGCGGCCGAGGGCCAGGGAACCGCGCAGATCGCGGGAACGGGCTCTCGCTCCACGGCGCGGTCGGCCCGGATGAAGGTGGTGGGCCGGGACTTCAGGGTGGACGACAAGTTGCTGGCCGACTTCCGCAACTACCTCGACGAGCAGAAGGTGCGGTACACCCCGGAGGACCTGGCGGCGAACCGCGAGACGGTGTCGCGCCAGATCGAGGAAGAGGTGGTGCGCCAGGTCTTCGGGGAGGGGGAGGCCCGGAAGCGCAGCCTCGCCTGGGACCCCCAGGTCCGGAAGGCCCTGGAGCTCATCCCCCGGGCGGACCTGCTGCTCCGCGACCCCCAGAAGTACGTGGTGCAGCGGGAATCCGAGCGCAAGCTGGCTTCGAGCACGCGGCCCTAGGAAGGCGTGCTATCCTCGCGGCTCTCCGCGGAGGCCCGAATGTTCACGCGCATCGGACGCTTCTTCAAGGCGATCTTCAACGCCATCCTGGGCGAGGCCGAGGCCCAGGTGCCGCTCTCCATGCTCGAGCAGTCGGTCCGGGAGATGCTGGACAACCTCCGGGCCCTGCGGGAGGCCACCGCCACCACGATCGCCTTCGAGACCAAGGCCAAGCGGGACCTGGACGCCCAGAATACCCGGGTGAAGAACCTGGACCGGCAGGCCGAGGAGGCGCTCCGTCAGGGGAACGAGAAGCTGGCCCGGCGGGCCTGTGAGGCCACCGCCACCACGATCGCCTTCGAGACCAAGGCCAAGCGGGACCTGGACGCCCAGAATACCCGGGTGAAGAACCTGGACCGGCAGGCCGAGGAGGCGCTCCGTCAGGGGAACGAGAAGCTGGCCCGGCGGGCTCTGCAGCTGCAGGTCGAGGCCAAGGGAACCCGCGAGCGCGCTGAGCAGACCTTCAAGGCGTCGAAGGTCCGGGCCGACAACGCCCGGGGCAAGCTGAAGGTCGAGGAGGAGCGGGTCCAGGGCAAGATCCGCCAGTTGGGCGAGCTGAAGGCCGTTCACCAGATGAACGAGGCCCAGCGGCGGATGCAGTCGATCACCGACGAGTACAACATCGACGGAGCCGTGTCCGTCTTCGACAAGACGGCAGGGTCGATCCAGGAGCAGGCGGACCGGCTCTCGGCCATGGACACGATCGCGGTCTCGGAGGGGGAGGAGCTGGACCGCCAGCTCGGTGCGATCAGCCAGAAGACCGAGGTCGACGCAGCGCTTCTCGCCCTCAAGGCGAGGATGGCCGAGGCGCCCACGCCGAGCGCCACCCCCGCCAAGGGGCGGGAGAAGATCTCGTCCGCCTTCGACGACAAGTAGCCCGGTTCGCCGTGCTACGATGGGGGATTGTCGCGCCCGCGGAAAGGCGTGACACCACTCCATGCCCGCCTTCATCACGGCCCGCGGCGTCCGCGTCCACAACCTGAAGGGGATCGACGTCTCCGTCCCCACCCGCAAGCTGGTGGTGGTGACGGGGGTCTCCGGCTCCGGCAAGAGCAGCCTGGCCTTCGACACCCTCTACGCCGAGGGGCAGCGCCGCTACGTCGAGAGCCTGTCCGCCTACGCCCGGCAGTTCCTGGAGCGGATGGAGAAGCCCGCGGTGGACAGCCTCGACGGGGTCTGCCCCGCGATCGCGATCAAGCAGCGCAGCACGTCCCGCAACCCCCGCTCGACGGTAGCCACCGCCACCGAGATCCACGATTACCTTCGGCTGTTGTTCGCGCGGGTGGGCCGGACCCACTGCGACGCCTGTGATCGGCAGGTGGAGCGCGACTCCGCCGGCTCGTCAGCGGACCAGCTCCTGGCCCTGCCCGAGGGGACGCGGCTCCTGGTGGGCTTCGCTCTTCGGACCGGGGGGACCCCCCGGGGGGACTTCCTCGACCGCCTGCAGCGCCGCGGTTTCACACGCTTGCTGCGGGCCGAGGCGGCGGTGGAGTTCGCGGATCTGGGGGACGAGGGCGGCGAGCCGCTTCCCGACCCGACCGTCGTGGTGGTGGACCGCCTGGTGGTGGCGAAGGATGCTCGCTCCCGCCTGGTCGACTCCCTGGAGACCGCTTTGGCCGAGGGGGCCGGGCACGCCGAGGTGCAGGTGGTGGGCGGAGAGCGGCGGCGCTTCTCGGAGCGATTCCAGTGCACGGGGTGCGGGCGCACGTTTCTCGAGCCCCAGCCGCGGCTCTTCTCCTTCAACAACCCCTACGGCGCCTGCCCGACCTGCCACGGCTTCGGCAACCTGATCGAGGTCGACCTGGACCTCGTGGTCCCGGACAAGAGCAAGAGCCTGGCCGAAGGGGCGATCGAGCCCTGGAGCAAGCCGCACTACCGCGGCCTCCAGGACGACCTCCGGCGTTTCGCCCGGCGTCGGGGCATCCCCTGGAGCGAGCCGTGGTCGGCCCTGGACGAGACGCAGCGGCGCCTCGTACTCGAGGGCGACGACGACTTCCCGGGCATCCTGGGCTTCTTCCGCTGGCTGGAAGGGAAGAAGTACAAGGTGCAGGTCCGGGTCTTCCTCTCCCGCTACCGCGGCTACCAGGGGTGTCCGGCCTGCCGCGGCGCTCGCCTGCGCGAGGACGCGCTGCGGGTGCGGGTGGGTGGGCTCCGCATCGACGAGGTCTCGGCGTTGTCGGTGCGCGAGGCCCGCGCGTTCCTGGCCGACCTCGTTCTCTCGGAGCCGGAGCGGGCCGTGGCCGGACGCGTGCTGGGTGAGGTCACGCGGCGGCTGTCCTACCTCTCCGAGGTCGGGCTCGAATACCTCACCCTGGACCGGCCTTCCGGCACCCTTTCCGGCGGGGAGTCCCAGCGGATCGCCCTGGCCACGGCGCTTGGGGCCGGCCTCGTGGGCACCCTCTACGTGCTCGACGAGCCGTCGGTCGGACTCCACCCGCGGGACACCGACCGCTTGATCCGGATCCTGGAAGCCCTGCGCGACCAGGGGAACACGGTCCTCGTGGTGGAGCACGACTCCGCGATCATGCGGGCCGCCGACTACGTGATCGACCTCGGCCCCGGGGCGGGGGAGCAGGGCGGGCGGGTGGTCTTCCAGGGCACCTACCCCGCTCTCCTCGACGATGCGCGGAGCCTCACCGGCAAATATCTGCGGGGCGACCTGCGGATCGGCGTGCCCCCCCAGCGGCGGCGCGGCAATGGACTTGCCCTCCGCGTGCGGGGGGCCCGCCTGCACAACCTGAAGGGCCTGGACGTGCGGATCCCGTTGGGGGCGTTCACGGCGGTGACTGGGGTCTCGGGATCTGGCAAGTCCACCCTCGTCCACGACGTGGTCTGCGCGGGTCTGGCGCGGCGGGCGGTGAAGGGAGAGCTTCCGGGTGGGGGCGTGCTCGAGGGCGCGGAGTTCGTCGAGGAGGTCGAGGTCGTCGACCAGTCGCCGATCGGCCGCAGCCCACGCTCGAACCCCGTGACCTACCTGAAGGCCTTCGACGGCATCCGGGAGCTTTTCGCGGCCACCCCGGACGCGAAGAGCCGCGGTCTTCCGTCGAGCCACTTCTCGTTCAACGTGCCGGGCGGACGCTGCGAGGCCTGCGGGGGCGACGGCCAGGTGCGGGTGGACATGCAGTTCCTGGCCGACGTGTCGCTCGTGTGCGAGGCCTGCAGCGGGCGCCGCTATCGGCCGCCCGTGCTCGAGGTGCGCTACCGCGGCCGGACCATCGACCGCGTCCTGGACCTGACCGTGCACGAGGCGCTGCAGTTCTTCGCCGGCCAGGTCCAGGTCACCCGGCGCCTCAGAGTGCTGGAGCAGATCGGCCTGGGCTACCTCCGCCTCGGCCAGTCCGCGACCACCCTGTCCGGAGGGGAAGCCCAGCGCGTGAAGCTGGCCGCGCACTTGCTGCGGCGCCCCGGGCCCCGCGTGCTCTACGTGCTCGACGAGCCCACCACCGGCCTGCACCCCGGGGACGTGAACGAGCTGCTGAGCTGCCTGCGGCGGCTGCTCGACGGGGGGGCTTCCCTGCTCGTCATCGAGCACAACCTGGACGTGATCAAGCAGGCCGACTGGGTGATCGACCTCGGCCCCGAAGGGGGCGAGGCGGGAGGCCGCGTGGTCTTCCAGGGAACGCCCGAGGCCCTGGCCGGGCAGCCCAAGGGAGCGACCGCGCCCTACCTGCGCGCGGCCCTCTCGGGAGTGGAAGCGCGCGAGGCTGCGCCCCGCTGAGTTCTGGTATCATCCGGGACCGCGAAAGTGCGGGGCCGGACGCGTCGCAACATTCCCCTCCCCCTACGTGGGGAGGGCCAGGGTGGGGGGTCGATGGACGGAGGGACGTGCGTGGTCGCGGGACGCGCGTGCGGCTGAGGCGGGCCCTGCTGGCGCTCGCCCTCGTCGCGGGGGCGGTCCCGGGCGCCCCGGCGGCGGGCAAGCCCTCCTTCGCCGACCTCGTCGCGAACCTCAAGAGCCCGACCGCGAAGACGCGCCAGGAGGCGGCGGCCGCCCTGGGCAAGAGCCGGCGGCGCGAGGCGGTCGCACCCCTCGCGGCCCTGGTGCGCGATTCCGAGCCGAAGGTGCGCCTGGAGGTCGTGCGTGCGCTTCGGGAGCTGCGGGACCTGTCCGCCGTTCCCGCCCTCGTCAGCTCCATGCAGGACGGTGATGCGCAGATCCGCGAGGAAGCCCTGGGGGCGCTGGTCGAGATCTACGCCGAGCGTGATCGAAGCGACCCCCTCGATCGCTTCCTGCAGGCTTTCTCCGACGAGTACGATCGGGCCTCCGTCCCGCCCTATACGAACGTGGACCCGTCGGCCTATCGAGCACTGTCCGCGGCCCTGCGCGACGAGCAGAAGAGCATCCGCGAGGAAGCCGCGTACGCGATCGGCATCCTGGACGGACGGAGCGAAGCCAGAGCCCTGGTGGCGTCCCTGCAGGACCCCGAGGCCAAGGTGAGAGCGGCCGCCGCCACCTCCATCGGCAAGATCGGCACGGCCGACGACGGCAAGGCGCTGATCGCCCTCCTGGGCGACGAGTCGATGGAGGTCCGCAACCGGGTGCTCCAGGCGCTGGGAGTCCTGGGGGTGCGGGAGGCGGGGCCCGCCCTGCGCGAGCTCTACGAGTCAAACCGGCGCAAGGAGTTCGGCCTCCGGGTGCTGGGCTGCCTGTCCCGGATCGGCGATCCGGCGCAGGCCGACCTGTTCCGGGATCTGCTGCGGGACCCCGACCCCGACCGGCGGCGGCTGGCGGTGGAAGGCCTGGCCCGGGTCGCGGACACGTCGATGCTTTCCGCCTTCAAGAAGGACTACCAGCGCGAGAAGAACGACGAGATCAAGCTCTCCTACAACTTCGCCATCACGCTGCTGGGCGACCATGCCTTCCTTGACAGCCTGGTGCTGAGCCTCTCCACCAAATCGCTGGCGACCCGGGCGAGAAACTACCTGCTCGAGCTCGGGCCCCCGGTCGCCTCGGAGCTCTACGCGTACCTCAACGACCAGGACGCGGAGATTCGAGCGAGCCTGTGCGACCTGCTGGCCCAGCTTGGCCAGCCCGAGGCGATTCCCCACCTGACGCCGCTGCTCAGCGACCCGAACCCGAAGGTGGCGGACCGAGCCAACCGCGCGGTCGAAAGGCTGAAGCAGGCGCCAGCCGCCGGGGCCGGGACCCCTCGGTGAGCCGCAGGCTCGGGACGCTTCTGCTGCTCCTGACGGCCTGCAAGGGCCAGCCGGTGGGCTCGGGGTCGGCGGGGGGCGCCGAGGCGCCGGACTCGCTGTCGGAGGCGCGGCAGTTCCTGGCCCAGGGTCAGCCGGACGCCGCCCTGGCGCGGCTGCAAGGTGCGACCGATCCGGAAGCCCTGCTCCTACAGGGCCGCGCCTGGGCCAAGAAGGCGGAAACCGCCCCCGCGCCTACGCTCCCCCCGCCGGCCTCTCCGGCGCCGCACGGGGCCAACCCCCCGCCCGTCCCTGAGTTCAAGTTCGAGGAGCTGCAGGCCGTCGACTGCTTCGAGCGCGCCGTCGCGGCCAAGCCGAACCTGGGGCCAGGGCACCTGGCCCTGGCCGAGCTCCTGGGACCGCACGCCCTGGCGCGTCTCCAGCGGCTACCGGCCCCGGCCAGCCGGCGCCCTGCGCGGCGCGGTGCGACCCCGGAGCCCGTCTCCTCGGCGGTTTCGGGTCCGGACGCGAGTCCCGCGAGGATCCTCCGTGAGTATCGATTGGCCGCTCAGGCCGATCCGGCGACGCAGGTCGTCGAGGCGTGGATCCTATTCGCGACCAGCGTGGGCGGCCTCGACGACGCGGAAGCGGCGCTGCAGGAGCTCGTGAAGCGGGTGAAGGAGAGACCCGAGCCGTTCGTTCGCTACGGCGACTTCCTGCTGGCCTCCAAGAAGGACCCGGAGGGAGCGATCGCCCAGTACAGACAGGCGCTCATCTGGAAGTCGGACGACGAGGCGGTGAAGACCAAGGTCGCCGACATCTATCTCGGCATGGCGGCGGACCACCTGAGCCGCCGCGAGTACGCCTCGGCCGAGGTGCGGATCAGGGAGGCGCAGAAGTACGTTTCGAACCGCACATCGCCCCAGGGCCTGAAGCTGCAAGAGTTGCAGGCCGAGGTCGCCCAGATTCGCGGCCGCCCCCCGGGCCGCTAATCAAAAGGGATTGCGGCCGATCCCGTTGTCGTCGATGAAGATGACGCCGCTCTCCGCGGTGGTTCCCGGCTGGTCGAAGAACGTGATCATCTGTCCCCCCACCACCAGCCGCGAGGCGGTCACCCCCCCGGTCGGGGTCTCGGTGAGGTGGGGATCGAAGACCCGGACCAGGTACGGCTGCTCGCGCGGCGGGAAGTTCACGGGCACGTTCAGGACCGTGCCCGTCCAGACGTAGGTCCCCGGGTTCTGGCTCAGGAGCACCTCGCCCCCCGGCTGCATCCAGCTTCCGAAGAAGACCACCCGTGTGTTACAGGGGTTAACCACGTTCACGCAGCCGTTCGGCTGTCGGTACTCGACCCTGACCGAGACCAGGCGGGGGGAGGGCACGGGGGGCGGGCCCTCGGTGACGCTCTTGGTGATCTCCAGACAGCCGTCGCCCAGGAAAGCCAGGGCCGCCACCAGTGCAGGGGCGCCCCGCCGCGTGATTTTTCTCATCGACCCCCCACCCTCTCCCTCCTCCTCACTCTTAGACGCCCCCCAGGCGTCGCCGGCCGTTTGCTCCGGCCTTTCCCGGGATGATAGCATCGGCGCAACTCCAGGCCGACCTATCCATGCAGAATTCCGATCGGGCCCTCCTCCTCGTCATCGACGACGACGAAGGCATCCGGAAGATCACCCGGGAGATGCTGGAGGCCCGCGGCTATCGGGTGCTGGGCGCCTCCTCCGTGGGGGAGGGGCTCCGGCTCTTCGCCGAGCGGCACCCGGCGGCGGTCCTCCTCGACCTGCGGCTGCCCGACGGGACCGGGATCGACGTCCTGCGCGAGCTGCAGCGGCGCTCCCCGGGCATCCCGGTGGTGGTGGTCTCCGGCTACGGCAGCGTCTCCGACGCGGTGGAGGCGATGCGGGTGGGGGCCTTCGATTTCATCGAGAAGCCGATCGCCCTGGAGCGGCTCTACGAAGTGGTCGACCGGGTGACCGCGCCCGTCCGCCCGCGGCCCGAGGGGGAAGGCGAGAAGGTGGTGGACGGCTCGCGCTACGGGACGGTCGGCTCCTGTGTTCCCATGCAGCGGGTCTACCAGCTCGTGGAGATGGCGGCCCCCACCCGCTGCCGGGTCCTGATCTCGGGCGAGCGCGGCACGGGCAAGGAGCTGATCGCCCGGGCCATCCACGCGCTGTCGCCGCGCCGCCCGCGCTCCTTCGTCCAGGTCAACTGCGCGGCCATCCCCGCGGAGCTCATCGAGAGCGAGATGTTCGGGCACGTACGGGGCGCCTTCACGGGGGCCACCGCCGACCGCAAGGGGAAGTTCGAGAGCGCGAGCCAGGGGACCCTGTTCCTGGACGAGATCGGCGACATGAGCCTGCTCACCCAGGTCAAGCTCCTCCGGGTCCTGCAGGAGGGCGAGGTCACGCCGGTGGGCACCTCGGAGAACCGCCCGGTGGACGTCCGCATCCTGGCCGCCACCAGCAAGAACCTGGTCGAGGAGATCGAGAAGGGGCGTTTCCGGGAGGACCTCTACGACCGGCTCAACGTGGTGAACATCGCCCTGCCCCCGCTGCGCGCGCGCCGGGAGGACATCCCGGCCCTGGCGGAGCACTTCCTGAGGCTGGCCTGCGTCGAGAACGACCTGAAGCCGAAGCGCCTCACCTCGAGGGCGGTGGACTTCCTGGTGCAGCTCCCCTGGAAGGGAAACGTGCGCGAGATCCGGAACCTGATGGAGCGGCTGGCCATCCTGGTCGGGAAGGACGAGGTGACCCACCGCGACGTCATGGAAGCGCTCCAGATGACGGCCGGGCCGGCCGCCCTGGACGACGCACCCATGCCGCTCAAGCAGGCCCGGGCCCGCTTCGAGCGGCAGTACATCGTGGAGCGCCTGTCGGCCAACCGCGGCAACCTGGGTCACACCGCTCGGGAGCTGGGCATCGAGCGCACGAACCTCTACCGCAAGATGAAGCAGCTCGGGATCCAGGCCAGGCCCGCGACCATCAAGTCTCGCGGCTGATGTTGCGGAAGCGATAAAAGGGCGTTGCAAGCTCGCAAGAACGGCGCCACCGTTTTGACACCCGCCCGGCCCTTGTGTCCCTTGTTCATAACGCCTTACCTGGAGCAAGCAACATTGGCTCGCTTCCTGCTTGCGTCCTTGGCGAGGGGATCGCTACTCTCGGTCGTTCCTGGGCGGCGCGTCAGAGCGCTTCGCGGGTGGTCGGCGGGGTTTGGAGGGAGCCACGCCGATCGCCGGTGAAACGACGGCCCAAGCGGGCCGGCGGGCTCTTGGATGTGCCCTGGGGGCGCTGCCGGGTCCACAGCGATCCCTTTTTTCTTTGTCCCCCCCGGTTCCTGTTTCGCCCTTCCTTGTTTCGCCCTTCCTTTGACCGATCGGCCTGACCCGGTGTATTTTGCAGCTTTTCACCCGGTCCCCAGGAGGGCCACGTGTCCGCCAAGAAGGCACTGATCACCGGCATCACCGGCCAGGACGGCAGCTATCTCGCGGAGCTGCTGCTGGAGAAGGGCTACCTCGTACACGGCCTCGTCCGCCGGAGCAGCTCGTTCAACACCTGGCGCATCGACCACATACGCGATCGGCTGGACCTGCACTACGGCGACCTCGTGGACCAGAACAGCCTCCTGCGGGCCCTCCAGTTGGTGGAGCCGGACGAGGTCTACAACCTGGCCGCCCAGAGCCACGTCAAGGTCTCGTTCGAGATGCCGGAGTACACGACCGATGTCACCGCGATGGGCGTGCTCCGGATCCTCGACGCGGTTCGTGATCTGGGCCTCCGCACGCGGGTCTACCAGGCGGGCAGCTCGGAGATGTTCGGGCTCATCCACGAGAACCCGCAGACCGAGCGCACCTCCTTCCACCCCCGGTCCCCCTACGGCGTGTCCAAGGCCTTCGGCCACTGGATGGCCGTGAACTACCGGGAGAGCTACGGGCTGCACGTCTCCAACGGCATCCTGTTCAACCACGAGTCGCCCCGGCGCGGCGAGAACTTCGTGACGCGCAAGATCACCATGGGGCTGGCCGCGATCCGCAAGGGGAAGGCGAAGGAGCTGCGCCTGGGCAACCTCGACGCCCAACGGGACTGGGGCTACGCCAAGGACTACGTGGAAGCCATGTGGCTGATGCTCCAGCAGGAGCAGCCCGACGACTACGTCATCGCCACCGGCGAGACCCATTCGGTGCGCGAGTTCCTGGAGGAGGCCTTCTCGTACGCCGGGCTCGGCTGGAAGGAGTTCGTCAAGGTGGACCCGAAGTACTTCCGCCCCGCCGAGGTGGACCTCCTGCTGGGCGACGCCAGCAAGGCCCGGAAGGCGCTCGGCTGGCAACCCCGGGTGACGTTCAAGGCCCTCGTGCGCCTGATGGTCGATGCGGACATGGAGGGGCAGGGGCGGTAGGGCGGTCTCTTCTAGGCCGAGGGGACGGCGCCGCTTCGCGCTTCGATCAGGCCGTCCAGCTCCTGGCGTAGCCGGCCCAGGATCTCGTCATACGTGAAGGCGCCGATCGACTCCGTCTTCCGCTTCAGGTTGACGTGGGTGGGCCCGCACCAGAGGCCGAGGTCCGCATCGTCGGTCTCTCCCGGTCCGTTGACCCGACAACCCATGACCGCGATGGTCAGGGCGTGCCGCTCGGCGTAGGCCGTCATCCCCTTCACCGCCTCCGCCAGCTCCACGAACTTCTCGTTCTCCACCCGCGAGCAGGACGGGCAGGAGATGATGTTGAGCTTGTCGTCGTCGAAAACGGGGACCGAGCGGAAGCGGCCCGCCGCGATGTCGAGGAGGATCTGCCGACCGACCACGACCTCCTCGTGCTTCCGCGGGTTGGGCAGGGTGAGGCTGACCCGGATGGTGTCGCCGATCCCGCGTGAGAGGAGCTGCTCGAAGGCCACCCGAGTCTTGATGATCCCTTCCGGGGGGATGCCGGCCTCGGTTACCCCGAGGTGCAGGGGCACGTCGGGGCGGAGGGCGGCGAAACGCGTGTTGCCCTCGATGACCTTCCGGGGATGGGAATCCTTGAGGCTCACCACGTAGCGGGGGAAGCCGAGGTCGTCGAGCATCCGGCAGTGCTGGAGGGCCGACTCCACCATGGCCGCGACGTCATCCTCGGGGTGCCGCGCCTTCATCTCGGGGTCCACGCTGCCGCAGTTGACCCCCACCCGGATCGCGAGACCGTGGGCGCGGGCCACCGCCACCAGGAACCCCACCTTCTCCTTGACCGGCTTCGCCTTTTCGTGGTGCCAGAGGTGGCCGGGATTGTAGCGGACCTTGTCCACGTGGGGCGCCACCGTCTCCGCCAGCCGGTAGTTCTCCTGGAGGTCGACCACCAGGTTGGCGGTGGTCTGGCGGCGGATCTCGGCCAGGGCCTCGACATCCTTGGGGCTGTCCACGGCGACCCGGACCAGGCCCGCCCCCGCCTTCCGTATCGCCTCCGCCTGCTCGACCGTGGCGTCGATGTCCTGGGTGCGGGTGGCGCACATGCTCTGGACGGCCACGGGATGGGCCGCGCCCAGGGTCACCGAGCCGATCCTCACCGTCCGGGTGGGGTTTCTCTTGTTGTTCATCGAAACTCATCGTAGCAGAGGGGTCCCTGGTCGCCAAGAAAGGGCTCGGCCCGGTCGTGGGTCGGGGGGGAGCGGGCACTCCGGAGCGGAAGCCGTCGTTTCGGCCACAGTCTGTTACCTTTCGTACTGGTTCCAGAACGAGTAACGAAAAGTAGCACCCACGATCAGTCCATCTCCTCCAGGGCCCGGATGCCGCGGCGCATGGGGAGCCAGAAGGTGGCCGTGGAAAGAGCAGTGGCGGCTCCGAAGCACAGGATCATTCCCGCCCGGTAGCCTGCCGTGATCGCCTCGCCCCGGCTCTGGTGCACGAGGTAGATCGAGGCGGGCCAGGCGAGCAGCGCGACCGTGGCCAGGATGAAGAGCACAGCCAGGACCATGAACGCCACGCCGCCGTAGGAGCCGGCCACTTGGGTCAGGTTCTCGGCTCCGAACCGGGGGTAGCGGGCTCCCATGCCCACCGCCAACCCCACGAGGCCGAAAGTCATGAAGACGATGGCGACCGCGCCCAGGGCCCGCAGGAACAGGCTCACCCCGAGAAGCTCGTTGGAGACCACGGTCAGGCCCAGCGCCATCGCCAGGATGGGGACGAGGCCGGTCCAGAACTTCGACCAGAGGAACGCGTGCATGGTCACGGGGGAGCTGCGAACGATCCAGAACGCGGAGCCCTCGGCGGAGACGGCGGGGAAGACGAAGCGCACCGCGACCGCGGACAGCACGAAGGCCGCCATGGCCAGGTTCACGAAGGCATAGGCGTTCTTCACCATCCCCGCCATGTAGGGGATCCGGTCGAAGTCGAGGACCCGGAAGTTGTAGACGTAGACGAGGGCCAGCGCCACCAGCAGCAGGAGCTGCGACCACTGGGTGGTGTCGCGCAGGAAGACCTTCACGTCCTTGAGGAGCAGGCTTCGGGCCGGGGGACCGAGGGGCAGCCAGGCGGACAGGGGCTCGAGGGCGGCCAGGCGCGTGAAGCGGGCCTTCCGGGCCTCCTGGGCCTTGCTCCAGCCGTCGAAGTAAAGCCGGTCGAAGGCCGCCCGCGCGCCCACCGTGAAGGCGAGGGCGGTCGTCCACAGCGCCCCGAGATGCAGCCAGTCGGTCCCGCCCTGGAGGCCGGTGAAGAGCGTCTCTCCGGCCCAGAACGAGGGCAGGAGAGGGGTGACGGGGGACTGGAGGGTGGCGAAGAACGCGGTCACGTCGGGCAGCGACTGAACGTTCAACAGCCGCTCCGGCCGCAGGAAGCGCAGCAGCAGCACGACCGCCATGGCGAAGAGCAGGCCCATCAGCATCAGCAGGTCGCGGGCGCGCCGGGCGGGGAAGACGTTCACCAGGGCGAGGGTGACCACGGCCCCGAGCGCGCAGGGTATCAGCACGAAGGGCAGGACCGTCACTACCGCGGTCACGTAGAACCCCGCTCCGGCGCAGCGCGCGAGGCCTATGGCGAGGAGCACGGGGAGCAGGAAGGCAGCCACCATCCAGCCGGACTGGGCCGCCGCCCGCGCGAAGCGCGAGTAGAAGAGGCGCGCGCGGGGGACGGGGGCCGCGAGAAGGAGGCGCAGGTCCTCCGAGAGGAAGAAAGTCGAGAGTGAGGTCACCACCGCGCTGAAGGCCAGGAAGGCCAGGAAGGACAGGAAGAGCCAGCCGAGGCCGAGGCGCACGAGGTAATCGCCGAGCTCCTCGTAGTCGAGGAGCTGCAAGGTCAGCCAGAACACGACCGCGAAGATCGTGGCCGAGACGAGGACGCCGATCCCCGTGAAGAGGGCGGCCCGGGCGGCGTCGCCCTTCTCGCGCCGGCGCGCCCGGTTGCGCGTCCCCCAGAAGGCCGGGAGCAGCAGCCAGGGGAAGGCGTGCTTCACATCGCCTCGTCGATCTCTTGCAGGCCGCTGCCGCCGGTGAGCTTCAGGAAGACCGGGGTGAGCTTCTCGTCTTCGCCGCCCGCGAGCGCGCGCAGGTCCTCGACCGTCCCCCGGGCCAGGATCCTTCCCTCGAGGATGATGCTGATCTGGTCGCACATCTCTTCCGCCACCTCGAGGGTGTGGGTGCTCATGAGGATGGCCACTCCCTTCCGGCTCATGGCCCGGAACACCTGCTTGATGAGACGGGCCCCGCGGGGGTCGAGGCCCATCATGGGCTCGTCCACCAGCACCGCCCGCGGCCGGTGGAGGAAGGCCGCGCACATCACGAGCCGCTGCTTCATGCCGTGGGAGAAGCTCTCCACCAGCTCGTCCTTCCAGCCCGAGAGCTCGAAGAGGGCCAGCAGCTCGAGCAGGCGGTCTTCCAGGCCGCCGCCCTCGATCCCGTAGAGGCCCGCGTGGAAGCGGAGGAACTCGGCGGCGGTGAGCTTGTCATAGAGGAAGGGCCGGTCGGGGATGAAGCCGAGGGCGGCCTTGGCTTTCTCGGGCTCGCGCTCGAGGTCGTGCCCGTCGATGACGATGCGGCCGCGGGTGGGCTTGAGCAACCCCGCGATCATGCGGATGGTGGTGGTCTTGCCGGCGCCGTTGGGGCCAAGGAAGCCGTGGATCTCGCCCGGGGCCACGTCCAGGCTCACCCCGTCGACCGCCGTGAAGGCGCCGTACTTCTTGACGAGGTCCTCCACTTGGATCATGGCTCGGGAGGGATGGGGTGGGGGGTCGATGAAGAATCCCAGCACCGGCGGCCGCTGCCCGCGCGGCGGGGCAGCGCAATCTCGAGAGGTCTCAGGTCGGAGGCCTCACGCCCCACGAGGATGGGGATCGAGCCGGGCGTGACGTCCACGTCCAGCAGGGTCACCTTGGCGTGGCCGACCAGGCCGAGGATGGCGGCCTGGCGGTCGAGGCCACCCCGGGCCAGGCGCACGTGGGTGGCATCGGCGGGGAACTGGTTCAGGGTGGGGTCGACCGGGAGCCAGAGGCCGCGGCCGTCCGGCTCGGCCACGTACACCTCGGGCCAGGCGTGGTAGTAGAACGCTCCCCGAAGGTAGACGAGGCCGACCGCCATCCGGGCGGGAAGGCCCAGGGAGCGCGCCAGGGCGACGTAGAGAGCGGTGTGCTCATTGCAGTCGCCCACCCGGGTCTTCAGCACCTCGAGAGCGGAAGGGAGGCTCAGCGTGGGCTTCTTCTCGAGGATCGCGTGGACGTGCCGCACCAGCCGCTCGGCCTGGGCGCGTGGCGCCTTCGCATCCGTGACTGCGCGGTGAGCCTCGGCAACGATCTCGGGCGCGTCGCTCTCCAGGAAGGGCTCGGGCGACACGAAGCGGGACGACTCGGGATCGCGCGGACCCGGCTCCAGCGTGCGCGGGTCGCGCACTTCGAAGACGTCGCCCGTGACCGATTGCCCCGCCCCCTGGAGGTCGGCATCCGGGAAGTCCGAGACCCCGGACAAGCGCAGGCGGAGCCGCACCACGGCGGTGGGCTCGTCGATGCGGCGGGGGGGATCGGGGACGAGGGCCGCCGCCTCGAGCATGTCCACCTGGATCGCCCCCGGAACCGCGAGGGCCTGGGCCTGCTCGGCCGTCTCGCGCACGACGATCAGCCCCATCGGACTCTCCTCGCGTACGACTTCCCCCACGTCGGTGATCCACGACTTCGTGACCACTCCGGCGAAGCGGCTTTCCATCCGGAAGGCGGGGACGGGCCGGTTCGCCACCCGGACGACCTCACGCGCCTGGACCTCGACCGTCATGGGCGCGTTTCTCAGGGTGGCCGGGTCGAAGACCGACACCTGGACCTTCTTCCCCGGCTCCAGGCCCTCCGCGGCCAGCCGCCGCGAGAGATTCAGGGCAAGGGTCGGGGCCTCGGCCAGAGCGCGCGTTTCCTCGCGACGGCCGGAGGAAGTGGTGATCGCGAGATGGAGCCGAAGGCCCTCGAGCGTCCCCTCGACCTGCGTGGGGCCGGTCCCGGAGTCGAGGGAAAACGAGAAGCCACGGAGAGCGAACGCCCGGTCCACCCGGGCCACGCTCCGGAGCCGGACCGAGCTCGGCGAGCCGAGGAGCGTCATCTGAAGGCGCCCGTCTTCCTGCAGCTCGTAGCCGTCGTCGGTCGGCACCGTCTGAGCCACCGAGAAGCCGATCTTCTCGCCGCGGTAGTAGATCCCCCGCCACTGGGCGGACGAGCCATAGCGCGCGAGGTCGGCCGCGAGGGCGACGGGCGCCCCGAAGTAGGCCTGGCGGACGAGCAGGCCCATCTGGACGATCCAGGCCAGGACCAGCAGGAAGGAGAACGGCCGCGTGAGCCGCGAAGGCAGGGGCGGGAAGGGTGTCACGCGGTGATCGTGCCGCCCGATCCGACCATGAGCCATTATAAGACCATGCTTGCGCGGAGCCGGACGTGAAGTAGCGTTCCCCTCCCCCACGTGGGGAGGGATAGGGGGGGGTCGATGATGGATCCGTCCCGCGTCGACGTTGTGCTCGTGCGCCCGGCCCGTCCCGCCAACGTGGCCGCCGCCTGCCGGGCCATGAAGAACATGGGGCTCGGCCGGCTGCGGATCGTGGGGCCTCCGCCGGGCCTGGCCGATCCCGAGGTGCGGAGCCTCGCGTACGGGGCGTGGGACCTGCTGGACGCAGCGCGGCCGGCCGCGTCGCTCCTCGAAGCCGTGGGTGACGCCACGCTCGTGGCCGGGACGTCTGGCCGGTCCCTCCCCGATGCGTGGACTCCGCGGCGGCTGGCTCGGGAAGCCGAGGGCCGGGCCCGGGGAGGCCGCCTCAGCCTGGTATTCGGTCCCGAGCGAAGCGGGCTCACGAGCGCGGAGCTGGATCTTTGCCACCTCCGGGTCCACATTCCCACGAGCGCCGAGCACTCGTCCCTGAACCTGGCCCAGGCCGTGCTGGTCCTGGCCTACGAGTTCCACGTCTCGGTCCCCACGGGGCGACCTTCCGACGGTCCCCCCGCCGCCGCGGCCGCGGAGCTCGAGCAGGCGGTGCAGGACCTCCGGGCCGGGCTGCTCGAGGTGGGCTATCTGAACCCGGCCAACCCTGACGACGTGCTCGCCGAGCTGCGCCGGTTGCTGGCCCGAGCGGGGCCCACGCCCCGGGAGGTCACACTCCTGCGGGGCCTGGCTCGCCAGCTCAGCTGGGCGGGACGGAAGACCCGGGGGCGGCCTGGCATCGGCTAGAATGAGCATCGGAGCCCAACGTGAATCAGGGTTGCCCTCCCCCGACGTGGGGAGGGATAGGGGGGGTCGAATCAAATGGCGGGTGACAGCGAAGACGACGACGACTTGGTCCTGCGCGACCCGGTAGCGCCCGTTTGGTCCGTGGGGGGAGGGGGCGACCTCAGGGTCCCCACGGTGGCCCTGGCCGCGGAGGTCTCCTGCGCGGACGGGCGGCTGTTCCCCGGGCGTATCTTCCTCCCCGCCACCGCTTCCGGCCACACGGGAGTGATGCGGGCCGAGGAGTGGATGAACGAGCCCCACGAGTTCTTTCCCCTCCTGCCCGACGGGGCCCGCTCTCCAGTCATCTTGAACAAACGCGAAGTGCTCGTGGTCACCGTCCCCGCCTCGGCGGACCACGACGTGGTCCTCGAGGAGGCCCACACCCCCGAGCGCAGGGTGGCGGTCGAGTGCGGAGGTCTGCGCCTCGAGGGGACGATCGTGATCGACATGCCGGAGGCCCAGAGCCGGGTCCTCGATTACTTCAACCGTCCCGGGGCCTTCCTCACCCTCCGGCAGGAGGACCGGCACCATCTGGTCTGCAAGGCGCGCATCACGCGCGTGCTCGAGATCCGGGAGGATTAGCCCTTGTCCCTCGACCGCCTGCTGGTTCAAGCGGCCAAAGCAGGCGCGCAGGAGCTGCGGCTCGTGCCGGGCCGGCGCATCGTGGTGAGCACCGCGGCCGGAGAGCGCGAGGTGCAAGGCGCGCCGCAGACCGCCGAAAGCATCCAGAAGCTCCTGCAGGCCGTGCTCACCGACGAAGCGCGGCGCGGCCTTCTGGGGGGACGAGCGGAATGGGACGTGACGATTCCCGCCCTGGGCGCGATCCGGGCTTTCGCGGAAACGCGTCCGGAAGGGACGATGGCGCGCTTCTCGCTGGTCGTGGACGGCGGAGGCGGCGCTCCCGCCCCCGCCTCCGCCCCCCCCGCCCGCCCGCGCAAGCTCTCCGGGCCCACCGCGGAGCTCGACGAGCTCTTCTACGCCATGGTGCACATGAGAGCCTCCGACCTGCACATGTCCGTGGGCTCGTCGCCCATGGTGCGCCACGACGGCGAGATGAAGCCGATCCCCGGTCGGGCGGTGCTGACCGCCGCCGACGCCGAGCGCATGATGTGGCCCATCGCCCCCGAGCGGAACCGGGAGGAGTTCAAGCGGAGGAACGACACCGACTTCGCCTACGAGATCGAGGGGCTGGCCCGCTTCCGCTGCAACTTCTTCCGCGACCGCAAGGGGATGGGCGGCGTGTTCCGGCAGATCCCCGGCAAGATCATCACCGCGGAGGAGATGGGGCTCTCGAGGGAGATCCTCCAGCTCTGCCATCTGCCCAAGGGGCTGGTGCTGGTGACCGGTCCCACGGGCTCCGGCAAGTCGACCACCCTCTGCGCCCTCGTCGACTACATCAACCGGAACCGCTCGGACCACATCATCACGATCGAGGACCCGCTGGAGTTCGTCCACGAGAACAAGCGGTGCCTGATCAACCAGCGGCAGGTGGGGGCGCACACGGACTCCTTCAAGGACGCGCTCCGCGCGGCCCTCCGCGAGGATCCCGACATCGTGTTGGTGGGGGAGATGCGCGACCTCGAGACCGTGTCCATAGCCATCGAGACGGCCGAGACCGGTCATCTCGTGTTCGGCACCCTGCACACCTCGTCCGCCCCCTCGACGGTGGACCGTATCATCGACCAGTTCCCGTCGGACCGGCAGAGCCAGGTCCGGGTGATGCTCTCGGAAAGCCTCAAGGGCGTGATCAGCCAGATGCTCTGCAAGAAGGTCGGGGGCGGGCGGGTACCGGTCATGGAGGTGCTCATCGGCACCCCGTCGGTGGCCAACCTGATCCGGGAGGGCAAGGTCTTCCAGATCCCATCGATCATGCAGACCGGCAAGAAGTACGGGATGTGCCAGATGAACGACAACTTCATCGAGCTGGTGAAGCAGAAAGTGGTGGAGCCCCAGGAGGCCTACGCCAAGGCCATGGACAAGGCGGGGCTCTTGAGCGCTTTCAAGAAGAACGGCATCGACACGTCGTGGGCGCCCGCCGAGGCCGGGGCCGGCCCCGCCTGACCGACATCCTGAGGAGGCGGCTTCCCATCGCGGCACCCGGAGAAGGGTTCGGACAAGCGAACGAGAAGGCCTTCCTGGTGGGTCTGGCCCTCCGGGGCCACGCGCGCCAGCGGACCGAGGCCTCGGTGGAGGAGTTGGGCCTGCTGGCCCGCAGCGCGGGGGCGCGCGTGGTGGGGACGCTCATCCAGGAGCGCCCGCGGCGGGATCCCGCCACCCTCATCGGTCGCGGCAAGCTCGAAGACGTGGCGCGGCTGTCCGAGGAGCGCCAGGCGAACCTGCTCGTCTTCGACGACGAGCTCTCCCCGGCCCAGCAGCGCAATCTCGAGCAGGCGGTCGGCCGCAAGACCGTGGACCGTACGCAGCTCATCCTCGACATCTTCGCCCGCCGGGCGCGCACCCGGGAGGGTCGCCTGCAGGTCGAGCTCGCCCAGCTCGACTATCTGTTGCCACGCCTCACCGGCCGTGGGGTCCTGCTCTCGCGGCTGGGCGGAGGCATCGGAACCCGGGGCCCGGGGGAGACCAAGCTGGAGACCGACCGCCGGCGGATCCGGCAGCGCATCCAGGCGATCCGGCGCGAGATCGAGCGCGTGCGGCGCGAGCGGCACACCCGCCGCGAGGCCCGGCAACGGAGCGCGGCCCCCGTGGTGGCCCTGGTGGGCTACACCAATGCAGGGAAATCGACGCTCTTCAACGCGCTCACGCACGGGGGGGCCACGGTCTCGGACCAGCTCTTCATGACTCTCGACCCCTTGGTGCGGCGCGTGCGCCTCGGGGGGGGGCGGGACCTGCTCCTGGTCGACACCGTCGGCTTCATCCAGAAGCTCCCCCACCAGCTCGTGGCCGCCTTCCGGGCGACCCTCGAGGAAGTTGTGGAGGCCGACCTGCTGCTCCACGTGGTGGACGCCTCCGCCGAGGACGTGGAACAGCGGGAAGGCGCGGTCGAGCAGGTCCTGCACGAGATCGGGGCGGGGGAGCGGCCGCGCGTCCTGGTCCTGAACAAGTCGGATCGCGCCCCGGCGGCCCGCCTGGCGGCCCTCAGGGCCTCCCGCCCCGGGGTCATGGCGGTCTCCGCTCGTACGGGCGACGGGCTCTCCGACCTGCTCGGCGAGGTCGCGGGTCGCCTCGAGCTGGTCGCGCGCCCGGTGAGGCTGCGGTTCCGGGTGGGCGACACAAGGGGCATCGCCGCGGTTTACGCCTCCGGCCGCGTGCTCTCCCACCAGGTCGAGGGCGACGAGGTGTGGATCGAGGCAGAGCTGCCGGAGCGGGCTCTCGCGCGCTACCGGGAGCATTTCCTTTGAGCTGGGGGGTGCTGTGTCGCACCCCCCAGCCCCCCCGCCCGCTGCCCTGGGGCAGGGTCGTCCTGCTCCTGGTGCTGGCAGGTGGCGTAGTTGCCTGCGCGCGTCCGGCGGCCCCTCGCTTGCCCGAGGGCGAGGAGTACGTCTTCCCCTCCGCGGAGCCGCGGGAGCTGACCCCCGAGGAGGCTCGCCGGGTGCAAAAGGCCTGGAACGCGATCCTGACCGGAGACAGCGTCGCCGCCGCCCGTGACCTGTCGACGCTGCTCACGTGGAAGCCCGGGCTCGTGCCGGTGGCGACGGCGCTCGCCTATGCACGACTCCGGTCCGGACGGTTCGCGGAGGCGGGTCAGGGGTTCGACGGAGTGCTGGACCGGCGGCCCGAGTACCTGCCCGCCCTGGTGGGGGCGGGCTCGGCGGCCTTCCGGAGAGGGGCGGTCGAGGAGGCCCTCGGCTACTTCCGCCGGGCGCAGACCGCGCCATCGAGGAGTACCGGGGCGCCCTCGAGGCCGCACCCGAGGTGGCCGGGCTGCGCCTCGAGCTGGCCCGGCTGCTCGTGGATGCGGGAGACGCGCAGGACGCGGCGGCGGTGCTGGAGGCCGACGCCCGCGAAGACCGACAGGTGATGCTGCGCCTCGGGGAGATCCTGAGCGGCCTGCAGGAATACCCGCGGGCGCTCGAGGTCTACCGCCGGCTGCTCGCCCGCGATCCGCAGGATCCCGACGCGCTGCGCCGATCGAGGGAGGCCCACGACGCCTTCGAGCTGCTCAAGATGCCGGAGGAGTACCGGCGGATCGCCGGTGCCCCCCGGATCAGCCGGGCCGACCTGGCGGCGCTCGTGGCGGTCGAGGTCACCGCGCTTTCCCGGGTGAAGGAGCGGGAGCCCAAGGTCGCCGTCGACATCTCGGGCTCCTGGGCGCGGGAGCACATCGCCGCCGTCCTGGCCCTCGACATCCTCGACGTTTATCCGAACCACACGTTTC
>WNGB01010418.1_pt1 | contig 22573 bp, 20 predicted proteins | sample 5400681 | NCBI WGS metagenome assembly WNGB01 (sample SAMN13153367, study PRJNA577476) | soil metagenome | isolation source: 115 cm soil or saprolite under grassland replicate 2 | place: USA:California | collected 2016-06-15
TCGAGGACGACCCGGAGCCACAGGACAGTGGCTGGACCATGACGTGGTCCGCGCTCAGGGCGGCCGGTCGCGCGGCACTAGGTCAGGCGCCAGCCAGTTTCGAGCAGACCTGGCAACAGGTGCAACCAGCCGAGCATCGCGATCTGGACCTGGGCCATGATCTCGCCGCCTTCTAAGCTCAGGATGGCCGCGCCCAAGATCTGGTCGGAGTCGCCGTCGACGACGATCTTCATGAAGCCGCGCGTCTCGTCGACCTCCAGGGCGCGGGCGACGTGCGACATCGGCATTTTGGCCACGCGGATCTTGCGGCCTTGCTTGCGCGCGTCGTCCTCGCTGAGGCCGATGCGGCCGAGCTGCGGATCGATAAAGACTGTGTATGGCACCATGCGGCCCTGGATCGTCGCGTTGCCGCCCTCGATCAGGTTCGTGCGCAAGATCCGGTAGTCGTCATACGAGATGTGGGTAAACGCGGGACCACCTTTGACGTCGCCGAGCGCGTAGATCCCAGGCACATTGGTCTCGAGGCGCGAATTGGCTCGGATGAATCCGCGCTCGTCGGTCTCCACGCCGGTGGCCGCGAGGTTCAACGTGTCGGAGTTGGGCACCCGGCCCGCTGCTTCGAGCACATGTGAGCACTGGATGACACGGTCGCCGACCGTCACGCGGATGCCGGGCGCTATCTGCGAGACCTGGGACTGAAGCATCACCACGACGCCGTCCTCGCGCAAAATCGAGGCGACCGCGTCGGCAACGTCGGCATCTTCACGGCCAAGTAACCGCGGACCACGCTGAACGATGGTCACCTGACTGCCGAAGCGACGGAACATCTGACCGAACTCCAGTCCGACATAACCGCCGCCCAGCACCACCAGGTGCTCCGGAACTTCCTCAAGCTCCATGATCGAGGTGGAGTTCAACACTGACACGGAGTTGATGCCTGGAATGTCCGGTCGGGACGGCCGTGCACCCACGTTCATAAGGATCAACTCGGCCGACAAGCGCTGACCGGACACGTCGATGGTCTTGTGGCCAATGAAGCGAGCCTCGCCGAAGACCAGGTCCAGGCCCGGCGTCTCGCGCACGCGGCGCTCGCTCCCGGAACGGAACGAATCCACTATGTCGCGCTTGCGCTGGCGCACGCGGACCATGTCGATGTCCACGGGGCCAACCCGGACGCCATAGTCGGCCGCTCGACGCGCGAGGTGCGCGACGCGTGCGCTGGCGACCATCGTCTTGGTCGGGGTACAGCCCTCGTTGATGCACGTGCCGCCGACGTGCTCACGTTCGATCAGCGCCGTCTTGCGTCCCGATCGGGCGAGCGCCGACGACAATGGCCCGCCACTCTGCCCCGCACCGATAACGATCGCATCGTAGTGATTGATGCTCATGCACGAGGTATTGTCGCCGGTCGCCGCGGCCCCGCTGTCGGCGGGTCCGAGGCTGCTGAGGATCTACGTGCGTGCCGAGAGGCGGCCGTGCATGCCGTACTCCTCGTGGCCCGGCAAGTGGCAGATGAACTCCTGATCTCCAGGACTGAACGTAACAACCGTCACGCGGGTAGACAGGGCCGGCACGGTGACCTCTGTTGGTCGGCTGTCATGGACGGCCTCAGTGCCGTGCCGATGAACTTCGTGCACGGCCGTGGGGCCGACGATCCACTCGTGATCGATCGGATCGTCGTTGCGCAAGGTGATCGTGACGGGCACGCCCGCGCGCACGCGAACCTCGCCGGGCTCGAAGTGTGAGTAGTGGAACCGAATCGTGGTGTCTGTCGGCGGCGCGGGCGCGCAGGCGCTCCCGACCACGACGGTCAAGAACGCCAGCGCGGGCGCCACGAGTTTCATCGGCCGAGGATCATCCCGAACAGCCAGTTCAGCGGATCACGCTGGGGTCGTTCGGGCGGCGCCGGCTTGACCGGCTCCAGGCCAGCGGCCACACGTGATGGCGCCGCCAAGCCGCTGGTGTCGATGGCCAGGTCATAACGCAAGTCAGCCACGCTGCTGCCGACACGCAGCTGAGTCAGCCATGCAGAGTCAGGCACCCAGCTCATGCCCTCGTCCGACCGCAGATCGTCGAGCAGTTGTGCGTTGGCCGCTTTGGTGTAGGTCACCGACAGACCGTCTTGCGGGCCCGGCAGGATGGCTGGCAGATTGTCGGTTAGCAGGAACACGTCGGCGTCGACGCGGTCGGTGGCCTGCTTACCCAGGCCGAGGATGCGCAGCGGCACCCATGGGTTGGACACCGGAATGGTCAGGTGAACCGGTGTGCCGTCGCCGAGCTGCTGTCCGCGCTCCAGCGCGGCATCGCCGTCGAAGACGGCCGCCAGGAAGATCGGGCTGCGCTGTGCGTAGAAATCGAGCACTTCGGGCGCGTCGGGTGACAGGCGGAAGCCGTGCTCGTGCGCCCAATCGGCGACGGCGGCGCCGCCGCCCTTCAGGACGGTCAGGTCGAGCGCGTCGATGCGCGTCTCGAGCAGCACTTCGGCGCTGTCACGCGCCGCCGTCGGAGCCGCGGCCGCGAGCGCGAGCGCCCGAACTGGCGTGGTCTCGCGCACCAGGCGCTGCAGCGTCCACGCCCCGCCCTTCTCGACGTTGGTGGGCACATCAGGCAGCGGGATCAGCGTGCCGAACTGGCCGCCGCCGCCCAGGAACTTGAAGGCGGTCACGTAGTGCTCGACGCCGTCGTGGTACGCCGCCAGGGTCGTGGTTCGACCCAGATTGACCGCGCCGTTCGAGCCGATCAGGCCGGCGCAGGCGAAGGTCGGGCTGGCCGCCACGACGAGTGACGCCAGCAAGGAACAGATGCCGACAACAAGGTTCCGCATGCCAAACAAGACGCCACGCCCGCGGTCGTGGTTCCCTTAAGGCGGGATGGTCTGCCGGCACAAAGCGGATGTTGTCGAGTTTCCTGATCGCACGCGGGTGCTCGCCTCGGGCTGGTTCGAACGCGCTGCCGACGATCCGCAGCCCGACTTCGGGCTCTATCTTGACCCGATGTGGGCGCCTACCTGGCCAGCCGAACACCTGGATTGGCCGGACTTCGGCGTGCCGCGAGCGCACGATGTCGCCGATGCGCAGATCATCTCCGCGTGGCAGCAAGCGCAGGCAGGTAAGCGGGTGGAGGTGGCGTGCATTGGCGGGCACGGACGGACCGGCACGGTCCTGGCGTGCATGGCCGTGCTGGCCGGCATCCCCGCCGACGAGGCAGTCAGCTGGGTGCGTGCGCGCTACTGTGTGCGGGCGGTGCAGGAGCCCGCGCAGCAGTACTGGATGGAGCGCTTCGCCGAGCGCCACGCTGGGTCATGACAGTCAGGCGGCTGTTCACGCCGTGGTGGGCCTGGCTGCTCATGCTCATCGGCCTTGGCCTAACCGGCGCACTCGCAATTCATGGCTCAACGGCATACGCAGCCATCGTGGCCATGGACTCCGCGTCCAAGCTCGACACGCCCAATCCGCTCTTCCTGTTCAGCGACGTCACCTCGACGGGGATCCGGGTGAACAACCAGGTCGACCCCAGAAACCGCGGCGCTTACGCCGACGCGCTGACGCAACTGGTGCTCGACGGCACGGGCGTGTGCATCGGCATCGTCTTCGCGGCCGCGGGCCTGTTCGTTCGCCTCAACGAATAGAACCCTGTTTAGCAGCCAACCGCCGAAGGCGGAACTCACCTGCGGTTACACGTACGTGCTCCGCCTGGCGGGTTGGCAAGGAGACGCACCCAGGCTCAGCGCCCGACGACACGCTCCGCGGCGCGGCGGAACCTGGCCACACTGTCGGGGGAGTGCGCCAGGTCGCGATTTGCCTGACTCTCGAACACCTGCGCCTGCTCCATCGGCAGCGCAAGCTCGACAGTCGCCTTGATGGTCTGCACTGCGCGCGGCGAGTTGGCAGCGATTCGCCCGGCCATCGCAATCGTGAACTCCAGGACCTCGGCTGACGGGACCACATGGTTGACCAGTCCGATGCGCAGCGCCTCCGCCGCGGGGATGTCGTCGCCCGTGAACAGCAGCTCCTTGGCCTTGGCGGCGCCCACAATGCGCGGCAGGATCGCGCCGCCGAGTGCGCGCCCGTAGCTCGCACCGTGGAACTTGAAGCGACCATCCTCGCCGCTGTTGCGGATGTCACAGCTGATGGCCAGCAGCGCGGCGCCGCCGTAGCAGTAGCCGCGGATCGCCGCGAGCGTCGGCGTTTTACAGCTCCGGATCCCGGCCGACGGGTTCCCCCGTCGCGCCGGCCGTGCACCGTCGATGGCTTCGACCTGTTCGGCCATGTCGCCGCCGGCCGAGAAGGCGCGCTCGCCCGCACCGGTCAGGACGATCGCCGCAATCTCCTCATCCGCGTCCAGTTCCAGCAGTGCATGTTCGAGCTGCTCCATCAATTCCGCGTTCAAGGCGTTCAACTTGGCCGGCCGGTTCAAAGTGATCAGCCCAACAGGCCCCCGGCGTTCGACCAGAATTGGCGCATCCATCACACTACCCCCGCTTCTCGGAGCTGGCGGATCTCGTCGCCGCCGAAGCCGAGCTCGCCGAGGATCTCGTCGGTGTGCTGGCCCAAGTCGGGCGCTGGCGAACAGATGCGTGTCGGGGTGCGTTCCAGATTCAGTCCGGAGCCGAGCAAGCGCTGGTGACCGAGCGTCGGGTGATCAACCTGTGCGATCACCGGCAGCGTCTGGACCTGCTCATTGGCAAAGCACTGCTCCACGTTGAGCACCGGACCGGCCGGTACTCCGGCGTCGGTCAGCACCTGCACCCACTCGTCCACACCACGACTGGCCAACCGATTCTCGATTTCCACGGTCAGCTCCGGTCGATGCTTCAACCGTTCTCGGCCGTTTACAAAGCGTGGATCCGACAGCAGCTCCGGACCGCCGAGTGCCTCGGCGAGGCGGCGGAACATGCGCTGACCGCCGGCCTGAATGATGAGACTCCCATCGCGTGCCTTGTACACGCCAGTCGGCTCCGAGATGGGGTGATAGTTGCCGGCCTGGCCGGGCACTTCGCCCGCGAGCAGGTAGCGCGCGGCCTGGAACTCCATCAAGCGGATATTCGCCTGGAGCAGCGAGGTGTGGACCCATTGCCCACGGCCCGAGCGCTCGCGTTCCACCAGCGCCACGACAATGCCATAGGCAAGCATGAACCCGGCGGTGAGGTCGGCAACCGGCAGGCCGACGCGCATCGGGCCGCGACCTGGTTCGCCATTCACGGTCATGAGGCCTGACAGACCCTGCGCGATCTGATCGAGTCCGGGCCGGCCGCTGTAAGGTCCCGTCTGCCCGAAGCCGGAGATGCTGCCGTAGACCAAACGTGGATTCACCTTCGACAGCGTCTCGTAGTCGATCTTCAGGCGGTGCTTGACCTCGGGCCGAAAGTTCTCGACCACGACGTCGGCCTGCTCGACCAGCTTCAGCAGGATATTCCGACCCTGCTCGGTCTTGAGGTTCAGCGTCAGGCTGCGCTTGTTCGGGTGAATGTTCTGGAAGTCGTACTCGTGGCGGACGCCGGTGCCGTCGTCGTCCGCATCGAGCGCCTCGACTTTGATGACCTGGGCACCCATTTCACTGAGCTGGCGAACGCATGTTGGACCAGACCGCGCGCGGGCGAGGTCCACGACTTTGATATGTGACAGAGGCATCGGTGTGTGCCTGGCAAGCGTACCGCGCTACGCGGCCGTGAGGCGCCACACGCGCGTGAGCATCTCGTCTTCGGATTCGAGCTCGCGGCTCGTCGGGACCGTGAAGGATGCCAGCAGCTCGAGTCCGTCGGCGGGCGCATAGGCGCGCCCAGGGTCAGCTAGCAAGACGGTCAGCCCATCTTCAGCTAGCGCATGCAGCCAATCCGAAATGTCGCGCGCTGCGTTGCGCTCGTAACACACGTCACCCGCGAGCACGACGTCGAAGTCGCGCACCGGCCGCCCGACGAGGTCGCGCGTCAGCGTTTCAATGCACACCCCGTTGAGCTCGGCATTGCTCTGTTGCGACTGGGCGGCGACCGGATCGACGTCACACGCCACGACGCAGCTGGCACCGCAGCGCGCTGCGGCGATCGCCGCCAGACCACAGCCCGATCCGAAGTCCAGGACTCGCTGACCTTTGACCAGTTCTGGTCGATCGAGCAGCACCCGTGCCAGCACCTGACTGCCGGGCCACAGAAATGCCCAGAAGGGTGGCGCTACCGCGTGCCCGATGTGGTGCTCGGTCGCTTCCCATGTCGCCATCAGCTCGGTCGCGACGCGCACGCGCAGCTCTGGGACCAGGGGCGGCTGCTCGATGTGGGTCAGCGCCTGGATGAGCGTCGCCGCGGCGGGCTGATTGGTCAGCGTTCGAGTCTGGGCAGGCTCTCGGCGCCCATCCGGGCAAGGTCGGCGGGCGTTGGCTCCCAGATCGCTTCGAGCTCGTTGCCGTCGGGGTCGAGGAACATCACGTTGCACTGCCGATCGCTGTAGCCGACGACGCGCACCTGGTGATCCAGCAGGCGCCGATGGAATTGCTGCAGATCTTCGAACGACGCCATCTCCCAGGCCACGTGGTACAGGCCGGCTCGGTTCGGATCCGGGCCTGGGGCGTCCTGGGGCAGCTGGAACAGTGCGATCTCGTGTGAGGCATCCTCGCGGATACCGAGGAAGGCGACCTTGTTTTCGGACCCGCCACGTTCGGTCATGCCGATGACATCGCGGTAGAACTGGACCGAGCGCGCGAGGTCGCTCACGCGCAGCGCGACGTGGCCGAGCTGTGTTGGAACTCCCGCTGCCGCCATGGTGCGAGTATAGCTCTCAACTTGTTCGCCTTAATGACGCGTCTGACCGGCCTACGCCGCCGTCGATGCACGCGCCTGCGGAGGGCTGGAAGCTGGATGTTGTCGGGCCGTGGCAACCGCCGCACGGCGGAACCCTAGACTGAGATCGTGAGCGCCGCGGCGGACGGTTCGGACCGCGGCGTCGGCACCGGCTCGCTGCTGCTGGTCACAGCCGCGATCACCGGTTGGGCGACGGCGATTACCATGATCGGCCCGCTCCTGGTCGACCTGTCTCGAGAGCTGGACGTACCGCTTGGCCAGCTAGGCCTGCTCGGCGCGGCCATGTCACTGCCATGGGCGCTCGGCGCTCCGTTCACCGGACTGCTATCCGATCGCCTCGGGAGAAGGCCCTTGATGGTCCTGGCACTATGCGGCGTAGGTGCGGCGTCGATCGCAGCGGCGTTTGCCACCAACTTCGCCACGCTTATGGCGGCGCGCTTCGTGGCCGGACTCTTCGGCGCGTTCGGCCCGGCCAGCACCATGGCGGCGATCGGCGACCTTGTCCCGCCACAACGCAGAGGTAGCGCTATGGGCTGGCTCAACCTGGGCTTCGGCCTGGCGGCTGTGGCGGGCGTGCCCGCGGTCGGCATCGTCGCGGGTCTGTTCGGCTGGCGCTGGGCCTTTGCCACGACCGGCCTGGTGCTGTTCGTACTCGCGGTCCTGGTGCAGACAGGCTTCCCAAACTCAGGCGCCGGCAGCGGCGGCGCCAGCCTGCGTGCGACCTACAGCGCCGTCCTGGGCACCTCGCACCTGGGCAATGTGCTCAGCGCTAATCTGCTCGAGCGCGGCATCTTCAATGCGGCCGTGCTTTACCTACCATCGTTTCTGATGCTGACGTACGGGCTGGGCCCGGCCGAAGTAGCGCCCGCTCTGGCGGTAGTCGCGGTGGGCACCATTGGCGGCAACACCGCGGGCGGCTGGCTGGGCGACCGGCTGCCGAAGGCCGCGATCTTTGTCGGTGCGCAAACGGTGGCCGGCTTGATCGGCCTGGCGCTGTTCGGTCTAACGCCGGGGCTCTTCATCTCGGTGGTCGCGGGCGGCCTGTTCGGTCTGGCCAACGCCGCGAGCCGGCCAGCGTTCCTCGCCCTCGGTTCCGAGCTCTCGCCGCGCTACCGCGGCGCGCTCCTGGGACTCCTGTCGCTCACGAACCAGGGCGGCGCCGTGCTCGGCTCGGCATTGGGCGGCCTTGCCCTCGGCCTTGGCAGCTACGCCGCGCTGGCAGGCTTGACGATGGCGTGCGGGCTTACGGCGGCCTTGCTGGCACTGCCGCTGGCTCGGCGTACAACGCCTCGATCTCAGCCGCGTAGCGCTCCAGGATGACGCTGCGTCGGCGCTTGAGCGTCGGCGTGAGCTCACCGGTCTGCGCCGTCCACTCGGTGGCGAGCAGCTTGAATCGCTTGACCTGCTCGACGCGCGCGAGATGGGTGTTCGCGGCATCGACCGCACGCTGGACCTCCTCGAGCACTGCCGGAACCTCGGCGAGCTCGGCCAGCGAGCCAAATGCAATGTCGTGCTGGCGCGCCCAGGCCGGCGCTCCCTCGGGATCGAGCACCAGCAATGCGTTGACATACGGTCGGCGCTCGCCGACCGCGCACGCCTGGCCAATCAGCGGGTGCTGCTGCAGGAGGTACTCGATCGCAGCCGGGGCGATGTTCTTACCACCAGCGGTAATGATCAACTCCTTCTTGCGGCCGATGACGCGGTAGTACCCGTCAGCGTCCACGGCGCCCAGATCGCCCGTGTGCAGCCAGCCATCGGCATCGAGCGCTTCGGCGGTCGCCTCGGGATCGTTGTAGTAGCCGGCGGTCTGGCAGCCGGCACGGACCAGGATCTCGCCGTCTTCTGCCAGGCGCATCTCGACGCCCGGTGCCGCGACCCCAATGGTGCCGTTGCGCGCGGCGTCACTCGGATTTCCGGTCGCCGCGCAGGTCAGCTCGGTCATGCCCCACGCCTCGATCATGGACAGGCCGAGCGCCTGGAAGAACTCGATGATGTCCGGATCAATCGGCGCGGCGCCGGTCGCGGCGCGGTCGCACTGGTCGAGGCCGACACGATTCAAGATCGCCTGTCTGATCGGCGCGGCTTGCGCGTACTCCGCTGCCAGAGCGTCGGGAACGTCGGCCCCTTGTTGGCGCAGCCGTACGACCTGGCGGCCGACATCGAACGCCCACTCCACGGCGCGTTTTCTGGCCGGATCGGCTTCAGCTGCCAGGCCGCTCATGATCGCGGCGTGCAGCTTTTCCCACACGCGCGGCACGCCGGCCAAGCCGGTTGGCCGCACTTCCACGGCGTAGGCAAATAGCTGCAGCGGATCTGGACAGCAGTGCACCGTACCGCCGTTGATGGGGTGGCTCCACAGGTCGAGCCAGTGGCCCGTCGCGTGCGCTAGAGGCAGATAAGAGATGCTGCGCTCACCCTCTCTTGGCGGCGACATCGAGGCTACGGCAGCGGCCTCCCAGAGCACGTTGCACTGCGAGATCATCACGCCTTTCGGTCTGCCCGTCGTGCCCGACGTATAGATGAGCGCCGCGAGATCGTCTGGTTGCACCTGTTGCCAGGTCTGCTCGAAACTGGCTGGCGCCTGACCTAGTGCCGCGCGACCGGCCGCCCTGAGCGCGGACCACGTCATGGTCCAGCCACTGTCCTGTGGCTCCGGGTCGTCCTCGATGAGCACGATCAGGCGCAGCGATGGCATGTGTTCGCGCGCAGCCTCTAGCATGCGCAGCAAGTTGCGGTTTTCGACGAACGCGATACGCGCCTGGCAGTTGTTGGCGATGTACGCGGCTTGCTCGGGCGCCAGCGTGTTGTATAGAAAGACTGGCACACCGCGCGCATGCTGGGTCGCCAGGTCGGCGATCATCGGCTCGGGCCGGTTGCGCGACAGGATCAGCGTGAACTGGCCCGGCTCCAGACCGAGTCTGATCAGGCCAAGCGCGACTTCGGCCACTGCCTGGCGATATTCGCGCCAGCTCAGCGTCTTCCACTCGCCGTCTTCTTTCCATTTGATGGCGTCGCTGTCGCCCAGGCGCGCCACGGTCTGGGCGAAAGCGCCGAGCAGCGTCTGGCCCTCGATGTGCGCGTCGATCGCCGCCCGCTCCGCCGCGACGTCGCGTCCCTGTGCCACCACAGTCATGTGTCCGCCCCCCTCGTGGTGTGCTGCCAGTATGCCGCGCTGCTCGGCGCACGTCGACAGGCAGTCCCCGTTTGAAACGATCCTGCAGGCTCTCGGCGCGGAGGCGCGCGGCGGTGCCCGGTCGCTATGCTGCGAGCGTGGTCCAGGCGCTCGCTTTACGTCTGGAGGCGGTGCCCGCGCCGGGGCTGGCGCTGCTTGCGCTGATCTTGCTGAACCTGATGTGGGGCGGCTCGCTGCCGGCGACCAAGGTGGCCCTGGAGAGCTTCGGGCCATTCACGCTCGCCGCTGCGCGGCTTGTGCTTGCTGGAGTCTTGTTCGTGATGGCTGCCGGCCCCGCTGCACTGGCCAAGACCCCACGCCAGGATGCGGCCCAAATGGCCATCCTGGGCGTGCTCGGCTTCGCCGCGGTCCAGGTGTTCCAGGCGCTCGGCGCGGGCCGTACCAGTGCCGCGTCGGCCACGGTGCTGGCCTCGACAGGCCCGGTGTGGATCGCCCTGCTCGCCCCACTCGTTCTCCACGAACGGCCGACAGTCACCACGTTTGGCGGAGTCCTCCTCGCGCTATTCGGCGTGGCCGCCATCACCGGTATCGACAGCCCCGAGCCACAGGGTGCGTTCATCGTGCTCGCCTCCAGCGTCGCCTACGCGCTGTACACCGTCATGGGTAAGCAACTTGCGCAGCGCCGCTCGCCGCTCCAGTTCTGCGCAATCTCCTGCCTCGGCGGCGCCGTCGCCACGTTGCCACTCGCAATTTGGGAGATAACCAGCCAGGGCGTCCCTCGGCCCACGCCCGAGGGCTGGGCACTGCTGGCCTACCTGGCCATCCTCGTCACGTTCGTCGGCTTCGCCATCTGGTTCTGGGGCTTGCGCGCGCTGCCTGCCGCCCGTGCGGGTGCGCTCATCTTCCTGCAGCCGCTGTCCGGCCTGGCTATGGCCGTGCTCCTGCTCGGGGATCGGCCGACGCCGACGTTCGCGGTTGGCTGTGTGCTCGTGTTGGTCGGCGTGACTGTCTCCGCGGGTCGCGCATGATCGCTCGATCCGATCTACCGACCGGCCGACCCGCATGGGTCCTTGAGACCAACCGCGCGAGCATGCTGCTGTGTCTCGGCGCCGATGACACACTGTACTTGCCCTACTGGGGGCCAAGCGGTACGACGCGCAACGCCGCGGACTTCCTGCTCGAGGTGCCCGGTAATCGTCCGTCGGAAGCTACGTTCCTCGACGGTCAGCCGCTGGCCTACCCGGCCTACGGCATGCCGACATTCAAAGAGCAATGCCTCGTCGTGGCGACCGATAGCGGCGCCCGCGGCACGCGCTTCACATTCAAAACCGACCGCGTCGCCGACGACCGCCTGGAGTTGGACTTCCACGACGCGCTGCTGCGACTAACGCTCACGTTGCACTTCACCTGCCACGCGGAGCTCATCGCGCGCAAAGTCACGCTGCGCAATGAAGGCGAGCAGGTGCTCACCCTCGAGCGCGCACTGAGCGCCGCCCTGCCGCTGCCGCCCGACCAGTATGACCTGGTCAGCCTGCATGGCCAATGGGGCCGCGAGTTCGGCGTCGTCCAGCGACCGCTCATGCCCGGCAAAGTCACCACCGGCAGCACGCGCGGCATCAGCAGCCATGAAGCGCATCCATGGTTTGCGATCAGGCCGCGCGGCGAGCGCGCTGAGCACGCGGGCCGCGTCTGGTTCGGCTCGCTGGCGTGGAGCGGCAATTGGCTGGGCGTCTTCGAGGTCGAACGCAACGACGCGCTCAACATCGCTCTCGGCATCCAGCCGTTCGACTTCGCGTGGCGCCTCGAGCCAGGCGCGACCTTTGAAACACCCGAGCTCGTCTGCGGCGTTTCTGAGCACGGCCTTGGCGGTGCCGCCCGCCAGTTGCACGCCTTCGAGGAGCAGCACTGGCTGCCGGAGAACCATCGTGCGCGCCTTCGGCCCGTGCTCTACAACTCGTGGGAAGCGACCCACTTCGAAGTTCAGGTCGAGCAGCAGGTCGAGCTCGCGCGCCGCGCCGCGGCGATGGGCGTCGAGCTGTTCGTGATTGACGATGGCTGGTTCGGCACACGCGACCACGATCGCGCCGGGCTCGGTGACTGGACCCTCAACGTGCGCAAGTTCCCGAATGGCCTGCGCGAGCTGATCGACGAAGTGCACGGCCTCGGCATGCAGTTCGGCATCTGGGTCGAACCTGAGATGGTCAACCCCGACAGCGACCTGTACCGCGCCCACCCTGACTGGGCCTATCACGCCGAAGGCAGATCGGCGACCTTCGGGCGCAATCAGCTCGTGCTGAACTTCGCCCGCTCTGACGTGCGCCAGGCGATTCACGAACAGCTTCGTCACCTGCTTGCCGACCACGGCACGATCGAGTTCGTCAAGTGGGACCACAATCGCGCCTGGACCGAAGTTGGCTGGCCCGAAAGCCCCGCCCAGCAGCGCGAGGTCTGGGTGCGCCATGTGCTCGGCCTGTACGAGGTGCTGCGTGCCTTGCGGGCCGAGTCCCCGCACGTCCTGTTCGAGTCCTGTGCCGGCGGCGGCGGCCGCGCTGACCTGGGCATGCTGCGCTGGACCGATCAGGTGTGGACCAGCGACAACACCGACGCGGCCGATCGACTCGACATTCAGTACGGCTACAGCCGCGCCCATGCGCCGCGGGTGATGGTCAACTGGGTGACCGACGTGCCCAACGAGCAGACCGGACGGGTGGCGCCGCTCGAGTTTCGTTTTCACGTGGCGATGCAGGGTGTGCTCGGCATCGGCGGCAACATCGCCGAGTGGTCCTCTGCCGACCTGTCTGAGGGCGCTGCGCTGGTCGCCGAGTACAAGGCCATTCGCCCGCTGGTGCAGCACGGGCGCCAGTTCTGGCTGCGCCCACCCACTGCGATTGGACCGTGCGGCGTGCAGTACGTCGCGCACGATGGCAGCGCGACCGCCGTCCTGCTCTACCAGGTCCGCGGCGTGCGCGGCCAGGGCGCCGGCGCAGCACCCTCCAGGTCTGGCGGACCGTCTAGCCGCCTACAACTCGACGACTGCCGTCAAGACGCGTCGCAGGCAAAGCCGGCCCGCCTATTCAACGGGCCATCTGGAAGATCCACCAGGGGTGAGACTCGTTATACGACCTCCTGGACGTTGAATACGCTGGCGTGTATGGCGTCAGCAATCAACCCGCGCCTGCCGCGGATCTGGCACGGCGGCGACTACAACCCTGAGCAGTGGCCGCGGGCTACATGGGACGAGGACATGCGGCTCATGCAGGAGAGCCGCTTCAACGTGGCGACGGTTGGCGTGTTCTCGTGGGTCTCACTCCAGCCCGCCGAGGATCGCTTCACCTTCGAGTGGCTGGACGAGGTGCTCGCGAAACTGACTGCCGCGGACCGCTTTGTATGCCTGGCGACGCCGACGATGGCTCACCCGGCGTGGATGTCCCAGGCCTACCCTGACGTGCTGAGAGCCGACGATACCGGCGTCAGGCGTCACCACGGCCGTCGGACCAACTACTGTCCGAACTCACCGAACTACCGCCGCTTCGGCCGGGCGATCGCCGAACGGCTGGCCCAGCGCTACGCGACCTATCCAGGGCTTGTGGCGTGGCACGTTTCCAACGAGTATGGCGGCGCCTGCTACTGCGACACGTGCGCAGACAAATTTCGCCAGTGGCTCCACGCGAAGTACGCGAGCCTGGACGAGCTGAATCAGCGCTGGTGGACGGCCTTCTGGAGCCACACCTTCACTGACTGGTCGCAAATCGAGCCGCCGTACAACAACGGCGAGACGCTGACGGCTGCGCTCACGCTCGATTACCGACGCTTTCAGACACAGTCGATGCTCGAATGCTTCAAACTCGAACGCGACGCGATCCGTCAGCACTCCCACGACGTGCCGATCACGACGAACATGATGGGCGCGTACGTGCATCTCGACTACCGGGCGTGGGCGCCCGAGCTCGACGTCATCTCCTGGGACTGCTACCCATGGCCGAGCGCCGACCCGGGCGACATTGCCTTCCTGCACGACCTGCATCGCAGTCTGAAGGACGGCCAGCCATTCATGCTCATGGAGCAGACGCCGAGCAGCCAGAACTGGCAGCCGGTCAATGCGCTCAAACGCCCGGGTGTCCTGCGCCTGTGGAGTTATCTGGCGGTCGCCCATGGCGCTGACACGGTCATGTACTTCCAGTGGCGGCGCGGCCGTGGTGGCTGCGAAAAGTTCCACGGCGCAGTCGTCGAGCACGGCCGTTCGCCATCTACGCGCGTTTTCAACGAAGTGTCTGAATTAGGCGCCGAGCTCGAACGCCTGGGTGAGGCTACGCTTGGCGCCCGCACGCCAGCGCGCGTCGCAGTCCTGTTCGATTGGGAGAACTGGTGGGCCATCGACAGCGCCGTCGGGCCGATCAATAACAAGGAGTACGTGGCCACGGTGCGCCGCTGGTACCGTGCCTTGTGGCGGCGCAACGTTGGCGTCGACGTGGTGTTCAGCGATTCGGACCTATCGCGCTATGACGTGGTCATCGCGCCGATGCTGCACATGGTCAAGGAAGGTGTCGCCGATCGCATCCAGGCGCTGCTCGAGCGGGGCGGCACGTTCGTGACGACGGTGTTCAGCGGCGTCGTCGACGAGACCGATCTGGCGTTCGAAGGCTACCCAGGACCGCTGCGCCCGCTGCTCGGCGTACGGATCGAAGAGGTCGATGCGCTGTACGACGGTCAGACGAACCATATTTTGATGTCCGACGCGAGCGCCACATACGCATGTTCGAGGCTGTGCGAAATCGTGCATGCCGAAACAGCCGACGTCCTGGCGACCTATGCCGAGGACTTCTACGCGGGCACACCGGTGCTGACTCGCAACCGCTTTGGCGCCGGGCAGGCGTATTACGTGGCCACAGATCCAGAGGACGCGTTCCTCGACGCGTTCGTCGACAAACTGCTGGCCCACCATGGCATTGCTGCCCCGCTGGAAGCGCCGCCCGGCGTGGAAGTGGCGGTGCGCGAACGCGATGGCCAGCGTGTCCTGTTCGTCCTGAACCACACGGCCGAGACGACCCACGTGCCACTGCCGGCCGACGCGAGCTATCGCGATTTGCTGCGCGGCATGGCTGTGACCGGGAAGCTCAGCCTCGCGCCACGTGACGTGCGCATCCTTCTCCTGTCATCCTGAGCTCAGCTTGAACGCCTCGGAATACAATCGGCTCAGGATGACGGTTTTCATGACGTGTTCGCGTTCGCTCACGGGCTGAACTTCGATGGCAACCCAGGATCAGACCAAGCTCTCCTTTGAGGAGCCGAGCGAAGACGAGCCGGCCGGCTACCACGTCTACAAGCGACAGAAGAGTCCGTACGAGCGCTACATGAACGACGAGGGCATCCCGATCTTCCGCGGCATCGGCGTGCGCGACACGCGCGAGCTGCCGCTCGGGCCATGGGCGCGGCGCGGCGGACGAGGCACATTCCTGTACCTCAATGGGTGCGAGAACGTCAAAGGCATGTACCTGGTCGAGGTGCCCTCAGGCGGCGCGCTCAATCCGGACAAACACTTCTTCGACGAGTTCTATCTGGTCATCGAGGGCCGCGGCAGCACCGAGGTCTGGGTCGAAGGCCAGGCGCAGCGACAGATCTTCGAGTGGCAGCCCGGCAGTCTGTTCATGATCCCGCTCAACGCGCACTACCGCTTGGTGAACGCGACCGGCAGTCCGGCGCTGCTTCTGGCGTCGAACAACGCGCCGCCGATCATCAACATCTTTCAGCACCGCGGCATCATTTTCGACAATCCCTTTGTTCCTCAGGCCCGGTTCCCCGGCAACGATGATTTCTTCAAGGCGCGCGACGACGTCGAGGCTGACCCCGTTCGCGGCCGGGCGGCTATTCGCAGCAACCTCTTTCCAGATATCGCGCACTGCTTCTTGCCGCTCGACAATCAGCGCGCTCGAGGCTTTCGGCGCATCCAGCCCTACTTTCACGGATTCATTCCCGAGGCTGGCATGGGCGGCTTCGTCGGCGAGTACCCGAGCGGGCGGTACTCAAAGGCGCACTATCACGCGTCTGGCGCGGTGCTGGTGTGTCTCACCGGCAAGGGCTATACCTTCAACTGGCCGGTGGCGTTCGGGCAGCGACCGTGGGAGGCGGGCCACGGCGATCAGATCAAACTGTTGGATTACGTTCCCGGCGGACTGGTGGCCGCCGCGCCGGGTGGTGGCAACTGGTTTCACCAGCACTTCAGCATCGGCCAGGAGCCGCTGCGTGTCTTGAATTTCTGGGGTGGCCCGAATGGCTCCTGGGGCCACGAGGAAGACCAGGACAAGGAGGAGATCCCGGCCTGGAACATCTACGGTATCGAGCACGGCGGGCGAAGCATCAATTACCGCAACGAAGATCCGTATGTGCGCCAGTTCTACTTCAAACGCCTTGCAGAAGAAGGCGTCGAGCCCCAGATGCCCGAGGCGATGTTGTTCGCCTAAACGAAATTGTGCGCCTTTGGGTCGGGGGAGCGCTGCGCGCCCCCGACCCGGATACGCGTAATTCCGCAAGGCTCAAAATGGGTGTCGCGCAATTCACCGCGTGGCTGTGAACAAGCTCACAGCGCTGCGCATAAGGGCGGACGTAGCCTGCCGAGTCATGAGGAATGCCGCCGCTGTTGCTATCGGATCGTCGCCCGTACTGACGTTCGGCGCCTTGCAACTGCTCGGCTCGACGCAGTCGCCGCAGTGGGGCGCCATCTCTGATGACTTCCTGAACCCGCGCTTCTGGTTCACGTTGGCCATCCTGGTCATGAGCGGCGCATTCGGCGGCATCGCCTACGAGCTCCTGCTGCGCGGCGGCGCGATCGAGCTGCCGCACCGCGTGCACAAATACGAAGCCGAGCGGGCGTACAAGCACGCGCCAGCGGAGACGTTGATCGCACTGGGCATCGTCGGCCGGGCAATCGTCGGCGCGGCTGCCGCGGCGACCGTGCTGCTGGTTGTAGCGCCGAGCACCGCGCATGGGGCCATTGCACTTGGTGTGACTGCCGGCGCGGCCGCGCCAGCGCTCATCCGCCTGATGCGCAAACAACTGCTCTTCGCGGCCGATGCCATGTCGCGCTTGCAGCGCGAGAGTCGTTCGAGCAGCGTACCGACACCTGGCGCTCGGCCAGCGGCCGTCGCGCCAGTGAGCCAGGCGGCCTAGTCGAACAGAAACACACCTTTGCCCATCACTCGCGACTCGAAGCGGCGGAACGCCTCGGGCGCTTGATCGAGGGTGAAGGTGTGGGTAAAGACGTGCCGCAGCGGCACCTTGCGATCGACCGCAAAGCGCGCGCACTCCGCCATCAGTACCGTGCTGAACGTCCACGAGCCGTACATCGTCAGTTGCTTGTGAATCACGTCCGGGGTCATGTCAAAGCTGGCCGTGCCGCGCTCGCCGACGAAGCACGCGCGCCCCCAGGCGCGCGCCGCCCTGGCGCAATTCGCCCGCGCGTCCGAGTTGCCGGTGCAATCCAGTGTGGCGTCTGCGCCCTCACCATGCGTCAACTCGCGGATTGCCTCAACTGGTAGCGTTGCATCGGGATCGATGACCGCCTGCGCGCCGAGCGATGTCGCCAGTGCGCGCCGCTCCGGCGACGGATCCACGGCCAGCACGCGCGCGCCCATTACCGTGGCGAACTGCGTCGCCGCCAGACCGACTGGCCCCTGGCCGAAGATGGCCAACGTATCCAGGCCTGAGATGTTCAATCGCTTGAGCGCTGCGTACGCCGTCCCTGTCCCGCACGCGACCGCCGCGCCCTCGGCAAATGACAGTTCGTCTGGCAGCGGCATGAGCGCCGATGCTGGCGCCAGAAGATAGGGCGCATTCCCGCCATGCATCGACGAACCCATCACCTTCGAGCCGTGGACACACATCTGCACGTAGCCGGTGCGGCAGTGCTTGCAGGTCCCGCAACCCTTGTAGTGGTGGATCAAGACCCGCTGACCCCTCAGGCTCTCGGCGACCCCGCTACCCACTGCCGCCACGACGCCGCACGGCTCATGGCCGGTGATGATCCGCTCCCGTCGCGTATCGAGCGGCTCCCGATACGGCGCCATATCGCTGCCACACATCCCCGACGCCTTGATCTGGATGACAACTTCGCCCGCCCCTGGCGAAGGATCCGGGAACTCCTCGAGGGCCACCTGTCGCTCGCCTTTGAACACCACACCACGCATCTGGCGCAGGGTAGCATCGCTTCGAAAGAGAGACGCATTGACGATGCCGACTCTACGAGTGGCCATCATTGGTGCCGGCATGATTGGCCGGGCCCATGCTCGGGCCTTCCGCGCTTTGCGACAGTCATTCCAGCCGGCACCAGCGGATATTGCGCTGACCGTTGTCGCCGACGCCGACGCGACACTCGCCGAGGATGCGAAACTGCGATGGGAATTCGAACGTACCGCGTCTGACTGGCAAGCCGTCGCCGAAGCGGATGATGTCGACATCGCGGTAGTCGCGCTGCCGAACTTCCAGCACGCACAGGCTGTCGGTGCGCTGCTGGCAAATAAGAAACACATTCTGTGTGAGAAACCGCTGGCGTCCACACCGGCTGACGCGCTCACAATGCTCCGAAACGCCGAGCGCGCGGGCGTGGTACATGGCGTCGGATTCAACCTGCGGCGGTTCCCGTCGATCATGGCCACGCAGCACTTGATCGAGCGCGGTGAGCTCGGCGAGATCCAGCATTTTTCTGCGCGCTATTTGACGGATTACGCAGCCAGTCCGGAAGTGCCATTCACCTGGCGTTACCAGAAGAGCCTGGCCGGCTCTGGTGCGCTCGGCGACGTGGCCAGCCACATTATCGACCTGGCGCGGTTCCTCGTCCGCGATTTGCAGCAAGTAAGCGGCGCGGCGCTGGCCACGTTCATACCGGAACGGTTCGTGCCGAGCGGCCACGTCACCGGCCACAGCCGCGCCGCGACGACCGGCGAACAGCGCGCTGTCGACACCGACGACCTCGGCTCATTTACGGCGAGCTTCAAGCATGGCGGCGTGGCAGACTTCCGCTTCAGCCGCATCGCCACCGGCTATCGTAACTCCGCGGCATTCACGGTTACCGGCACGCGCGGCTCTGTGGAATTCGACACGGAGCGCGCCGCGGAGTTGCAGTTGTACGTGCAGGGGCCCGATGACCAGGAGCATTTGAATGGCTTCCGGCGCGTCGTCATGGGGCCACAGCATCCGTATTTCAATCAGGTGACCGCGTTTCCGGTGGCTGGTGTCGGCTACGGTTACACCGAGACATACGTGGCACAGGCGCACGAGTTCGTGCGCGCCGTCGCCGAGGACCATCCGTACGCGCCAGGCTTCGCCGACGGCTACGCCGCGGTATCGGTGTGCGAGGCGGTGCTCAACGCCGCCGAGGAAGGCCGGGCGACGCCCATCGAAGGTGTCATTCAGCCTGTCGCATAGAAATCCGGGCATGGTCGCATCTGGACGGTGACGCGTCGTCCAGACTGCAGTGACTCCAGACAGGCGGCCGCCACGGCAGTCGCGGCATAGCCGTCCCACGCAGTGGGTCCAACTGCGCGGCCAGCGCCGATGCTATCGACCCAGGCCTGCATCTCGACGTCGTACGCCGCCATGAAGCGTTCGATCCAGTGGTCCGGAACGTAAGTTGAACGCTGTCCTGCGTGCGCGACCACCACGTTGCCGAAGTCGCCGAGTGAGACGGTGCCCAATTCCCCCACGACCTCGCAGCGGATGTCGTAGCCATACACGGCATTGACGAAGACTTCGACGTCTGCCAGTACGCCAGATTCACTCTCGAGCAGAACGACCTGCGGACTGATCAGGTCAGTCCGCGCGGTGCTCGAGCGTGGCCGCAGGACGGTCACCGCGACGGTCTCCTCGCCAAGCAGCCAGCGCATCAGGTCGAGCTCGTGAATCGTGGAGTCCGTGATCAGCATGTCGCTCGTGAACGTCGGCGGGGCCGATGGACCACGGTGTGCGCAGTGCACCAATAACGGCGCACCCAGCGTACCTTTGTCGACGACTGCCTTCATGGCCCGATAGCCGGCGTCGAAGCGACGCATGAAGCCGACCTGGACCAGGCGCCGGCCACGCGCGATTTCCGCGTCCACGATTCGCAGACACGCCTCCGTCGTCGGCGCTAGCGGCTTCTCACAAAATACGGGCTTCCCCATGGCCAGCGCCGCGAGCACGTATTCCTCGTGTGACGGGCCCCACGTCGCGACGACGACGGCATCAACACTTGGAGCCGCAATCAAATCGTGGCCAGACTGGAAGACTTCGGCCCCAGCCGCGTGCGACGCAGTGCGCGCTCGATCGAGGTCGACGTCGGCGACGGCAGTAACGCATGCGCTGGACAATACGTGCGAGAGTCGCCGAATGTGGTCCTGACCGATATTGCCGGCGCCAATCACGCCAACGCGAAGGGTCATCCGTCGAAGCCGCACTCGCGCAGATAGGTGCGCGTTCGGCAGGCGATGGGCAGCGGCACATCCGGCGCACACGGATACAGGTCCTGCTCGACGATCGTGAACAGATCGTCACCCAGCGGTGCCAGCGCGTCGTGCAGCGCTTCGAACGAGGGCACGCCACCCGGTGGCTCCGGACAGACACCGAGTGGCACCGCGTCGCCAAAGGACAGGCCTTTGGCCTCCACGATGTCCAGCACGGCAGGATTGACCTGCTTCAGGTGGACGTAGCCAATCCGCGACGGATAGTCGCGAATCAGCGCCAGATTGTCACCGCGCCGATAGGCGACGTGCCCCGTATCGAGGCACAACGACACATCTGTGTTGTCGAGAAACCGCTCGATTTGCAGCTGTGTCTCCACATGGCTGTCGGCATGGGGATGGAACACCATGCTCACGCCAAACTCATCCTGCAGCAGCCTGCTCAGTTGATTGGCGGCATGCGTCAACTGACTCCAGTCAGCTTCGCCCTCGGCGTCGGGCAGAAACACTACGAAGCGTGCGCCAACCTGACTGGCCAGGCTGGCCACGCGCCGCGCCGAGGCGACCAGGTCGGGCCACGCCAAGGCAATCTGCAGCGAGCCGCCGACCGTACCGCCCGCGACACGGAGTCCTCGCCGCGCAACTTCATCGGCCAAGCGAGACGAATCCGTCGGTAGGTAGCCGTACGGCCCAAGCTCCAACCACTCATAACCGGCCACCGCGATTTCGTCGAGGAAGCGCGTCCACGGCACCTGGCGTGGATCGTCCGCGAACCATACGCCCCAGGAGTCCGGAGCGCTGCCCACTCGCATCGGCGCCGATGGTACCCCGACCAGCCGCACCCTGGTGTCTGCTTCTCTTTAGGGAAGGGCATGATTGCGTGGGTCATGCGTGTGGATCGTCGGCCGCGCCATGTCTAGTCTGGCGACATCGTGATCGCGCTGACGATGTCCCGTCCGCCTGCTGCATCCCTGGCGGATGCCATTATCGACCTGGGCCGACCAGGCGGACCGCTCGATGGCCGTGACGATCTCGGCGCCGGATCGCGCGACCATCCGACCAGCCCTGCCGGCGCCGCGTTCCTGGTCCAGTTCCTGGCCCACGACTTGACGAGTCGCGCCCCAGCACTCGACCTGGACGCCGTCTATCGTGGCGGGCCACTCCAGGCCCGTCAGCTGTACGACCCGGTGGACCGCGGCAAGCTTCGCGTCGAAACAGGCGGGCGCTTCGAGGATCTGCCGCGTACCGCGGACGGAAAGGCCATCCTGGGCGACCCGCGCAACGACGAGAACATGATCCTGGGTGGATTGCACGCGGCCCTTCTGCTGGCGCACAACCACACGCTGGACCTCATGCGTGCGCGGCATGGCCGCAGCCGCGGCGGCGAGGACGTGTTCTTGCAGGCGCAGCGGATCCTGCGCTGGCACTACCAGTGGCTGATCGTGCACGAGCTGTTGCCGATGCTGGTCGGCGAACGGCTCGTGAGCAGCATTCTCAGCAGCGGCCGTCGCCTGTTCGCGCCGGCTCGCGCGTGCCTGCCACCCGTATTCGAGGCGGTGATCGGCGCTGTGGGCATGACCATGTTGCGCCCCTCGTATCGGGTGAACCTGGCTGGCAGTGACGGGAAGCCATTTGACGCATCGCTGGCCGACTTGCATGGCGGCACGCGAGCAGCACATCGCTTCGTCGGCTGGCAGGGCTTCTTTGACTTCGGCGACCGCCCCCCAATGCGGGCCATGCGGCTCGACACGCGGTTGTCGACACCGCTACTTCAGACGCATGACGTCGTCGAGTACCTGGGCCTGAGCGTGCCCACCGGCCAGGCTATTGCGCGTGCCTTGCGGGCTCGCCTGCTGAGTCCGTCCAACCTGACTGAGCTCGCCGATTATGAGCTTGGCCTGGAGCGCGAGACGCCGCTGTTCTACTACGTGCTCAAAGAGGCCGAGCTCATGGAGGACGGCCTGCAACTCGGGCCCGTCGGCGGACGCATCCTGGCCGAGGTCGTGCTTGGCCTGCTTCAACTCGACCGGGACTCGTACATCGTGGCGCGACCTGACTGGCGCCCGACGCTACCCTCGCGCATCGGGCGCAGCCGGCTAGCCCGGCCGGGTTCAACGTGTACCGCGTCCACTTCGGGCAGAGCCCCAATGGCGTGATCAGTGGTGCCGAGAAGGACATCTTCGTTCGCAACCGGATCGCTGGACCTGCTTCGCAGAGCATGTT
>WNGB01004077.1_pt1 | contig 22567 bp, 17 predicted proteins | sample 5400681 | NCBI WGS metagenome assembly WNGB01 (sample SAMN13153367, study PRJNA577476) | soil metagenome | isolation source: 115 cm soil or saprolite under grassland replicate 2 | place: USA:California | collected 2016-06-15
TCTTCGCAGCGACCGCACTCCATGCAGGAATCAAGGCTGAGCAGTTGTTGACGGTTGAAATCCGCAAGATCGTGGACTCCGGTGCGACCCGTCTGCTCGACCTCTTCCATCTTCAACGGCACCAGCGTGCCCATGGGCCGCTCGGGACGGCCCGCAATGTTGAGCGGGCCAGTGATGACGTGAAGGAACCGATTCACAGGAATCGCGGCGAAGAACGCCGCCACCAGAATCGCGTGCAGCCACCAAGCCGCGAGGTGCATCGTTTGGGCGCTGCCAGCGTCAAGTCCACGTAACAACGTAGTATCGATCAACCAGCCGATGATCGACCAGTGCGCCACCGGCGGTTGAACCTGAGTGTAATGCATCCGCAGCGCTTCCAGCAGGAAACCGCTGACACCTAGCGACAGAAGCAGTCCCAACAGCCACCAGTCACTCTGGCTGTGACCCAGGCTGCGCTTTCGTCGGAAAACTCGGCGATACATTGCCAGCAGGCAGCCGACGCAAAAGGCCACTCCGAAGACATCCATCGTCAGTTCGTAAATCAGGTAGTACAAGCCGTGGTGAAAGTCGTACGGCCCATCATGAGCAATCCCCAACAGCGTGGTGCCGATGGCAAGGACGACGAAGCCGCTGAACAGTAAAAGGTGGAGCAAAGCGCCGAGCGATTTGCGATGCACGCGTTTTTGCGCCAACGCGTAGGTGACGAGCCTCTCAACCCACACCCGCCAGTCACGCTCAAATCCGCCCCGCTGACCTTTACGCCAGAGCAACGCGCGGGTAGCGACTTGCCACAGCAACCAGCCGAAACTCGCCGCGATCATGATGAAGAACACCACGCGCATCCAGGGCGCGATGTTGCCAAACACTTCGCGCGTGGCGTTATTCATATCAGTCATCGCATTCTTAGGCTCGCCGAATCGATTCGATGAGTTGTGGGACGATATGATACAGATCGCCCACCAAGGCGTAAGTTGCCATCTGAAAGATCGGCGCGTCGGGGTCTTTGTTAATCGCGACGATGATCCGTGAATCCTTGATGCCGGCCAGGTGCTGAATCGCGCCGGAGATCCCAAGCGCGATGTACAACTCGGGCGCGACTATCTTGCCGGTCTGTCCGATTTGATAATCGTTAGGCGCCATCCCGGCATCGACTGCGGCGCGGGTGGCACCGATTGCGCCGCCTAAGGCGTCCGCTAATCCGCCGACCAGACGCTCGAATGTTTCCTTGTCCTTTAGCGGCCTGCCCCCAGATACCACCACGCGGGCTTCGGTTAGGTCGGGTCGGTCAGACTTGCGCTCTTCGCGGGAGACAAATTGTATGCCGTTCGGAAGCGACGCGGGGTCAAAGTCGAAGCGTTTGATCGGACACGGCGCTGCGTCCGCCGCAGGCGGTTCGAAGGCCGTGGCCCGGACTGTGAGCACGCGGCGCTCACCCTCCACCTTGACCATGGCGAACATGCTGCCGGCGTTGATGGGACGTCGGTAGGAAATCGAGCCGTCTATTTCTTCGATTGCGACCACGTCGGTAACCATTGGCGCATCAAGGAGCGCAGCAGCGCGCGGCAAAACGTCTTTGCTAAACGTCGAAGAAGTTCCCAAGATGGTCTTCGCGGCGCGGTTGCGCGCTGCTTCCGCGATCACTGTCGCGTAACGGTCGGCCAACGGTTCCGCCAATGCCGGGTCGTCAGCGACAACCACTGCAGACGCGCCGTAGGAAACAAGAGATGTGGCGATCCCCTCCAGGCTGTGGCCGAGCACGAGTAGCGCGTAGTCGCCACCAAGCTGTCGCGCCAGCGCGATCGCGTGCAACGAAGGACGCTTCACCTGTTGGCCATTGTGTTCGATTAGTATAAGCGACTCGGCCATGCTAAAGCACCTTCGCCTCCTGCTTTAGTTTCGTGATTAACTCTTCGACCGACCCAACGCGCGTGCCAGCGGCGCGCTTGGGCGGACGCGCAATGGAGAGCACAGTTGTAAGTGGGCGCACAGTTACTCCCAATTGATCGCAAGTTAGAACTTCAATGGGTTTGCGGCGCGCCTTCATTAAACCGGGCAGCGAGACGTAGCGCGGTTCGTTCAGGCGAAGATCGGTGGTGATAATCGCCGGCAGATTAACTTCGACTACTTCAAGGCCGGCATCGGTCTCACGCGCGCAACGGGCGCGGGTCTTGTTGTCCAGAAACTCAACCTTCGAGACGAACGTCGCCTGCGGCCAGCCTAACAAACCAGCCAGCATCTGACCGACCTGGTTTGAATCATCGTCCACAGCTTGCTTGCCCATGATCACGACGTGTGGCGCTTCCTTCTCGACCGCCGCAACGAGAATGCGCGCCACCGCGTAGGGATCGAGCACGCGGGAATCGTCGATGCGAATGGCGCGATCGACTCCCATTGCCAGCGCGGCGCGGATTTGTTCGTCGACCGCCGGCGCTCCGATCGTGATGCCCACGATTTCCGTCGCTTGGCCGCGTTCGCGAATCCGCAATGCTTCCTCGATGGCGATCTCGTCGAACGGGTTGATCACCGACTTAGGCGTCGAGACGGCTGCACCTGCGATGGTGACGTCGTCAGGATCCGGCACACTCTTGAACGAAACGAGGATCTTCATCTACCTACCGGTGTTAAATCACAGCTCCAGACGAGATGACGTTCCCTGTACCGGCACTTTCTCTTTCCCTACCACTCCGATGCTGCCTCAGAGCCCCAGCATCGAGGCGATGATGTTGCGCTGGATCTCGCTCGTGCCCGAGTAGAGCTTGCTGCCGATCGCGTCGCGCAATTCCCGCTCGACCTCATACTCGGTCATATAGCCGTAGCCGCCGTGGATCTGGATTGCATCCTCACAGCATTTCACCCAGCAATCGGCGATGTGCAACTTGGTCATCGCGGCCTCCAAGTACACGGCCTTACGGTGGCCGCTCAACCACCCGTAATGGTAAAGCATGTGCCGGGAGCTCTCGACCCGCATTTTCATGTCCACGATCTTGCTCGCCACTAGCTGGTATTTGCCGATCGACTGGCCGCCTTGTTTGCGCTCGTTCGCATAACGGATGCACGTCTCCAACAATCGTTGCATCGAGCCGACCGCGCTGGCCAGGATGCAGCCGCGTTCCCAAGTCATCGACCGCGTGAACAGAAAAGCGCCCCCGCCTTCTTTGCCGAGCAGGTTTTCTTCCGGCACCTCACAGTTTTCGAAAAACACTTCCGCCATTGGCGATGTGCGCACCCCCATCTTCTCGAGCTTGCGTGCGACGGTCATCCCCGGCGAATCTTTCTCGACCAGGAACGCAGCGATTCCATCCGGGCCGCGCGCTTTGTCCGCCGTGGCAAACACGACGAGCAGATCGGCGATGGGACCATTGGTGACGAAGATTTTGCTGCCGTTGAGGATGTACCTGGAGCCTTTCTTGATGGCGGTCGTAGTGAGGCTGAATGCGTCGGAGCCGCTATTCGGTTCGCTCATGGCGTTGCCGCCGATGAGCGTGCCGTTACAAAGACCGGGCAGGTATTTTTTCTTTTGTGCCTCGGAGCCGTTATAGACGAGGGGAGTGACCGCCGTCCAGAGATGCGCGTTGATGGAGAAGAGCAGGCCATTATCCTTGCAGGCATACCCGAGCCGCTCGAGGGCCGCCACCGTGGTGAGTGGATCCATGCCGAGCCCGCCGTATTCGGTCGGGACGGGCAGGCCCTGGATACCGAAGCTACCGCACTTCTCCCAAGCGTCGTGGTTGAAAACGCCGTCGCGGTCGTTTTCGATTACGTTATAGTTGAGTTGCTGGCTGGCGAAGCGGCCGACCGCGTCCAGTAACTCTCGCTGTTGGTCCGACCAAGCAAAGTCCATCCCGTTGAGTTCTCCATCAGCCTGTGAACCGCTTGTCCCGTCCCGAACAGCTTCGGCAAGGCCGCTGCCGTGCGCCGCGAGTGTCACGCGGGAGTCGCGATAAACACCAACTCTAGAGGCGCGCGGCGGAGCGGTCAAGCAAGCGCGCTCGCCACCCAATTAGGAGAGTAGATACGACTTGACTAGTTCCGCAAGTCCGCTCAGATGCAGCTCTGTGAATTTTTCGTGGAGCAAGGAGCAGATCGCTTTTCGTAATTCGCTGCGCGATTATCAAACGGGCTTGTCGATATTGAGGCGCACGGATGAGATCGGATAGAAAACGCCTGACGAGCGAACCCTCGGAAACAAAACTCCATATCAGCGAAAGCTGCGTGCAGAGCTGTCTCGGCGCTATTCAACTCCATGGTGCCCATGGCTACATAGTTGAATCGGGCCTGGAGAAGCAGCTTCGCGATGCTCTCATTTATTCAGGGACTTCAGAACTTCGGAAAGCGATCCTCGTCGCCTAGCGCGATCTTTAGCGCCAATGACCTACGTCTTACACCAACTATTGACCGAAAGCGCCACGCGTCGGCCCGACGCGGAAGCGGTGCGCCTTCTCGATCAGGCGCTCAGCTATGCGGAGCTGGAAAAACTCAGCAATCAACTCGCACATGCGCTTATCGAAATCGGGGTCGTTCCCGGTGATCGCATCGGGATTTATTTGCACAAATCGCCTTCCGCAATCGCCAGCATATTTGGAATTATGAAAACCGGTGCGTGTTACGTTCCGGTCGATCCAAATGCTCCCGGCCTACGCCTCGCGGAAATCGCGAGGCAGTGCGGCTTCCGCGCACTGGTCACGAGCTTTTCGCTGTATGAGAAACCCAGCGCCGCGTTTCTTGATAAATGTCCGATGGCAGCCATATTTTTCATCGATAAATCCCCGGATACGGCGCTTCCTGCGCGGGCGTTTACCTTCGCTAATTCGCTTCCGAGCCAGCCGGCTGCGCCGCCCGCAGTCAACGTCATCGACCAGGACCTCGCCTACATTCTTTTTACATCGGGGTCCACAGGCACTCCCAAGGGCGTGATGCTCTCCCATCTGAACGCGTTGACGTTTATCAACTGGGCATGCGACACCTTCGCCATCTCCGGTACCGACCGCCTCTCCAACCACGCCCCGCTGAACTTCGACCTGTCGGTTTTCGACATCTTCGCGGCGATCAAAGCTGGTGCCGCAATCTCGCTTGTACCTGAGGGATTGTCATCTTTCCCCATTCAGCTGTCGTCGTTTATCCAGAATCAAAGAATCACCGTCTGGTACTCTGTGCCGATGGTGCTCACGATGCTCACCCACGGCAAGCTGCATGAGCGCGACCTCAGCCAGCTGCGGCTGGTGCTCTTCGCCGGCGAAGTTTTTCCGATCAAGCACCTGCGCAATCTACGGCGAATGCTGCCGCAGCCGCGGATGGCCAACCTTTACGGGCCGACGGAAACGAATGTCTGCACCTGGTACGAAGTCGGCCAAATCCCCGAAAATCAAACCACACCGATCCCGATCGGCAAAGCCTGCGCCAACATGGCGGTCATCGCGATCGACGAAGCTGGCAGGCGTGTCCTCGCGCCGGGCGAGGAAGGTCTGCTTTACGCCCGCGGCTCGAACGTTATGCAGGGCTATTACGGGCGTCCGTCGGAATCCGCCGCTTGTTTCATCAGCAACCCGTTCGCGTCAGGCCGCGACGAAAAACTGTACTGCACGGGCGACTGGGTAACAATCGATGAGAAAGGGGATTTTTTGTTGATCGGGCGCAAAGATCACATGATCAAAACGCGCGGCTACCGCGTCGAGCTTGGCGAGATCGAGGCGGTGATGGTTGCGCATCCGGCTGTCAACGAGGCGGTGGCTTTGGCGATTCCGGACGAGGCGATCGGCAATGCGATCCGTGCAATCGTTACCGTTGATGACGGCAATTCGATTAACGCAACGGAGCTGAAGCGACACTGTGCGGAGAAGTTGCCGCCTTACATGGTGCCAGAAGAGATTGAGTTTTGTGACACGCTGCCCCGAACGGGCACCGGGAAGATTGATCGACAACGATTGCTCCGCGAAAGGAGTACGCCAGCCACCTAAAATACCTAACAATCGGTTGTATTATGTCTTTCTGGAAGCAAAAACAGGTGGTCGTGACAGGCGGGTACGGATTTATCGGCTCTCATCTCGTAGAACGGCTGCTCGAAGCAGGCGCCAATGTGAAAGTTGCCGATTTCGCGCCAGGCGACGGCGCGAGGAACAACCTGGAGGCTGTCGAGCGCGATATTGAATTTCAGGAGGCTGATTTGGCCGATCCACAGGCCTGCGGCAAAATCTGCCGTGGAGCCGATGTCGTTATGCATCTCGCAGCGAAAATTCGTGGCGTCGGCTACAACGTAAAGCATCACGGCGAGATGTTCTTCTCGAACGCCCTGATGAATTTGCACATGATGGAAGCTGCGCGCTTGGCGTCCGTCGATCGCTTCCTGTGTGTAAGTACTGTCGGCGTTTACCCCAAAGAGTGTGAAGTGCCGACGCCCGAGGAGGACGGCTTCAAAGGAGAACCGGAGGCGAGCGGCTTTGGGTACGGCTGGTCGAAGCGCCTCGCTGAAGTGCAGGCGCGCTGCTACAAGGACGAATATGGAATGAAGATAGCGATCGTGCGACCGTATAACGTTTACGGCCCGCGGATGGACTTCAATCCGGAAACGGCCCCGGTGGTTCCTTCGCAGATAAGAAAAGTGCTCGAGGCCAAAGACGTTATTACGGTGTGGGGCAGCGGCGAGCAGACTCGATCGTTCACCTACGTCTCCGACGAGGTCGCTGGAATGATCCTCGCGGTCGAGAAGTATCCGGAGGCGGACGCTCTGAATATCGGAACCAGCGAAGAGATCAAGATTAAGGATTTGGTGCGGCTGATCGTCCGGTTGTCAGGTAAGAATATCCAGATAGAATTTGATAAAACCAAGCCTTCAGGCGCAGAAAGGCGTTGCCCGAACATTTCTAAAGCCGAGCGCCTGATCGGCTATCGACCCAAGGTGCGGATGGAAGAAGGCCTTCAGAAAACGATGGACTGGTATCTTAAAAGGACGGGGGCATCTCAGTGAGCTCACCCGTCAAACAGAGTATGCGAGTAGCAGGTTTCGATCTCAGATATTCGGAGGAAGAAGTGCAGTCAATCATGGCTGGCTTTGAAAAGATCCTTCGTGGCGGGTTCATCAGCATGGGGCGGAATGTTGAGGAATTCGAGCGCCAATGGGCGCAGTACTGCGGAGTGAGATACGCTTTGGGAACGAGCAACGGCACCTGTTCCATTGAGCTCATTCTTCGGGCCATCGGTGTCGAAGGGTGGACGGTTATCGTTCCAAGCCACACCTTCATTGCCAGCGCCGCCGCTGCCATACACGCTGGGGCAAAAGTGATTTTTGTCGATTGTCAGCGGGAGACGTTTCAGATGAGTCCTCGTGATTTGCGCCGCAAGATCCGACCGGATACCAAGGCCGTCCTGCTTGTCCACATGAGTGGGATCATTTCTCCCCATATCGAAGAGATCCAGGACATCTGTCGGGAGTATGGCGCTTCTTTGATCGAGGACGCGGCGCATGCGCATGGAGCAACCATCGACGGTAGAAAAGCCGGATCTCTTGGGCGAGCCGCCTCGTTCTCATTTTTCTCCACCAAAGTCCTAACCACCGGCGAAGGCGGGATGGTCACGACCGACGACGAGAAGCTCTATGAAACTGCCAAAGCGCTTCGCGATCATGGCCGCTTTGGCCCCGAGCCGAATCTTCACCACGAAATTGGCAATAACTGGCGGCCAGGTGAGTTCAACGCCGTGCTTGGCCTCGAGCAGATGCGGCACGTAGAAAAAATCCTTCAAAAGCGACGGCATATCGCCAGTAGCTATGACGAACAGCTGAGGGCTCGGAAAATTCCGGGGATCAAGTTGCTCGAAGTGCCTCCGAACATTCAGTCCGCCTACTACAAATATATCCTGTATTTCGAGCCTCCGATCGAAAGGGAGAAGCTGAAACAGAAGCTTAAACAGCACTACGGTGTCTCTTTGCCAGGCGAGCTTTACAATCGCAGTTGCCATACGCAGCCTTTGTTTACCAAACATCCCGAGCTGATCGTTCCACAGCCGGAAGAAAGCTTCGCCGAGACCGATTACGCAGTCTCAAACCACTTCTGTTTGCCGCTTTACTTCGATCTGACAGACGACCAGATCGAGTACGTCGTAGATTCTCTCGACAAGGCGGTGCGGTCGTTTTAACAGATCTTCAGATAATGAGTTTTTCCATCGCTATGGTTGCCGCCTGCGCTTTTCCGGCAAACCATGGCACTCCGGCGGCAATCAAGGAGATGTCGGAGGAACTTGCCCGGCGCGGACATTCGATTCGTGTTGTTACCTACCCGCTGCGTCATGAAATTCCAATAACGGGTGTTGAGATCGACCGGGTAGCTCAGGTAGGTTCAAATCGCGAAGTTAGTGTTGGCCCGAGTTATCAGCGGCTGGCCTTTGACGCGCTCCTGGTATTCAAGCTCTTTCAAGTTGTGCGCAGGCATAAGGTAGAGGTAATTCACGCTCATAACTACGAGGCCGCGCTCGTCGGCGGCTTCGTTGGTAGGTTCACAGGAGTGCCGGTGGTCTACAATGCGATCAACACGATGATCGGTGAGTTGCCTTCGTTTAACTTTATCCGCCCGCGCGCGCTGGCCATCGGGCTCGCCAAGATCCTCGACTACGTTGTCCCCAGAATGGCCGATTTGATCATCGCCGACACCGAGGAGTTGCGTTCGTTTATTCTCGATAAAGGCGTCGATCCGGCGCGGGTGATTACCATCCATTCCGGTGTGCGGCCCGAAATGTTCGCCGCAGCCGATGGCTCACGGGTCCGGGATCGCTTCGCCGCCGGGGACGGCCCCTTAATCATTTACACAGGAACATTCGATGACTTCCAAGGCCTTGATTACTTGATGGCGGCTTTTAAGATTGTTCACGAGCGCAAGCCCGCAGCAAGCTTGCTCCTCGTCGGTAGCACGATCAATCCCGCTCATAGCGCCAAATATAAGAGAATGGCTGCCGACCTTGGGTTTGCCTCACGGTTTAGGATGGCGTCGTGCACTCTCGACGAACTCTCGGACTTTCTCGCAGCAGCCGATGTGGCTGTTGTCCCGCGGCCAGAGTCGGCGGGCATCCCGACAAAGCTCCTGAACTACATGGCGGCGGGAAACGCCATCGTGAGCTTTAAGCAATCGGCGACGATCCTCCAGCATAGGGAGACGGCTCTACTGGTCGAACCTGCGACCGCTGAAAACTTCGCGCAGGGAATTGTGAGCCTGCTCGACGACCCAGCTCTCGCGCAAAAGCTTCGTAAAAACGTCAAGAGCTTTGTAGTTGGGCGTTTTGACTGGCCGAGCATCGCGGCAAAGCTTGAAGCAGTTTATGCCCGCCTGGCTACGAAATCGCCTGCGAATATCCATCGCAGCGAGCCGGACAAGCCGGGCATAAACCGGCAAACGTCCCATCTGGGCGCGGGGCCAAGTTGACTTGGCGCGAAGGGTGTCTAGTATTGCCCGCCTCTACGGCGGCAGAGTAGCATGAAGAAGCCAAAAGTTTTGATCATTGGTTTGGATGCGGCGACCTTTGATCTGATCGGCCCCTGGGTCGCCGAAGGGAAGCTGCCAAATCTGGACGTTCTCATGAAAAACGGCGCATGGGGCAGGCTCCCGTCGATCCTGCCGCCCATCACTCCGCCAGCCTGGACGTCGTTCATGACTGGTAAGAATCCAGGCAAACACGGCATTTTCCATTTCATGGAGGCCGAGCCGGGAACTTACGGGCTGCGTTACTTAAACGCTGGTTCGCGTCGCGCGAAAACCGTCTGGCGCATGCTGTCGGATGCCGGTTACACCGTCGGCACGATGAACATTCCGTTTACCTATCCTCCCGAACAGCTGAACGGCTTCCAAATCTCTGGAATGGACACGCCATCGGAGAAGAGCCCCTTCATTTATCCGCCTGAACTGCGTTTTGAGCTCGTGGGGCTCCTCGGCAGATTTAGCCTCGATCTCCGTTACCTCGGCTACATGTCCACCGATTCAAGGCGCGAACAGGTCCTCGCCGAGATGGAGAGGCTCGACCATCAATGGCTCAGTGCAGGTCTTTATTTGATGGAGAAGCATCCAGCCGACGTGATGATGTTCACCTTTATGTCCATCGACACCGTGCAGCATTATTTCTGGCAATACATGGATCGCGAACATCATCTGTACGATCCGGCGGCCGCACAGCGCTTTGGCGACGCCGTTCTGCGCGTCTATCAGCGGCTCGATGACGCGGTCGGCCAGCTGCTGAAAAAAACGTCCGGCGACACCTCGGTCTTCGTCGTCTCAGATCACGGCGGCGGCCCTACTTCCGACCGCGTTATTTACCTCAATCGCTATCTGGCCCAGCTTGGTTTGCTTCATTACCATGAAGACAACCGTTCCGCGCTCAAGAAGCTGGCGCAAAAGGTCGTCCGCGGCTCCTACACGCTGCTGCGCAGCTCCCTCAGCCACAGTCGAAAAAGCTATCTCGCTCAACGCTTTCCAGCATTGCGCGAGTGGTTCGAAGGCGCGTTCACCTCGTTTTCTGAAATCGATTGGAGTCGCACAAAAGCCTACTGCAGTGAAGTGCTCGCCTCGCCGCCGAGCATCTGGATAAATCTCAAAGGCGTGAAGCCCTCCGGCATTGTCGAGCAAAGCGAATATGAGCCGCTGCTGAAGTTGATCAGCGAGAAGCTGAAAGAGCTTAAAGACCCACGCACGAATGAGCCGGTCATCAAACGCGTTTTCCGGCGTGAGGAGATCTTCAACGGACCATTTGCAAACGAAGCCGCGGACCTGATCCTCGACTGGTGGGAGTCGAGCCATTTCTCTACCAGCCCAAGCTTTCCCGAACACACCGCAGAGCCTGCTGTGGAGATCTGTGAGCGAAAGCCGGCCACAAGCGCGGAGTGGGGCGGCACGCACCGGCGCGATGGAATTTTGATCGTGCAGGGCAAACCGTTCAGGAAGGGCGTCCAGATCCATGGGGCACGACTAATCGATATGGCGCCGACGATTCTGCATCTCATGGGCCAGCCCGTGCCAGAAGACATGGATGGTCGCGTGTTGCAGGATCTCTTCGAGCCGGGCTTTATCGAGCAAAACCCCGTCCGGACCGGCGGCAGTGCAGACTCCGAAGGCAGGCAAGGGGCGCAATACTCCGCTGAAGAAGCTGCCATAGTCGAAGAACGGCTCAAAGCTCTGGGCTACATTGAATGACCTGCCCGAACCATGGACCCCGTCCGACTGCGAGTGTGTTGACCACGGCGCGTTGATAGAGAAGCGGCCCGGTTGTTATCTATTACCGACCACGGAACCTCACTGTCGCATCGTTCGAGCAGGTCGCGGAGCCCGCTTCACACACCCGATACGTGTAAGTGGCTCGGCCGCGGTTGCCGGTGGAATCAGTATAGGCGCCCGTGTTGGGTACTGTCGCGATCACAGCGCTATTCCGATAGACGTCGACGTTGGTCGAAGTCGCCCCGCTCCAAGTGAGATCCGCCGTATCTACTCCCCCCACCTTATGCCCCGATGCAATGAGCGTGATAGGTCCAGGTGTAGGCGTCGGGGTTGGTGTCGCAGTTGGCGTGGGGGTCGCAGTTGGGGTCGGCGTCGGCGTCGGAGTCTCCGTTGGAGTTGGAGTCGGAGTCTCTGGTGGGGTTGGGGTTGGAGTCGGAGTCTCAGTTGGGGTTGGGGTCACAGTTGGCGTGGGAGTCGCAGTTGGGGTCGGAGTCGGAGTCTCCGTTGGAGTTGGAGTCGGAGTCTCTGGTGGGGTTGGGGTTGGAGTCGGAGTCTCAGTTGGGGTTGGGGTCACAGTTGGGGTCGGAGTCGGGGCTGCCACAGTATAAGAAATGTGGATGGTACCGTACTCGTCCGCTGCTTGGAGGATTACTCGATCCGGATCCTCCAAGATTGTGACCAATCCGAAGCCAGGGCACGTATCGTCGTAATATCCCTCGCTCCAGGTTCCGTTGGGACCAGTAGCGCACTGGTGAGGAAGCTGTCTCGAATTTGCCCCGGCGACGCTCATCTCAGGAAAGCCAGACTGCGTGCCATTGTCGATCGCTTCAAGATGCAAGTCTCCGGCAATGAACACGACGCCCTGGATATTGTTGGTGTTGATGAAATCCCTCAGCGCGTTCCACTCTGTTTGATAGGCTCCCCACGCGTCGTTCCGTTTCGTGCTCGGGTTGGTTACGACGGAAGTGAAGATGATTTTCCACCGTGCCGTTGATGTCAGGAGACCGTTTTCTAACCACTGCAGTTCTCCGGTGGCGCCAAGGTTGTTCCCATCAAGCATACTCTTGTTGGCGTCGTCTGGATCCGTTGCAACATCTCGCTGGCTGCGGCAATCGAGGACAAAACAGTCGGCCTGGGCATAACTGAATTTCTGCCAGATCCCCGGCGTGGCCGAAGGGAGCGGATAGCTCGGCACGTATTCCTGAAATGCCTGCTGGGTCAGGTTCCAATCGGGGTAAGTCTTGTCGAGGTTATTCAGGCCAGAATCGTGATCGTCCCACTGATGCATAATAGGCGTTCTCCGCAGGATCAGGTTGACGAAATCCCCCATGTAGGGCGTATTCGGATCATAAAGGCCCTTGAACATCTGCCTCTTATCATCGAGCGTTTTAGGGTTTCTGTGGTCAAAGTCTCCGCCAATGAATGCGAAGACAGGGTTCTCTGCTGCCGCGCTGGCGAAAGTCTGCGATGGCCCGGTCAGGAGCCGGAGCGACACGAAGTCTGTCAAAACTATAAAGCTAAAATTTCTCGCACTTCCGCTGGGAGGAAAAGTGGTGAGGGAAGGATATGGCGCAGCCAATTGGGGCACAGCGTTGACCGCCACGTCCAGGTAATAAGTCGTTTCTGCCGTCAGGTCGGCGAGGGGAACGATTTTGGTAAAGTCGCTTGCGAGATCGGTACTGAAGGCTTGCGAGGTTGAGTAGGTTGAGAGATTTGGATCAGTCCCATAGTGAATTTCGACAGTGGCCGCCTGGTCGGTTCGAACAAACACGTTCGCGGTCGAATCAGTGACACCTCCTACCACCGGCCCATGCGTGAGCACTTGGCCAAACGTAAAGTGGGCTACGACGACTTGGGCAATGACCAAAACGGTAGCGGCATAAGTTCGGTTCTTCATAATGCTAGTCCGCTCGAGATCATGAAATACTCCTCCTTTTAGATTACTGACCCTCGATCACAGTGACCTCCTGATTTGCTGGAATATTGCTTAAAATCTGGTTTGAACCACTTGGCCATTTAACTGTAATCTGATCAACGACTGTGACCTGACCCAATCCAAAATGAAGCGGCCCGGCCCCCTGGGAGAGCAAATGTCCCCCAGCTCCATTCGCTTCCCGGTATTGCATCGTCTGACCAATTTGGATCGTGACCTTGGCTCCTAACCCTTGTCGGTTACTCGCTGTTCCCACCAGCTTAATCTTAAGCCAGCTATTACCATTTCCCCCATTATGGTAGAGAATCTGGGGACCCTCTAAAAATAGAGTGCCATCCTCACCATTGGTGACGAAGAGATCAAGGAACCCGTCATTATCGTAGTCCCCCCAGGCAGCTCCATGGCCGCGACTCGTTACCAAGTCCTCAACACCTGCGCTGCTCGCCACATCGGTAAAGGTCCCATCTTGATTATTCTTGTAAAGATAATTCGGGCCTTTTCCTTCGGGATCACTCCCGGAATCAACCACATATAGGTCCAGGTAACCGTCATTATCGAAGTCTCCCCATTCCGCCGCGCGATTATTGCTGATACTCCCTAAACCAGCCTGATCGGTTACTTCCGTAAATGTCCCGTCTCCATTATTCCGATAAAGGGTTTGCTTAAAGGAAATGTCTGTCCCTCTTGAGATAAAGAGGTCCAGGTCGCCGTCATTATCATAGTCTCCCCAAGCGATGGCCCGGCCGTTGACCAGACGGCGAATACCAGCCTGGTTAGAAGTGTTCGTAAATGTTCCGTCTCCATTGTTCTTGAGGAGGATATCTTTTGAGGGACGCTGCGCCTGACTATTCGTGCAGAAAATATCTGGGAACCCATCGTTATTGTAATCGGCAAAGGCGCATTCGTTATACTCGAGATGCCCAAGACCGGCTTGCTCCGTTATATCAAGGAAGGTTCCGTCCCCGTTGTTCTTAAGGAGAACCAGCTCGGTTTTAAGGTTCCCCAGTAAAAGGTCGAGATATCCATCATTGTTAAAGTCGCCCCAGGCCACGCTTCTTCCTCTCCCCAAGGTATTCGTAACTCCTGCTGCCTCGGCAATATTCGTGAATTGGCCGGCTCCTAGATTTTGATAAAGCTCGTCCTGCTTGGTGCCGAATGCATGGCCATGTCTGGCTCCCTTGGTAATAGACAGATCCAAATCGCCGTCATTATCAAAGTCAACCCATGCAGATCCATGACGATCTCCCGCTGGCTTAAGCCCAGAGACCGGACGAATATCCGTAAACGTGCCATTCCCATTATCCTGGTAAAGATAAGACGCTGCGTTATAATGATTATCAACGAAGAGATCGAGATCTCCATCGTTATCGAAATCACCCCAAATGGGATTTCCGAATGTAAATCCCGTCGTGTTGAGCCCCGCCGAGAGGGTGGTGTCAGTAAAAATTATGCTGCTACCCGCAAATACGTTGCCGCGAGCTGAGAGCATGAGCAACAGAGCGGCGGCGGTGAAGAGGAAAGCTTTGGCCCCGAAACCAGAGATCGAGTTTTGAGTAATTTTAATAATTTTCATAATGAATACTTCAAGCTGTGCGAACGCTTTCGAGTTCGGGTTTTCCATGCGGCAAGAAAGTGAGGTGAACCCCCTGTTCGTTGCGGAGGCAAGAGTGCCGGAAATGACAAAAAGAAAGCAAGCTCTTTTTCATCTTATCGCTCTTTAACAGTTGGACTGGCTCACGCGCTGCCGGATATTTTGTGCTCGGCCGGACAAGTGCGGTAGGGTGTCAGTCCTGCTGTCGTAACCTCCTTCACTGTTGCATTGAGCGCTACTGTACAGTCAGTGTTACTGGTCACGCTTCCGGCGAGATTACTCACAGCCACGGCGAATGTCTCAGTTTCGAGATGGCGTTGGGGTAGGTGTGGCGGTTGACCTAGACATCGTCATAAAGTGCGGCCCGCCTCCGGTGTGAGCGAAGACCCCCAGATCATCCCCTGTGGGAGAAAACTTTTCGATTGTGCTGTTGCCCTGATTGCAGGCATAAAGGTTGCCGAAACGATCGAACATTATCCCGAGCGGCTTGTTCAATCCAGTGCTGGCGAATACACCCAAGTCAACCCCGGTGGGGGAAAACTTCTCGATCGTGTTGCTGTTGAGGTTTGACACGTAGAGGTTGCCGTCACGGTCAAATGCGAGTCCATACGCGCCTTGGAAGCCAGAATCGGCGAAGACTGACCCTACCCCATCAGGCGTGAACTTTAGCACGCTGCCGTTACCCTCTGACCCCCCATAAAAGTTCGACACATAAAGGTTGCCCGCGGTATCAAAGGCCAAATCAATTGGGCTGGCCAAACCATCATGTCGGTCCGCAAAAACAGTGCCGACCCCGTCGGGGTTAAATTTCATAATTGTCCTGTTCCTCGCATTTGCGACGTAGAGACTCCCGGCTGTGTCGAACACGAGCGCGTGCGGACCGTTCAACCCGCTATTTGCGAAGACAGTGAAGGAGCCATCCGGCGCGAACTTCAAGATCGAGTATGCGGCAGAGCTGTCGCTCGACACGTATAGATTCCCCGCATCATCGAAAACCAAGCCGGTTGGGTGAGCCGGCGTGGCGAAGGTCCCCAGATCGGACCCCCTCAAGGAAAATACCTCGATCGTATTGCTGCGAAAATTGGTTTGGTAAATTGTGTTAGGGCTTGGTAAGATGCCGTCGGCGGTATTCAAATCGCCGCTAACGGCGCGGAGATTTCCGGTCACACTTTGGGCAACGGCGATATCCCAGGTTGCGAGCAAGAGCAGGATCAAGGGCGCGGCGACGAAAAGCCGCCTTTGTAAACGCAGAAGAGAGCTTCTCAAATGTGGAATGTTTCTCGCAGCGGATATTCTAACGTGTTGGATTCCATTGCGGGAATGCTGGAACATTTTGTATATACGCAGTAGCTGTCGATAGAGGTTGTCTGCGCGGTGAGTTTGTCCTCGCCGGGGGGAATGGCTTCATGCGGCTTCCAATCACTGCGGACCGTCGAACATCAGATCGAACGGCTGCTGCCCCACTTGTTGGATCGTTTGCAAGACGGTCTGACTGGCTAGATCGATCACGGACACGGTGGTGTCCGCAGAGTTGGAAACGTACAGTTCGGTGCCGCTCGGATTGACGACGGAGAAAAATGGACCCAGTCCGACTGTGAGTGTGTTGACCACGGCGTGAGTGCCTGTCTCGATGATCGACACAGAGTTTGAGCTGGAGTTTGACACGTAGGCCCAGGCGCCGTCCGGCGTAATGGCCAGATGCCAGGGCCGGTCGCCAACACCAATGGTTGCAACCACAGTCAGGGTCGCATTGTCAATCACCGAAACAGTCCCGTCGCCCACGTTGGTCACATAAATCTCGCTACCGTCCGGCGTGACGTCGATGCCTCTCGGATGCTGCCCGACGCCGATGTTTTGGATCACAGTTTGAGTGAGAGTATCGATGGCGGAAACCGAGTTGCCCAGGAAGTCGGTCGCGAAAATGCGATCGCCACCCGGCGAGATCGCGAGCCGACGAGGTCCGGGCGGCGTGGCGATGTTGGTTACCTGATGGGTAGAAGTATCTATGACGTTCACCATGTCGGCGGTGTAATTTGCCACGTAAACGAATCGACTGTCGGGCGTCGCTAGGACATCTTTGGCCCCCCTCCCGCCGATGGTTAGATTGCCGGCAAAGGTATCTGTCCTCGTCCGGATTGTCGCGATGTCTCCCGAGTTTGAGTGCACCACCACGACGAGTTTGCCATTCGGAGTGACTATGAGCTCCTGTGCACCACCAACGCCGACCGGGATTGTGGCTGTTACAATCCGATTCATTGTGTCGATAACGGAGACCGTGTTGTCACCATAGTTGGAAACATACGCCTTCCGCCCGTCGGGGGTCATGGCGAGCCGAAGCGGAGATGTGCCGACGGGGATCCTGGTCGTGACCTGGTTGGTAGCGGAATCGATTACAGTGACAGAGTTCGAAACGGTCGTCGTCACGAAAAGCTGCGGGGCAGCACTGCCCAAAGAATGGTTCGACGACTTAATGCTTTCCGCGTTGTCGGCCGCATCAACAAGCTTTTGTCCGCGCGCGATTGGCGAAATCAGCATCGCCACAACCGTAAGCGCATTTGTGATCCTGGTGAGTTTACTCATTGTTCCTGTCCTCGTTGTTTCATGGAGGCGATAGCTGTGCTTTCACTGCTCGCCCTTCGAGCGATCCAGATACTCGCTTACGATCACGTGTCGAGCTCGACGACTTAGCGGGCGATCAGTCCAGATCAGTCGTTAGTCACTATGTGCGGAGCAGGTTTGCTCAACTCAACTTTCTCGTTCACCTTTTGGATTTGCGCCGCCTGTTCTTTCAAGGCCGCTTCCAACCGTGCAACGGTCGTCTCCAGTTGTTGCACTTTCTTGTCCTGCGTCTCCACCTTGCGGTGTTCTTTGAGAAACTCGTTGAGCAACATCGCGTTGATCTCCTCATAGCGCACGGTGAAGGGCTTGCCTTGGTCGTCGGCTACCACCAAGTCTGGATTCACCTTTGCTACTTCTTCTGCTACCAGCCCGAACTGTGGCACTCCCTTTGGATCGAGCTCTTTCTTGTACCGGAAGCTAATCGGACGCAGCGCCAGGATCGCTTCGCTCGCCTTATCCATCGGTTCGACCGCTTCCTTGAAGCGAGCCGCGGAAGCTCTAACTCCAAGTTGACCAGCGGCGTTAACACCTACGGGCTGCGCGCCAGTGATCGCTACTCCGCGAATGCCAGCTACGAAAGTGGCGCTTTGCGCGCCGGCGCTGCCGATGCGAATCGTATTCGACTCCCCGACCACGCCCACATTGCCGATATCGATATTGTTACTGCCGGTGGTGAGATTGATACCGGCGCGATGCCCCATGGCAATGTTCTCGCTGCCGGTTGTGTTCCCGTTGAGTACGTCACAACCGACACCCGTGTTGCTGTTGCCGGTCGTAATCAGGGCCGCATGCCAACCAAGGCCCGTATTGTTGAAGCCGACGGTGTTGACGGAGAGCGCCGAATGGCCTGTCGCCGTGTTGTTAAGGCCGGTGGTGGTCTGCTGGAGCGCATCATAACCCAGAGCCACATTCTCCGTGCCGGTGGTGAAACTGGAGAGCGCATCCTCACCCAATACCGTATTCTCGCCGTTTAGGCAGCCTTCCTCACAAACCGCGCGGGCCGTTAGCGGTACCGCAAATAATGCGAAAGCGAGCACGATGAGAAGAGAAAAGTACCGCAATGGCGGCCGAATACGTGAATTTTCGCCTGAGTAAGTGGAATGGATGCTCTCGATAGGATTGGTCATATGATGGATTTCTTTCTGTTGAGGTTATTGCTGCATTTCTGCATTTATGATGAAAAATGTCAAGCTTTGAATTCGCTAATCCACAAAGTCTGGACGTCAATGGGAAACTGGTGTCGTTTGATCACCAAAAGTAACAAAACTGTTACTAATCTCTTTAGTTGCCGGTAAATGGCGCGGCCCAATGCTCTTGTCCGAAAGTCCAGCGGTTCCTCAAGGGGAGCGGGCTTGGCTCGGCTGTCCATCTGGCGCGAAGTCGCAACCAACAATCGATTGTTTTTCTGGTTGCCATCAAATTTTGCCTGCGTAGCATCAAGGTCTCGAGCGAATCCATTCTAGCCAACAAAGAAACTTATGAAAACAATGACCAAACGCACCGACTCCCGCGCTTTTTCGCGCGCCATCAGATACTTCTTCACCACTGGCTTCATGGCAGCCCTTGTCGTAATCCTGACGACGGGCACCAGCTACGCGAAGTCGGCGGGCCTGTTCGTGGGGGGGTTCGAATCGCCGGTTACGATAGCTCAGCCGCCCGGGGATACAGGTCGGATGTTTATAGTGGAGCAGACAGGGAAGATCAAGATCGTCAAACTTCCGGCGCGGACGGTGAACGCGATACCGTTTCTCGACCTCTCCGGCATAGTCTCAATCGGCGGCGAACAAGGGCTGCTCGGTTTGGCCTTCGATCCGAACTATGCGACCAACGGCCGATTTTATGTCTCCTACACCACGGCCGGCGGATCTTGCGGCACATGCGTAAGCCATATCTCGGAGTTTGAGGTCTCGGCGGACCCCGATATTGCTGATCCAGGCAGCGAAGCGGCACTGATCGTTGTCGATCATCCGCAATGCCAACATCAAATGCACCACCTGGCTTTTAGCCCGCGCCCAGGCGATGAGGGCAACCTCTACATCGCCAGCGGAGATGGCGGCGGTACCTGCGACAACGGTTGTGGCCACGCGCCAGGCGGAAACGGACAAAGCACGGAAACTTTGTTCGGTAAGATCTTGCGCATTCACCCTGAGGCCGCGCCCGGCACCTACACTATCCCGCCAGACAATCCGTTTTTCGGAGCCCCGCCCCCGGTTAAACAAGAAATTTGGGCATATGGCCTGCGCAATCCATGGAAATCCAGTTGGGATCGCCGGACGCGCGCGATGTTTATCGGCGACGTGGGACAGGCGCAACGCGAAGAAATAGACGTGCAAAGGGCGTCGAATCCTGGCGGCGGCGAAAACTTCGGGTGGCGCTTTAAAGAAGGCTTTATTCAGAGCCCCTGCTCTCAACCGACTCCACCACCCGGTTTGACCGATCCGATTTTCGACTATGATCACACGGTAGGTATAAGCATAATCGGCGGCTATGTTTATCGCGGGACTAGAGTTCGCGATCTGCGCGGCCTATATGTTTTCGGGGATACCTTCGGTCCGGATAACGGAGATTTTACGGGCAAAATCTGGACCTTCCGTTACGACGGGCACACCGTATCGGATTTCCAAGACATCACTTCGGAGTTGTTTCCGACCCGTATCGGCAATTTTCCGTTGGTCAACCCTGTTGCCTTTTGGGAGGACCAGATTGGCGAACTTTATATTGTCAGTTACGGCAACGGAAATATTTACAAGATTCTTCGATAGGATTAGGCCGAAATCAGTTTTCAGACAATTATGCGCGCGCGGAAAATCGACGCATTTCTCGGGTTGCACCCTAACGAGCTAAGCACCCCATGAAATCAACCACGAACGCCACGCGCTGGTGGGCCTTTTCGTACGACGTTTGAGAAGCCTATGCTCCTACAGACCCGACTTTTCGGTGCTTTGCCTGTTAACCTGCTCGTGCTGGCAATTTTACAAAGTGCGTTGCCAAGTGTCGGCGCCGGTAGCGACAATCTGGATAAAGCGGACCGCATCTTGCCAAGGCCTGATACAATCTACGAAACAAATTATCGCAGCGACACGATCGACATATTTTCTTTAACGGGGTCCCGTGTGGGGGGGTTCGGCATGCCTGTTAAGCCGACCGGTCTTGCGTTCGATAATGCCGGGAATCTCTACGTGGCGAGCGACGACCCTGCCGGATACTCGATTCAGAAGGTCGCGCCGGATGGCACCTTCTCTGTCTTCGCGGATAGCGGCTTGAGCTTTCCGTCCGCCATCGTGTTCGACGAAGCCGCCAACCTCTATGTCGCAAATCCGCGCAACAATACGATCGAGAAGTTTACGCCGGACGGTGTCGGTACGGAGTTTGCGAATGGAGAAGATGGTTTGCAGCAGCCAGTGGGTTTGGCTTTTGACACCGCAGGCAACCTTTACGTGTCAAACGCCAGTGGCGGGCCGACGGGTATCGGTTCGATTGAAAAGTTCACGCCGGACGGCGTAGGGTCGGTGTTCGCCGATACTGGGATGCGGGTCCCATTCGGACTTGCGTTTGACGGCGCCGGCAACCTCTACGTGTCAAACAGCCTCAGCAACACGATCGAGAAGTTTTCCCCCACAGGGGAAGATCTGGGTGTATTCGCCAGCACTGGATTGAATAAGCCGCTCGGGCTGATGTTTGATCGTGACGGCAATCTTTATGTGGCCAATAATGCCAATAACACGATCGAGAAGTTTTCCCCCACAGGGGAGGACCTGGGTGTGTTCGCTCACACCGGAGGGGGGCCGCACTTTTTCGCGATGTTTAGGCCCAACCACTTGCACTTCGAAAGTGAGGCACTCACGGTGCAGGCAAGGTCAGCGGCCTACAACATCTTAGGTGATCCAGGCGCTAGCGGAGGCGCTTACGCAGTCCTCAAAGCGACTGTACCGGGCGACTTTGTTACCTACAGCGTGCCCATTGTTGCGGCCGGCACTTACGACGTAAAGGTGGGAATCCAAACACGAAATAATAGAGGTATCTTCCAGCTTGCAATTGCTGGAGTAAACCAGGGGACTCCTCAGGATGAATACTCTCCGACGATTGGCTATGAGGTTCGCGACCTCGGGATAGTTACTTTCACCAGCGGCGGCAATCAAGCGTTCCGGTTCCTCGTCACCGGACGTAATCCAAGCAGCAGTGGTTACGCGCTGGCTTTTGATTATATCGATCTGGATTTAATCCCGTGAGCGCCAAAGTACTCTCATGTCTGGCGACCATGGCCGGATTTGTAACGATCTTCTCGTCGGTATCAGCCGCCCAGCAGTTCCAGGATGTCTCGACACAAGCCGGTATGATCGCGTTTAAAACGGAGTCGTGGGGCAACCCAATCTGGGGCGACATCAATCACGACGGCTTTCTTGATCTGATCGTGCCGACGTTCAGCGTGGAACCGTTTGTTTATCTGAATAACGGCAACGGCAGCTTCACCGACATCCGCGCAACTTGCGGGATCGGGCCGTCCGATCTCGATAGCAATGCCTGGCGTGGTTTCTCGTTTGGTGATTACGATGGGGACGGCAACCTCGATCTTTATATCGCCGAATTCGCCAATCGGAGTATGCTCAAACGCGATCTACTGTTCAAAGGTCATGGCGATGGGACGTTTGAAAACGTCACCGTAGCCGCAGGAATCGAAACCTCTGCTGCACTCGGCCAGTGCGCTTTTTGGTTCGACTACGACAATGATGGCAAGCTGGACCTGTTCGTGAAAAATTACGGGAGCCCCAATCGCCTCTACGAGAACAACGGTGACGGCACCTTCACACAGGTCCCCAACGCAGCGGGGCTCGCCGATGCCACCCTCGGAGCATTTCACGGCACGCTCTGCTCGTTCGCAGACTACGATAATGACGGCTTCATGGATGTCGCCTTTTCCGGGGAAAGAAATGTTCTGTACAGGAATGTCGGCGGCACATTTATGGACGTGACAGCGACAGCCGGTATGACAACGAAGCGCAATACCACCGGCATTGCATGGGGGGATTATAACAATGATGGCCTGCTTGACCTTTATCTGGCCCGAGGAACGACCGGCGGTGGATTGTTGGGTAACACCCTCTATCGCAACAATGGCGACGGTACTTTCATCGATGTGACGGCCGAAGCTGGCCTCACCACCACGGCAAATACCTGGGCACCGGTTTGGGGCGATTTCGACAACGACGGATTTCTCGATCTGTTTGTCACCTGTGCTGGCGC